>Ga0209713_10001497_pt1 | contig 13991 bp, 10 predicted proteins | sample ArcOceMetagenome_3_FD_187444 | JGI IMG/M metagenome (GOLD analysis project Ga0209713, IMG submission 187444) | Marine eukaryotic phytoplankton communities from Arctic Ocean - Arctic Ocean- Svalbard ARC20M Metagenome (SPAdes) (version 2) | ecosystem: Environmental > Aquatic > Marine > Oceanic...
TTCATCTCCTTCAGTTACTACATAATCATCTACATCATTATAATTGAATATATTAATGCCCGCCGTCTCGTCAATTATTGTGAAAGAAATACCTGCGTTTCCATCTAAGTCAACACCATAAACAACGCCCGTAAGTTCATATAAAGCGTCTTCGTTGGTTGCGGCTAAATCTGCATCTAACATGATTACATCTGCGATGTCTGCCACATTATAAACTAACGTAGGCTCTTTTGAAAAGTAAATGTTATCTACATACAAAGTGTTGCCAACAGTAGGTAAAGCTGAGAATATTAGTTGTGAAATATTAGACGTACCCGTAAGACCGCTAAAATCACTCAAATCAATTGTATGATTAGTCCAAGAACTCTGAGCTGGCATATCAAATACAATCTCATGCTCAGAATCATCTCCGCCGCCGTAGCCGTTGTCAGCCCCAAAGTCTACTAACTTAATTCTGTAAGTAGTGGCGTCTGCAGTCCATGCGTCAAATGTGAAATATTCCATTGTGCTTGCGTCAATAGAATTAGGCCCTACTGCTTCAATGCCAACAAAATCTAATGCCGAATATCTTTTTACGTCATTTCCATCAACTGTAGTATCTGTAAGGGTAGCGTTAGACCAATCCGTTCTCCAAGTGTTTACAGCTACATCGTTATATACGCCACTGAAGAGAGATATTACATCAACTTGATCTGCAGTAGGATCTGCTGCTGCTGTAGAAGGCTCGGCTACTACAACAGTTCCTTCATATATATTCCAAGAATCAAATCTTGACTCAACACCTGTGTTTGTGAAGTAAATTGCTATTTGGCTTGAAGATCCTGAATTGAATGCTACCGAATCTTTAATGTAAGTATTAGCATCTGTTTGGTCTATTACTGTAGATGATGCAATAGTGTTGGCTGCTACTAAAGCAGGATCAACTAAGTCCATTCCAAGTATTGCAACATTTGCAGAACCAGCTGGGCTTGTTTTCATTGTATACCAATAGGTAACTATGTAATCTGTGTTTGGATTTACATCTACCGCTTGGTATCCTGCTCTACTTCCATCAGAAGGAAGTTTTGCTGCTTTTGCACTACCATTATGTGTTGGTCCGCTCGTGATCTGAATCATTGCAGATGATGAAGCAGAATCCTCAAAAGCACTGTTTCTCCAAAAGTTTCTATAAGAGTCATCGCCTTCTATATCAAAACCTGGGTTTTGAATAGCAGCTACAACTGTTGCTTGAGCTTCTTCTATATCCCAAGAATCAAATCTAAACTCTTCACCTTCATTTGTTAAGTAGATAGCCGCAATATCAGAAGCTCCAGAAGTAAACTCTATAGAGTCTTGAACGTACGTGTTTGCATCTGTTTGATCGTTTACAGTTACAGAAGCAATAGTTGCTCCAGTCACATTTATTGTGTCTCTAATATCGCCTTCCAATATTGTAACGGTAGCGCTACCTGTATTGTTTGTCTTCATAGTATACCAAAACTTAATGATATAGTTAGTCATTGGCTTTACAACAACAGCTTGATAAGCTATTCTATCTCCACTAGACGGGAATTTGCCTGCTTTCACTCCCATATGAACTGGGCTACTTGTAATTTGAAGTAAGTTAGTGTTTGGCAGTTGATCTTCAAAATCTCTGTTTCTCCAGAAGTCTCTGTAAGAGTCATCTCCTTCTATATCGTAACCAGCATTTTGAATTCCAGTGCATATAGATCTATGTGAACCTGCATAGTCCCAGGTGTTTTGTGCATATACATCCCACTCTGCCGCACCTAAAGCCCAGTCAGTTTGACCAGCGTCTACAGAAGACTTTCTTACAAGTGTATGCTCATTTGTAAAACCTGTACCTACAGCCCAACCTGAACCTGGATCAACACCCAATACACCTATATTGTCAACCAAAGTAGATGTAGATATTTTTAGAAGTGACAACGCATCGTCTCCGTTGTAGTAAGTAGCAGTACCTGTCGTGTCTGCATAAGAAAGAATAATTGAGTCTGCACTTGCATTTGCAATTACATACACATCTTTAGCATCAAGTGTTCCGTTGAAGAAAAACGTGTCTGGCGATGTTGTACCTCCGTTGTTGTTTCTAATAAGAGCATAGTCAGACAAATCAACACTAGCATCTGTCGGATTAAAAACTTCTAAATACTTGTTGTTAGAAGACCCTTCAGCATACTCGCTAATAAATAGCTCTGTACATTGTGCGGAAACAGTTAAGCTAAAAATCAGCCCAAAGAATAAAGTATAAATTTTTTTCATTTTGATTAAATATATTTTTCTATGCGAATGTAATAAAAATTGGTCAACCAAATACCAATTAATGTCATAATTACAAATAGGGAAATTGAAGTTGCGTAATTACTTGAAATTCAGATAGGCAACCAATATTTAAGGAAACTACTCTTTGAATAGCTTATACCCGTTCGTTTTAGAGTCCTATTACACGTGGCACCAACTACTTAGACTTTAAATTAGAATGTTTTTAAAAAAGTAAAAATACTATTCCAAAATTAATAATTTCTTGGATTGATACAAGTATTTCCCTTTTAGAACAACTGTATAATATCCGGTTTCCAGATTAGAAATATCAATGTTTTTTTCTGAACTACTTATGTTCATATCTACCACTCTCTTGCCATATTTACTTACAATAAATACCGAGTTTACACCATTAAGATTTTTTAGATGTATAATGTCAGTTGCAGGAATAGGGTATAATAGAGCACTGGGGGTAATCTTGTAATCCTCAATAGAACCTGTTTTGCTACCATAAAATTCTATTTCTCCAATGGCACTCCAAGCACTCGTTCTAGTGTTCCCGTCAGTATTATACCTTCCAAAGCCTACTAGTTTTACGTACCGAGCATCCGTGGTATTTATGAGGTATCGATTAAAGTGTGTGGTATTCGTCGCTGTTAAGATTATATCATCAATAGCAGGCAGAATCTTATTGAAGTCTGCATCATCAGTTCCTGTGGTAGATACCCAGATTTGATATCCAAAAGCCTCAGACTTATTCGTAGTGCTAAACTGAATTAATTCAAGAGCGTGTACTGTACTCAGATCGTAAATGATGAATTCTCCGTCTCCTTTATAATCTCCAGAAACTACTGCTCCATCATCTGCTGCCCATAATGAGTTAGCGTCTTTGTCTAGGGTGTTTTTGGCATAGTTGAATTTGGTAGAGCTTACTTCTTCTTTAGAGAATGAATGCACCGTTACCTTGTCTGTCTCTAGGCCTGTTCCTGTATTTATAAGATCGTATAAGTCCGTTAAGTCTGCACCTTCTTGTGTTACAAATAGTGTTCTTATGATATCGTCTCCTCCTGCATCTTGGGTTAAGGTCACAGAACCTGTTCTGCTCTCAGTACTCGTGTTTTCTGCTACAGACACTGGTAATGTAGCATCTCCAGTTCCTGAAGTTATGTCTATAGTTACCCAGTCATCATTAGACTTTGCAGTCCAACTAACATTGGCACTTATTTGTACATCTTCGCTCGCTGCCGGAGCAGAAAATACAGATAGACTTCCTACCGAAAGACGTTCGCCTGTTTCTATAGTACAGTTTCCATCACTTATACTTCCGCCAGCACTATTCAGGAAACAAGCTCCTATTCCATATCCGACCATAGCATCGGTAATCGGAGTATTGCTGCCCAGATTGGCACCCTTACCAGCAGATCCAGTTCCTGAGAAGGTAAATATCTCTCCAGCAGCCGTAGCTGTGATTCCAGATTCTAATGCGAATCCTGCATTGGTTTCTCCTAATACTGTTCCTGAATATACATTTCCGGTATACGTAAGTGCTGTACCCATATCGTCATACGATGTAGCCGCGTCTCCACTTATCAGATTAGACGTATTGGAATTGTCTGCGGCAAAATAGATTAAGTTATTACTTACGGTTCCCATAGGATCGGTAGATCCTTTGTCCTTATTGTAAAATAATGGTGCGTTGGTATTTACTATTGAGTTATTAGATACATTGATGTTTTGAGATTTTTGGTATCCGTTGGATGTGCTTGTAGATGTGCAAACCACCGCTGCATTATCCCCCCCACCTATGAAAGTGATTCCATTGTTCCACTTGGCTTGGCTCAATACCGTGATGCAATCCTGTATGTAGTTGTTTACGATAGTGTGGTCGCTATCCGTGATTCTTATTCCTCCTGTACCGTCTACGTTTTCGCCTAGGAAGAAATTACCGTCTACCGTAGCCTCCGAACCGTGTCTTAGTACGAGTGAACCTCTGCATCTTCTAAAAGTGTTATTTTCATAAGTGTTGCCCTTACTCTTATTGGTTATGATTTCATTTTCGCCATCTGCCTCTACGAAGTAGTTGTTGCGTATGATGGCATTACTGTTCACGTTTTGATATTCACTGGTGCCTATACGTATGGTTTCGCTATCGCCAGAATTGCTGAGTGCAGCGTCTATTTTGGAGTATTTATAGAAGTAATTATTGCTAATGGTATGACCTACAGTAGCGCATCTATCTGCTTCTGCGTTGTATTCGTATTCTGCCAGTATTAAGGCTCCTGCACTGTTTTTATTCATAAAAGTACAGTTGAGCACGGAGTTGTATGTGCCGTAGAGTACAATCCATCTGTGCTTGGTTTTAGAACCCTTGGCTATATCATCTGCTATGTCGTCTGGCTCTATGGCTAGGCCGTCTAGCACACAGTTTTGTAAGGTAGTATGATTGGCATAGTCAAAGTTGTTTCTGAATTGAATGAAATTACTCGCTCCGTATCCACCCTGCCAGTGAAAACCATCCACTACCAAATAGTCTCCGCCTATGTTCAACTTTAGTCCTCCTGTGAACTTCACACCACCTGGAGTAGCAGCTTTGAAAGTAATAGGATTACTAGCCGTACCATTTCCTAAGAAATCTATACGCTCATCCGAATTGTACGTACCATTTGCGAGAATGATTACATCGCCAGGTTCATAGGTCTGATCTTCCAGTTTTTCTGGGTCATATATGTTATAAGTGGTTTGAGAAAAAACAGAGACAGAAAGAAAGGATATTAAAATAGTTGTAAAAAACAGTTGGTAATTTAATGAGACAAACATTTTCATGGAAACAAAAGTATTACTTAATTTTAAATTGGTCAACCAATATATTGAGCCCAATTATGAAAGTATAAAAATAAAAAATATATTTTTCAAGCAAAATTCCATCGGGCTATACACCCGTTCTAAGCATAGACTGCAAAAAGGAAACGGATATTTTAAAAGAGTACGGGGGGGGTGCTAATCAATAAAATTACTTCGGATTTTTTTGGGGTTTTATTTGCGACACACTATCTGCCAAATAGTGTTAATTCAGTAATAATTTGTACCTATGTCGTACAATGCACTGATAATCAGCATTAATTACTTCTAATGACTGAAAAGTAACCATCATTACATCTTTGATTGTCGAATGAATACAACCCTACCCCTATACTGAATAGTATCAAAAATTGCTTCCTCAGTCAACTGAGTCAAGAATTTTAGGCTAACCAGGATTTGTGCTCAAAATTATTCTTCTAAAATGCCTATATTGGTTAACCAATTTAAAGAATACTTTTGTTATCATGAAATTATACAAATTATTCCTACTATCTGCCGTGTGCGCAAGTAGTATCGTGAATGCCCAATCTTCCAAAGAGAAAATAACGTTCTCTTATCAGCAACTCCCTCTTTTCCCAATGTCTGGAGACAAGACATACGATGTAGAAGTAATCTTACCTTATGAGAACGAAGTGATTGCTCAAAAAGAAGCAATAGCCGCTGAAAACAAACAATTAAAAGAAGATGCTAAACAAGAGAAAAAAGATTACGATAATAAAAAAGTAGGGGCTAAATTAGTAGGAAAAGTTCTCTTAGGTGATTCTAAGCCAACTGGTCGTGCTGAGCTTGTAGAAGCTCCGTTCTATCAAACGATATGGAGCCGTGACGAGATAAAGTCAAAAGTAACCATCCCAGGATTAGAGCAAAAAGCTGGATCTGCTGCAACTATCACAGTATTTATCAATAGATTCAATTACACCTACAACGCTCAGCATATTCCTGAAAAAGGATATTACTACAGAGTGAATGGTACAGGAACAGTGACGATAGAAGCCAAAGACGAAAATAGTACAGTAGTAAGTAATAAGACTTTCTCTGCTTCTAAAACAGGCAAAGGCAATGACTTCCAATCTAAATATTTCAAGTCTGAATATGCACGTGACAAGGATTGGAACTTAAACAAAGAAGCTAAGCTGAGAGCTATTGAGTCGAATAAGCTCAAAACCAGTATGAGCCAAATGGCTGCTTACTTGAAATCTAATATGGGTTATAACTCTGTAGCTTACAAAGGTATAGTATTCACATTTAAATCTAAGAAACACGATTATACTACTCTCAACTCAGCATATCCCACTTCTATTGAAGTTTATAATATGCTAAACAATTATCCACTGGACCAGGACACAAAGGGTAGAATAGCTGAAATGACTGAAATTTGGAAAGCAGAGATAGAGAATATTGACGGCGGAAGTAAAAAAGCAAGAATCAATGCAGAGGTAGGCGAGGGTTTGTACCTCAACCTAGCATTTGCCTCTATCTGGTTAGAGGACTTCGGCAAGGCAAATGTATACTTAGCTAAGTACAAAGTACTTGACCCAAAAGGGAAAAACAAAGTATACAAAAGTGTTCAAACACTGCTCAACGATCAGAAAGCTAGGTTTGCTGCAAACCAATAATTCCTAAAACAATACGTCAAAACAGGAAGTCACCAACCTTTCTCTTTTTTAATGTGCAACATGAGTTATTACAAGTCACTGTTGCACTGTTTCCTGTACTCACTACAGATGGCTTACATCCCGAACAGCCATCACACCAAAATGCATAAGCTATACCAACCTGAGCCATAGGTAGAGTGTCACAATCTATAGGAATCCAATATACGTTATACCTAATTGGAAGCGGATCATACTCTACGAATACACTATCATTTGGCATTGACATTACGGGATAATGAAAGTCTTAACTAATAGGAAACGGATATTTTAAAATGAGTACGGGGGTTATCTTGCGGGTTGCAAGAAGGATATAATTGATTAGTTCTAATAAAAAGGATGGAATCAATGTACACTTGTTACCTATGTGTTACCTGAAAAATAAAGAAGTCCTACAATCATTTGATAATCAAATAACTATAGGACTTCTTTGTGTAGACGCTTTGATCTTCTTATCTAACGTCTAGTCTAAAAATTGTGAGCAATCTTCTTAACTTATTAAACGATACATTTTAGTTTTACTGTGCTCATTCTATTTTTAAAAATATTCTCGTATCAAAAAAGCCTTTATCAGCAGATAAAGGCTTTTTAATGCAATCTGCCGTTGTTTTATTAATATCCTATGAAAGCAACGTTATATGATACGTCTGGTTGATTTTCAGCATAAGCTACGCCAATATCTCTCGCGGCATTAATCGTTTGCTTTTGGATATCAACATCGTCTTGTTGTTGCTTTAATTTAAAATCCCATTCCCTTTGATCAAGATCTTGAATTCTTTTCGCTATCGTACTCAAAAGAACTTCTGCATCCCCATAGCAACTCGAATTTGGGTCTATTTTTCCAAGTGAAGTAGATGCGTTTTTTGCCCCGCTTTCATCTTGATTGGCGCTCCAAGCACTCTTAGCTGCAGAGATATCAATTTTACATTGTTTGTCAATTTGTTTTTGATAAATTGGCCCTATTGCTTCTACCGCTTTATTATAACATTCCTCACAAACCTGAGGTATAGAAGTCAATTTTGCAATGGCTGCTTGAAAATCATCTTGAGCTGTAAATGTTTCAGCCTCCTTAAGGTATAGACCGCATTTACTATTGTAGTAATCTGTGATTTTTGATTTACCTTCAGCAATAAAATCAGTATACTTAGAGCTTTTTGATTTAATCCCTCTTATAGCACTGATGTATGCCTTAGTTTCGCTATTCCCTGCTCCCCTCTGCTCAAAGCTTAGAGAAGAAAATTTAGTTCCTTCTATCGCGTCACCGATAATAAGAGTAACCTCTAATGTATATGTGTAAATTTTAGGTGTAGTTGTTGATATATCTTTTGTTAACTCAATAATTTTTGCTGCCATTACAAATCTATTATCTGGTGATGATCCTCCGACTCCACTTCCCGTAATTATTCTATCTAACCTAACTTTTAACGCTTTTTGAGCAGTAGGAGTCAATCCTCCCAAACCATCAGGAACTAATGATGTTATCACTATTCTGGCTCCATCATCAGATGTTTTCGCAGTTGATTGAGCGCTAACTTGTAGGGAAAAACATATTCCAATCAGCAGTGTAAATAATTTTTTCATTTTTCTTAATTTATATTATCCAATTTTAATTTCTTCTTTAAGCCAAGTCTATTAACCCTTACAACAACCTTTCTTTGTTGCATTTCACGTGTTTTCTTCTTATTTCTCCTCATCTTATTTAATATTCTTTCATCTTTAAGTGATACAAATTCAAGATAAGGTCCGTCGTCAGAAAAGAACTCAGCGAAATATTCCTCATGTGTTGATTTTGCTTTTGGTAATAATACGATAGCGCTTATCTGACAATTTCCATCTTGTATTCCACGAAATATAATGTCTCGAACTGCATTTTTTTTTGCTTGCTCTAATGCATCAAAGTAATGGCGACCCTTTCCCCATACCTCTAAAGTTATAGATCCATCCAGTTCAGTTCCCATACATTTTGTGTTAAATGTATAGTCGGCCCCATTGCCTTTGCTTTGTCCGAAGCAAAAAAAACTAAAGAAGGTTAAAGTTAAGAATAGATAATATCTTATTTTCATAAGGTTAAATTTCCTCGGTTAACATCACAACAACTTTACCTAACCCCAAGGATTCAACAGTACAGTTGTATCCCATTTTTTTGATGTCTTTCCTAATCAAATTACCGAATTTTTTCATGTTGTTAGAGCTCACAACTCCACGCTTTTCGGCTTGTGCTGGTATTGTTACGTCGTACAATAATCTTGTTGTGGTTTGCGCACCGCTTGCTTTTACACCATCTTTCATTGCCCTGCTACCCATCATATATTCGATCTGCGCAGAAACTACATCTTCCTCTTCTTCATATTCAATGTCTGATTCGAAGTTGATTTCAAGATCATCACTTATTCTAAACTCCATTTTACCCTTCATTCCATTCTCTTGTCTTTCGGTAAAATATTTCAAAACTCTAGGTCTAAACTCATCTGATACCGCATTAATTGTGTTCTCCAAAAGTGCCATATAATTATCCCCTGGAGTTTTTATGGTCTGCGGAAGACCGTTAATCACTGTTCTCTGTGTAAGAGGATCAAGTGCGCTCATAGTAATAGTAAACTGCATTTCCATACCACCAGAAATCGAAGCTTTTACAACGTCTAATTTTACCCAAAGCTCTGCAGCAACAACTCTAGCAAGAATATCCATAGTTGATTCTTGCAACCAAACATCTGCTCTAGAATTATTTCTTTGGTTTTCAGCATTGATAGCATCAAGTTTAGACTTGAAATCTGCCATTTCAAAAGCATCATCAAACTTTGCCTTGACAAATAACCCTAAACTATTGAAAAACTCGTCATTTACAGCTGCAGTGTAATCATAGCTCTCGACCGGCATACCTTGGTTGTCTTCGGTTACCATAAATCCCATTTTTTTCATCCACGCATCACCGGGAACAACAAGCACTTCTGGCTTAAACCCTAAATCCGCAACACCTTTGATAATATTTTGGTCTTCAAGATCTTTTTGCAACAAAGCTTTACTTATAGTAACAGTAGTTGTTGTCTCAATTACTTTTTTACTAATCTTAGAACCCGGTATTTTTAAGTTAGTTTTAGAGGACACAACGAAAGATAAACCTTGAGAGTTTGAAGACAGATAAGAATTAAAGAAATCAGCATTCTGGTTGTAAATACTCTTTTCCGTAATCGGGGCAGAAGCTGGTCCGGATGCTGATTTTCCGTAACCTCTAAAAATCACAACGTACAAAGCTTGTTGCTTGGCCTTATCTGTGCACGTGCTAATATCTCTGCCTTGATTAGTGATATTGATAGCTACCGAGCCTGCATCTGCCAATTGGCCATGCGATGCAGCACTAAAATTTTCTTCCCATGCTTTACTGCCTTCTTGAGCAACAGCCGATAGAGAAAAGGTAAGTATTGTTACTATTATTAAATATAAATATTTCATGATGTAAATTATGTACTCTAAATTACTTTGATTGTCTGATAAAATGAACCCCTAGCATCAGTTTTTTACCTCCTTTAAATGTAGAAAACTCTGGCGATTCTACCGGTTTTCCGTTATCATCCAATGGAGCTTCTGCGCCCGCTCTGTTATCCCAAACAACAACTTTTTTATCCACAGAAACCTTGCCTACACTCTTCCAAAATGGAACGCCAAGTTCATTTTTGTCTGATTCTAGAACTTCAAATTTGTCTCCAGCTTCGATTCCTTCTTTCATACCAATTCTTGCCGTTACTGGCGCCAAACCCGTAATTGGAGTTATTGGGCGGAAGACCACGTATGTTTTTTGAAGCTTCGCTAATGCGTTATCCATCGTACGTTTAACTTGTAGGTCGATAAGTTGGTCCAATGTTCTTTTTTCTCCTATTTTAACAGTGACTATAGAACTTGAGAATGTTTTTCCAACTAATGATAAATTCATATATGCACCGTCTTCCCAAGCAGCTAATTTATCATCGGTCGCTACGTTATCATTGAAAAATTTACTTTTAAATTTCGTCGCAATCTCTTCATTCCAGTCAAGTTGATATAAAAATGTATTGCACGCGACTGTGTAACCAACTTTCGTTTCTTCATAAATAACATCAAGAGCCTCTAATGCCTTTTCAAGCAATGCTGGCGGGGATTTTGCCATCTTCTTTTTAGTAGCAATCTTGGCCTGATCTCTTAAAATAGCAGCAACTGGCTCATTTTTATAAAATTTCATTTTGTTGAAGACCACAAAAGAATTTGTAATTAAATCAAAATCTAAAAGGTACGCGTCCTTGTCAGCACTGTTGTCTGCATCATCCATGTCTTGAGCAGAAGCTGAGTAAAGTCCTCTTGCTTTAATTTCTTCCCAGTCCATTTTTCCGCTTTCGTCTCTATTAAACCAGGTTGCAACCATTTGTTTAGCTAGGTTCTTATCTCTGATGAATTTATCTAATTTGGCCTGAAATACCTCGTTTTGTGAGGGCAACACTAATGCGCTCAAACTATCTGAAGACAAGTATCTAAGTGTTTTTAATTTGGATGTTGCTTTCACCATAGCTATTGGAGTCGTTAATGTATCCTGCAAAAATCCAGACTTAATCAAATCCTCATCTGTTAATTTAATTTTATCCAAATTAAATTTATTATCTGTTATATTGTGTTGGTTATATTTATCCGGAAACGGATTAGAATTATAGGACTTTATAATCTTATCTCTAAACTCACCCAACCCATCATCTTCTGCCAATACCATGGTCATTGAACTTCGTCTGTACTTGGCGTCTTGAGCCTTTGAGTAATGAAAAAAAGACACGAATGCCAAGGTTAAAATTAAGGTAAATAGTTTGTTCATTTTGTTAGTTTTTAGTTTAAATTTTATTAAAACACCTGATTTTTAATTTAATCATTGAAGTGTTTTTTTCTGTTCTGTAGCACTCTTTATTTGTGCTTTCTAGCGCAAAAAAAGCAATTATTTTTCACATTTTGATCAAATAGCTTAAATACTTTCACATAATATAGTACATTTATAGTACACTTTGGAGGTAGGTTTGAATTGCTCATAAAAGCGTTTGTCGTCAATATTCATTAAAGACATTGAATGTTTATATCGATAATATCATTTGTCAATCTCAAATTATACCTTTGATTTATGATTGAGTCACTTAAAATTAAAATTGAAGAACAGGTGGGGTTTAAAATCCTAACTCAAGGAGATTGTCATCTGCTTTCGAAGCAAATTAAAAGTGAAATAAAACAAGTTTTAAGCTACAACACTATAAGACGATTTTTCAATCTAGCGGATAAGAGAAAAACAAGTAGAAGTTCTTTAGACATACTCTCAAAATACATAGGTTACAAAGATTTTAGTCACTTTAATATATCTTTTCCGCATGAACATAAATGGTCTGTGGAAAACAAGCTATTCTTTTTTTTAGAGCAAAATGATTCTAAAGGTTTGCTAATCTGTCTTGCTAAAATTAAATCATTAACCAGCAACTATGTTTCCATTATTTCCAATGTATGCAGAGAGGTTATTTATCGCAGAAATTTTAAGCTTCTTTCTAATATTTTTGAACTAGATTCTCTCCGGTTTTCTGACTTTACTTACAATGAAGTAGTTCAAATTGGAAATTCACTGGGTATTTTGCTAAGAAGTCACCCAATAAATAAAGATGACACAGTCATTCTTCTAAATAATTTTAATTTCATTCAGTGTGTTTGCCTAATTTTTGTCGACTACAGTAATTTAAATTCATACTACTTTAAGTGGTCACAAATTCTGTCAGAAAAGAAAGGTCATATGGAAATCTTTATTTTCTCTAATTGCATAATCCAATTGTCTAACTATTTAAACAAAAGGACTGTGAAAATACCAAAAGAGTTTGAATTAATTCCGGATAATACGCACCCAATACTAGAGGGACGAATTCTTGCCCTTCGTCTTATTGTCGAGAAAGAAAGTTCAAGAAGGAAACTTTTAGAAGCCTTTCATACTAGGTTCAGTAAAAACGAGGTGCTGCCGCTAGAGTACTTTTTTGAACTGTCGTTTACAGCGCTTTTGATAAATAGCAGGGTAATGCAGGAATGGATAGTTAATTTAAGTCCCAAGTCGCTTAATTTAAAACAAAGCTACCAGCACCATAATATTCAATTATATTATCTAGTGTGTCGATTTTATTTTCTTCAGATAAAAAATAAAAAAATGGAACGATTCTACTCAAAAAAGACAGATTCTAATTTGTTCAGATTTAGCTACCTAGATATTATCCAAATTTTTATGACAATCATTGAGTTTCACACTGACAATTCAAATAAATCTAATGTTTTGGCAAATTACAATGTCCTAACTCAAAAAATATCATATCCTATTTTTACCGAGAGTTATATGCTAGATTACTTTAGCAAGAAAAAATTAGACTACTAGTATCTTGTCATTAAGGAATACTACATTTAGACTGTCTCCTTTAATCTCCCAAATAATCTTAATATAATCTGCGTTTAGAGATAGAATAAAGTCATACTCTAATCCCCCCATTCTGGTTCTGTCGCATTAATCTTCACGAATTCAAATTTAAGAAATGTATAAGCATCATCGATATCCAAAAGCTATAATTCTCCATGATAACCATTTGCGGTATTAAAACACCCTATGGTGTTGGAACGAAGGGCTCTATAACCATTTGCGGTGTTTAAATACCCTATGGTGTTGGAAAAAAGGGCTCTATAACCATTTGCGGTGTTTAAAGACCCTGTGGTATTGGAATAAAGGGCTTGAGTTCCATTTGCGGTGTTAGTGCTAAGTACTGTCCTGTGCAGAAAGTAGGTTTGAGATAAGAAGTAAATAGAATACAATAAATTTCACGATGTAAAGATATTATTAAATCTATTCTATTACGAATTGACTGCATTAGAACTACTCTTAAAGCTATCTGAATTTGCATTACCTAAGCTAAAAGCTATAGAGGTTAATAATTAGTCAGAAGAGGCTATACATACCTCATTAGATATTAAGATAATAGATACGGGGGTGTTCCTCTTGCGAGTTGTGAAGCTGATGTGGTTGATGTGAGATGGTAACACCTACCCTAATTTCGGCACCCTAAACAAAACAGGGGGTTAAACTCATATATTTGGGGTATGAAAAAGACCATAAAGAATATACTTTTTATTTTATCAATATGTCTAACATCTTGCAATACGAGATATGGCGTGCATATGGTTCGTGTACATAAGTCAGAA
>Ga0209713_10001500_pt1 | contig 13983 bp, 8 predicted proteins | sample ArcOceMetagenome_3_FD_187444 | JGI IMG/M metagenome (GOLD analysis project Ga0209713, IMG submission 187444) | Marine eukaryotic phytoplankton communities from Arctic Ocean - Arctic Ocean- Svalbard ARC20M Metagenome (SPAdes) (version 2) | ecosystem: Environmental > Aquatic > Marine > Oceanic...
ACGTCGCTAATATATCCCCCGTCGTGTATCGTCATCTGTGCACGCCGCTCTTCTGGCAACACTTTTGTGATATGAGTCTAGACTCGGCCAAGGCGCGGATGGCCTCTCCAAAGGGTGCCCGCTCGCCTCGGCCGTCGTACGACGCTCCTCCGCCGCCCTTGGCGAGCCCAGCTTACAACAAGAGCCACAGCGGCTCGGGCGCCGACGCCGCCAGCCGCGGCAACACAGGCGACCCCGAGAGAGCAGGCTCGAGCGGCTCGCACGCCGCGGGATCGCACAAGAAGCCCACGCGCTCGCACAGGTCTACGCAGATGCGCGTGCTCGACGCCAAATACGTGCGCCGCTCCCGCGCCACACACGCCCACACCACCGCCTGCTGCCACCAGCGCCTCACCGCGCCGCCGCCCCGCTCTCCGGTCCGCGCAGCAACTCGGCGAGGAGCTCGGCCGCGGCTCGTCGGGCAAGGTGTACCGCGCCTTCAATCGCGAGACCGGCGAGTTCCTCGCGATCAAGGAGATTGCGATCAAGGACATGCCGCAGTCGCACCTGGCGTCGGTGCAGTCGGAGGTCGAGATGCTGCACTCGCTGCAGCACCCGCGGATCGTGCGCTGCCTGGAGACGGTGCGCACGACGGACCACCTCTACATTGTGCAGGAGCTTATGACCAACGGCTCGCTCGCCTCCGTCGTCAAGAAGTTCGGCCGCTTCCCCGAGCCGCTCGTCGCGACGTACACGCGGCAGGTGCTCGAGGGGCTCGACTGGCTGCACAGCCACGGCGTGTGCCACCGCGACATCAAGGGCGCCAACGTGCTGATCGCCAAGGAGGGGCAGGTCCGGCTCGCCGACCTCGGCGTCGCGCGCAAGCTCAGCGACACGACCGGCGTCGGCTCGGTCGTCGGCACGCCGTACTGGATGGCGCCCGAGATCATCCAGATGAGCCGCTTCACGACGGCGTCGGACATCTGGTCGCTCGGCTGCACGCTGATCGAGCTGCTCGCGGGCGAGCCGCCGTACTACGACCTCGCGCCGATCTCGGCGCTCTACCGCATCGTGCAGGACGCCCACCCGCCGCTGCCGAGGCACGTCTCCGCCGCGGCGACCGCCTTCATGATGGAGTGCTTCACGCGCGACCCGGCCGCGCGGCCCAGCGCCGCGACGCTGCTGCAGCACGCGTGGCTGCAGGCGGCCGACGCCGACGCCGACGCGAGCGCCGCCGCCGCCGTGACGGTCGCCGCCGCCGACCCCGCCGCCGCCGCCGCCGCCGCCGCCGTTGCCGCCGCCTTCCCCCCCTCGCCGCAGATTGCGCCCATTGGCGGCGGCGGCCCGCCCCAGGCAGGCGTGGGCGGCGAGGGGGCGAAGCGGCCGACGCCGGAGCACCGCGTGGGGCGGCTGGTCGTGCAGACGGTCGTGCAGACGGGCGAGGAGCGCGAGGAGGAGCTGCACTCGGTGGCCGACCAGCGCGGCGGCTGCGGCTCGGAGCCGCAGTCGCACGTCGGCCGCACGCCGCCCGCGACGCCGCCGCGCTCGCAGCTCCAGGGGCCGGGCGGCCGCAGTCGCCCCTCGCCGCTCGACTCGGCGCGACGGCCGTCCGGTCACCGGCACGGCGCGGGCGGCGGCGCGCGGCACTCGTCGTCGGGGCGGAGCGGCGGCGTCGGCGCCCATTGCACAGGGCTGGGCGGCGGCGCGTCCGGCTCGGGCTCGCACCTCGCGCGTGCGGCCTCGCCGGGCAACAAGCCGCTGACCGTCGAGCTGGCGGCGACCGGCAAGGGCGCCGGCTCGCAGCTGCTCTCGCTCGAGGAGCGTAGCCAGCTGCTCTCGCCGCGCGCCGACGACCTCAACACGATCGAGTCGCTCTCGCCGCGCGAGTGGAACCGGCCGGCGTCGGCCGCGTCGGGGCAGCAGCTCCCCCAGCTGCCGCAGCCGCTGCCCGCCAGCCAGCACGCCACGGCAGCGGCGGCGGCGGGTGCCCATCGACAGCACGCGCACGCCAACACGCCGGACAGGCTGCTGCTGCCGCTCTCGTGCTGCGCGGCCGGAGCCGTTGCCGCGACTGCCGCCGCCGCCGCCGCCGCGGGCGAGCAGCCGCCGCCGCAGCTGGCGGCTTCGACGGCGCAGTCGCCCGCTGGCGGCGCCGAGGCCGGCGGCGCCGGCGGCGGCGGCGGAGAGGACGCGTCGGACACCGCCACCTCGCGCTCGCAGACGATGCAGTCCGCGGTGCAGCAGGGCGGCGGCGGCGGCGGCGGCGGCGACGGGCCCGGTCAGGCGGGCGGCGTCGGGGCGGCGGCGCCGCCAAAGCACGAGGAGGCGCACAGGACGGCGGCCGGGGCGGTGGCGCAGGCGCCGACCGCCGCCGCGCTGCCGGGCAGCCCGGCGATGCATGGGCACGGGGGCGGCATGCCGGGGGGCAGCCACAGCCACAGCCACGCGAGCAGCCCGCAGGTCGCCGCGGCGCAGAGCGCCCTCGACACGCCGGAGGTCGCGGCGGCGGCGGCGGCGGCGGCCGTGGCGACCCTCGGCCGCGGCGGCGCGCACGACGAGGAGCGGCCGCTGTGCGGCTTCGTGTGGAAGCGCGGCTCGGGGCTGCGCTCGTTTGCGTACCAGCGGCGCTTCTTCTACCTGCAGCACGGCTGCCTGTGCTACCGCTCGGGCGAGCCGGGCCTCTCGGCCGAGACGGGCGAGCTCGTCTTCACGCACCTCGTCGAGAAGCGCATCCCGCTCTCGTCGGTGCTCAACGTGCGCGTCCACTCCAAGCTCAAGTTCGAGTTCGAGCTCGTGTGCGCCGCGCGCTCCTTCCGGCTGCGCACGCCGTCAGCGCAGGCGCTCGCCGTGTGGGTCACCACCATCTCGGCCGAGTGGATGAAGGTGCAGGGCGGCGCCGGCGGCAACTCGCACTCGATGCAGCAGGCCGTCGCGGCGCGGCAGCTCCTCGACGCCGCAACCGCCGCGCAGCACAGCGTCGCCGCCCAGCACCAGCTGCACATGCACGGGCAGCAGCTCCTCCAGCCGCCGCCGCCGCCGCCGCAGCCCGCCCTCGTCGCCGCCGCCTCCGCCGCAGCCGCCGCCAACGCCGTCGTCGCCGCCCAGCAGCCGCTCGAGGTCGTCGTGCCGGGCGCGACGCAGGGCGAGCTGCTGACGTGGCGCCCCACGCCGCCGGCGCGTCACCGGAGCGCCAACGACGCCTCCGGCGCCGACGCCGTCCGGGGCTACACCCGCGAGGCCTTCCAGGGGCGCACGGCGTCCAAGCGCGGACTGCATGCGTTGCCACCGCCCGGCACGCCGCCGCTCAGCCCGGCGCTGCCCGCGCAGCGCCAGCCCGCGCCGGCGATGGGCTTGACGATCGACGTGCGCTGAGACGGCGCGTTCACTAAGGCGATAGGCTTTTTTGAGTTTGCTTTGGTTTTGGCTTTGTACGAATAACGTTCAAAATAAGCTTGTGCACCACAATATCCAATTCCGACACGAATCGCGACAGATTGCACTTATACCGTAAAATTAGCTCATCAAGCTTCAAGGGCAGTCCCCACTCTTGAGGTCGCAGTCGGCGCCTTGACGCACCGGAGGCGCCGCGCCCGAGAAGTCGATGCCCAGGTCGTCGGCGGCCGTGGGCTTGGCGCTCGCGGCGACGGCGGCGGCGGGGGCCGGCTGCGTTGGCGCCTGGAAGCCGCTGAGCCGCGCGAGCTCCTCGAGCGACTGGTAGCCGCTGTAGAAGCTGCCCCCGATCTGCCACGTCGGGTAGCCCGACACCTCACTCGCGGCGGCGCACGTGCCGGACGCGCTCTCGAAGCCGTCGGAGGCGCACTCGACGTACGGCAGCGCGGCGGCGCCCTCGGCGCCGAAGAGCGTGCGCTGCAGCCCGCAGTACTTGCACCAGTACGCGCCAAAGAACTTGGCGCCCGTGCTCTGCAGGTGCTTGGCGAGCGCGAGCTGCTCGGTCGTCGACGCGCCCGCCACGGCGGGCGGCTTGTACCCACCCGGCGGCGGCGGTGGCCGCGCCGGCGGCGGCGGCGGCGCCGGGAACGTCACGGACGGGTCGAAGCCGCTGATCGACTGCAGGTCCTGCAGCGACCTCATGCCCGCGTAGAACTTGCCGCCAATCTGCCACGCCGGGTAGCCGGTCACCTGCGGCGGGCAGCGGACGCTGCCAAGGCCGTCATCAGCACACTCGACGTACGGCAGCGCCTTGGCGGCGTCCGCGCCGAACATGGTGCGCTGGCGCAGGCAGAAGGAGCACCAGTACGCCCCGTAAAACTTGGCACCGGTGCTCTTGAGGTGATCGGCCAGCGCGAGCTCGTCCTTTGACGAGGCCGACTTGACCGTCGGTGGCGTGTACAGCACCTTGGTGACCTCCTGCTGCGTCGCCTGCTGCTGCTGCTCCTCCTGCAGCAGCTGAACCGGTGGCATGGCAAAGGCGGTCGGCGCGCGGTTGGCGGCAGCGGCCGCGGCGGCGGCGGCCGCCGCCGTCGAGCGGAGGACGGCCGCGCGGGTGTAGTGGTGGGAGCCCGGAGTAGGCGGCGGCGTTAGTGTGAGGAGCGTCGGCAGGAGCACGGCGATCATCGCGATCTGCCAAGTGGAGCTAACCTCAATGCTAACCTGCGCAACTTTCAGGTTGCATGCGCAGTGGCGGCTATGCAGGACGCGCCGCACTCGGCGCCGGCGCTGCTATCCCGACGGCAGCCACGCGCTGGCCGACGAGCTCGCGACGTGCAGCCACAGCAACGAGGAGCCGGTGGCTCGTCGGGGTTGCGGCGCGCCGGCCTGCTGGTGACGGTGGCCGCGCTCTCGCTGCTGCCGAGCGGGCTGCTGATCTCGCGCTGGCACCAGCACGCCGCTGGTGCCGTCTCGCCGCCTGCGCCCGCGCCCATGGGCCTGCCCGAGGAGCTGGAGCCCGCCGCGGAGCCACCGCCCGCCGCGGCGAGCGAGGCGGCCGCAGCGGCCGCAGCGGCGCCGATGGCGGCGGCCGCCGCCGCCGGGCAGCAGCCTCGCACCGAGGCGGCTCCGGGCCATGTGAACATCGCGCTGGCCACGGACGAGGAGGAGCCCATCGGGCTGCTCGCGGTGGTCAACTCGACGCTGGCGCACAGCCGCACGCCCCGGCGCGTGCGCTTCCACCTGATTGTGCCGGCGGAGCGGCGAAAGCCGCTTCGCGAGGCGCTCGAGCGGCTCTGGCCGCAGACGTCGTTCCACATGTACTCGCTCGACGGCGGCGGCGTGCGCTCGAAGATCCAGCACCACCTGCACAAGCGCGAGAAGGAGGCGATCTTCGTCTCGCCCTTCCGCTTCGCCGTCGCCTACCTGCCGCAGCTGCTGCCGTCGGTCAAGCGCGTGCTGTGGCTGCACACCGACGTCCTCGTGCGCGGCGACGTCGGCGCGCTGTACAACACGCGGCTGCGCGGCGCGCCGCTCGCGGCGGCCGAGGACTGCTCGCACACGCTGCGCGACGTGCTCAACACGTCGCACGTCGCGGTGGCGGCGGCGGTGGCGCCGGGCGCGTGCGTCTTCAACACGGGCGTGCTGCTGGTCGACCTGCAGCAGTGGTCGCTGCTCGACCTCTCGTCGCGCGTCGAGTACTGGATGGACGTCAACCTACGCACGGCGACGCTCTACCCGCCGCACGCGCCGCTGCCGCCGCTGCTGCTCGCCGCGCTGCCGCTGTACGCCAAGCTGCCGCAGCGCTCCAACGTGGCGGGCCTCGGCCGGCGCAAGCTCAGCGCCGACGAGGTGTCGTACTGGCGCGCCTACTGGGCGGCGCGCGGCCGCTCCTACGCGCCCGGCGCGGGCGGCGCGCCCCATCTGGTGCTGCTCGAGCCAGATGGAGGCGGCGGCGGCGGCGGCGGGAGTGGCGGCGGCGGGAGTGGCGGCGGGAGTGGCGTGGCCAACGGGAGCCACGCCGCTGTCGAGGAGGGCACGACGGTGCTGCACTACAGCGGCAAGTTCAAGCCGTGGTTTGGCCTGACGGGCGCGGCGGGCGGCGGCAAGCGAGCGGCGCCGGTGGTCGCCGAGTGCGAGGACGCCACCATCACGGCGGCGGCCGGCGGCGGCGGCGGCGGCGGTGGTGCGCGACAGCCGTGCGATCGGATCTGGGAGCCGTACGCGTCGCGCGCGCTCGCGGCGATGGGATGGGCGCGGCCGGACGCGGCGGCGGCGACGGCGCGCGCGGCGGCGGCGGCGGCGCTGTCGGCGGGCACCGACGCGTCGGAGGCGGCGCCGGTGGCGGCGCTCGCGCAGGAGGCGCGCGACGAGGTGGCGAGCGGCACTGTGCACGTCACGCTGGTGAGCCAGGGCGAGGCGCCGTACGGGCTCTTCGCCGCGATCAACTCGACGCTCTCGCACTGCGCCGCCGCCGCGGAGGGGCGCGCGCGGCTGCAGTTCGTCGTGATCACGACGGCGGCCGAGCCGACGCGGCAGCGGCTGCTGCTGACGCAGCTGCGCCGCGCGTTTGGCGACGTGTTGCCGCCGGAGCAGCTGAGCGTGGTGGGTGCGCCGCTCGAGCGGCTGGCGCGGCTCTCGGCGCGGCTGGCGCCGCTCGGCGTGAGCACGGCGCCGGCGGCGATGCCGCTGCTGTGGCTGGCGCAGGCGCTGCCTTCGGAGGTTACGCGCACGCTGCTGCTGTCGACGGACACTCTGGTGTTGACCGACGTGCTCGAGCTGTGGGGCGTGGCGCTCGGCGGCAAGGCGGCGGCGGCCGTCGAGGACTGCTCGGTGCTGTACGAGACCTACTTCAACTACCACCACGGCCTCTTCAAGCAGCAGGCGCGCTCGGCGTGCGCCTTCGACGGCGGCACGCTGCTGCTCGACCTGCGCGCGTGGCGGCGTGAAGAGCTCTCGACGCGGCTGCTCGAGCTCGTCGGGCTCAGCCGGCGCACCGAGGGCCTCTACACGTCGCCGAGCTACGCGGCGGCGACGGCGGTGCCGCTGCTGCTCGCGCTGGGGAAGCGCGTCCTCAAGCTTCCCGCGCGGTGGATGGCGCGCGGCCTCGGGCGCGAGTGCCGGTCGTACGGCGAGATGGGCTACTGGCAGCGCTTCTGGGGGCAGCAGGCGATCACGGTGCCGCTGGCGCAGGCGCCGGTGCGCGCGCCGCACGCGGTGCTGCGGCCGAGCCGCGAGGCGGGCGACGCGCGGCTCGTGCGCTTCGGCGGCGGCGCCATCAAGCCGTGGCTGCGCCGGTGCAGCAGCTCGGCGGCGCCGGCGCTGTGCGGCCGGCCGCCGCAGGACTGCGCCAAGCTCTTCTGGAAGCAGCTCGACCCGAAGCTGATCCCGCTCATCCAGGCGACGCCCGACGACGGCGCGTCGGGCGGGCTGCGCGTGCCGCCCAAGCCGCAGCAGCGGCCGTGCGTGCCCGCGCCGCGCACCGTCTCGACGCTGACCTGCCTGCCCGAGGGCGGCGCCGCGCCCGAGCCGCTCGCCAACCTCTCCTCCGCCGACATTGTCGACGTCTTCACCGACGAGGTCACCGGCAAGAAGATGGTGCGGCGCAAGGTGCGGCGGATGGTGCCGACGGGCGGCTCCGCTGGTGGTGGTGGTGGTGGCGGTGGTGATACCCGCGGTTCGAAGCGCTCGGCGGCGATTTCAGTGTGATGACCACCTTCGCAGTAAAAGGCCGAGAGGCCGAGAGTTAGCCGAGAGTTCGCACTTCTACCGACTGGCCTCACGCAACACACGACCTGGGACCAGACCCGGCCAGGCCAACCGCACACACACACCATCACTTCTTCTTCTTGCCCTTCGCGTCCTTGCCGCCGGTGTCCTCCTTCGGCGGCGGCGGCAACTTGAGGAACATGACGTCGCCGTGGACCACCTGGTGGCTGCCGAGCGTCGTCTCGTCGTTCATCGCGTTGCCGAAGACCGAGTCGGCGTTGAAGCAGGGCGAGTAGAAGAGCTCGAGCGGCGGCGGCGCCTTCGGGTCGATGAGGTTGCCGAAGAGCTTGCCCTTGACGATCGTCTCCTTGATCGCCTTGACCTGCGTCGACGGGCCCACCTCCTGTATCGTGACGCACGCGCCCTCGGAGACGCGCACTCGCACCGTCTCCAGCTCCACGGCCTTGAGCTCCTCGCACTCGGCCATCGTCCGGTTGCGCAGCGAGAGGTCGAGCGCGCCGCCGTCGCGCAGATTGAGCGCCACGAGCGTCGCACTGTCCGGCTCGAGCACCTGCCCCCACCATCGCAGCGTCAGGTGCTTGCGCAGCGACAGGTTGAGTCTCTGCACGATTCGCGTCTTGAGGTCGGCCAGCGTGCAGCCCTCGGGCAGGTCGGTCAGCTCAAACTCGCCGTTGCGCCCCTTTGGCGCGCCCTCCTCCGATTTGGACGGGTTTACGGGCACCCACTTCTCGTTGGGGCATGTCACCATCGAGGTCGTGCGTATCACGAGCTTGCTCACGCCGCACGACGCGTGCTGCCGCGTCTTGCCGAGCGAGTCCAGGGAGAAGTTGGCCGGCGCCTGCCGCTGCATGTCCCACGTCTTGGTGACGTGCGACGGCGAGCCGAGCGCGTCGACGAGCATCGGATAGAGGAGGCTGGCGCGGATTGGTTGGCTCAGGTCCTCGGAAAGCGCGTTTCGCGCGACCCCGCGTCTGGAGGGTTGCAATCAGCGCACCCCGCGACGACACCCGACGTACTTCGAAACCGCTTCGAAACGTGCGACTATACAGACTTTAGATACTCTATGTAGTTAGATACTCTCAATTGCGTCGTGTGCGCTGGTTGCCACCCTCCTCCGAACCGAACTCTGACCCAAACACGACTTTACCAAGAAAGCATGCCCGACGCCGCGCCGAGACCGCCCAACAAGATCGTCACGCAGGCCGAGGTGCGCCGGCCTGGCGCGCCGCCGCCCGAGTGCAAGGACTGCGAGCACCCTCCCTCGTACTCCGCCGACCCGGGCTACCAGCAGCCGCGCATCCTCACGCGCGACGACGCGATCGTCGTGAGCGACTCGGACCGCATGGCCGCGGAGGCGGCGAGCTGGTGGTACTCGCTCGCCACCTTCTACCAGGCGCCGTGCCTGCAAAACTCTGTCTTCGCCGGCACGGTCGGCGGCTTCGGGATGGGCGCGCTCCGCTTCTTCAGCACGCGAGACGGCCGCACGGCGCTGACGCTCGGAGCCTCGGTGGCTGGCCTGCTCGCCGGCACCAACTGGTTCGTGTGCCGCCGCGCGATGTACATGGGCATCAAGGAGGAGTCGAACGTGCTCAACCGCGCGGTCGCGGGCGACCCAGAGGCCGTCAAGGAGTACAGCAAGCGGATGCAGGAGCGCGAGCGTAGAAAGGCTGGCTCGTAGCTGAGCACCCGTGTACGCGTGTGCGCCTTGCTGAGCGCTGCTGCTGCTATGTTCAACTATCTCATTTTCTGCTTTTCTCTGTCTGTCTGCTGTCAAATTTCCTGCTTCCCGGGTGCGCTGGTTTGGCACGACTCGCCGCCGTCGCCAGGAAGCGCTCCTGCGCAGCTGCACGACACACGGTGCGACGCCATGTCGAAGAAGCTGCAGTACGGCTGGCTAGGCCTCGGCACGATGGGTGCGTCGATGGCCAAGCACCTGCACAAGCACTCGATCGCCAAGGGTGGTCCGCCGGCGCTCGTGTGGAACCGGACCACCTCCAAGGCCAGCTCGCATGCCGAGGCGCATGGCACGATCGCCGTGGAGGCTGCCGAGGAGGTCGCGAGCAAGTGCGACGTGCTGTTCACGATGCTGCCGACTAGTCGTGACGTGAAGGCCCTGCTCAGCACGCTGCCTGTGCGCAAGGGCGCGCTCGTGATCGACGCGACCAGCGGAGTGCCCGAGACGACGCTGGAGATTGGAGCCGACCTCGCCGCGCGATGCGGTGCACGGCTAGTGGACGCGCCGGTGACCGGCGGCGCGCGCGGTGCCGAAGCGGGCCAGTGCACGGTGATGATGGGTGGCACCTCGGCCGACGTGGCCGAGGCCGAGGAGGCGTGCGGGTCGTTTGCCGTCAAGATGGTCAACTGCGGGCCGCTCGGCGCGGGTGCGCGTGGCGCAGCCGAACAGCCTGCCACCACCGCGTGTGGTGGTGCCCGTCCTCCGTGCACGCAGGCTCGATAGCTCTCATCCGCCGCTCTCCTGCCGTGGCGTGCGCAGGCATGGCCGTCAAGGCCGTCAACAACGTGCTGAACAGCACGCACATGCTCGTGGCGTGCGAGGGGCTGCTCACGCTGCGCAAGCTTGGCATCGCGCCCGAGACGGCGCTCGAGGTGATCAACGCGGGCTCGGGCGCGTCGTTCGTCACGCAGAAGATGATCCCCAACTTTGTGCTCAGCGAGAAGTACGACTTCAACTTTGCGCTCGGCATGATGGCCAAGGACTGCGGCATCGCCGCCGACCTGGTCGACCAGCAGATCGGCGACGCGGGCGTGCTGATCCCGCAGGTGAGCAAGCGGCTGGCCGCCGCCACCGAGGAGCTCGGCTACTACGCCGACTACACCGAGGCGACGAAGCACATGGAGCGCATCACCGCCGCCGAGTTCAACAAGCCGGCAAAGTGAGGCAGGCCGCGCGCTCGGCGCTGTGCCGCACGAGCTCTTCGGTCTGTGATGCGCATAACGTATTTGAATCTTGCATGCGGTATTGATCTTCTAAATGTTTGGAAATGTGTATACAGCACACACGAGAACTGACTCAGACTGCACCGCGGCGAGTGTGCACACAGAGGCCAGGCGCGTTCAGCAAGTCACATCGCATCTCACCGCTACTTGAGCACACTCTTGGCGAAGCCTTTCAGCTTCTCAAGGATGACAAACGTGAGGACGTAGTGCGGCCTGCCACAACAGTAGAGAGGCACGCGGCGGGTGAGCAGTGTGCTGCATGAGGGTCGCTGCTCTGCCGGGCCGCGTGTGCGCGCAGCAAGGCGCACCCGACGCGCATGTAGTGCGCCCAGAAGCCGCGGTAGAGCCCTGCGACGCCGTCCTCGACGACCGTCTTCCTCGCGCAGTCCATCGCGCTCGCGTACAGCTCCGGCTGGTTGTACAGCCGGTTGCGTATCGTGTCAAACGGGTGGTTGCACGCGATGCCCGCAAAGCCGCCCGCCAGGCTCGCCAGGATGTGCAGCGGCGTCGTGTCGCTCAGCCAGCCGCCCGCGAGCACGCGCTCCTTGACCATCGAGTACGTTGTCAGGTGCGGCCCCGTCACCGCCGCGCTGCGCGCCATCGAGACGCCCGTGCCTCGCCACATGCCCCAGAAGCCCTCGCTCGCGCGGAGCTGCCGCAGCCCGTCAATCGGCCCGCGGTACCCAAACTTTTGCTCGCCCTGCTGCCGCGTCTTGACCAGCTCGATCGGGTTGCACACGAGCGCGGCGATCGCCCCCGAGCACATGCCGGCCGCCATGCGCTTGGCCGGGTGCGCGGGACCCGTGGCCGGGTCGTGGATGCGGTCGAGAAAGGGCTGGAAGCAGCCGATGCGGAAGAAGGCCTTGGAGGCCTCGCGGAACATGGCCATCTCGAGGCCGGCCTGCACGCCCGAGAGACCGCTCATGCGAAAGATGTGCGCGAGGCTGCCGGCCATGCCGCGGCTGGCGCTGTCCAGGCTGCCGGCCTGCTGCCGCACCTTGACCACCTCCATCGGGTTGGTCGCGAGCGCCGCGAGCGCCGGCGCCGTGGAGCTGACCGCGAAGCCGATCGCGTAGTCCTTGGACTTGGAGGTGGAGGCCATTCTGCGTGTTTGTGCGCTTGAGCGCGTCCTCAGCTCGTGAGTCGTCCCTCGTACCCCGCGCAACTTTTTGTCTTCGGTGGTTGCGGCGCGCCGACCCCGGCGTTAGAACAGACAGAGAGACAGACAGACAGACAGACATCCCAAGTAGGCCATGAACCGGCTCCATATATAAGAGCGCATACATTCTGTCATTAGAACAGTGTGCAGGAATCCACAAATGATGCTTCTCACTATTATAGCCCCCCCGTTTCCTACCTAGCGCAGCGGGAGGCGGGGGGGGCTCGGGGAGGAACGGGCGCACGAGCCACTGAGCCCTCTTTTCTTTCTTAAGAGAGCCACACCAACACACGCGATTCGGGTCTCGTCAGGTCTCTGCTCGGGTGCTAAACACCTCCCTCTTGCCTCTCTACGGCTACGGGGCAGTCCTCAGTCGGACGATGCTCAGCGCCTTCTCCTCGACCACCGGCCGTCCGGAGCTGCTGCTCACGGCCTCGGCCGACGGCCGCCTCAACCTGTGGGACGTCGTCACCTCGACGCTCAAGCAGCAGCTCACGCGCCCGTCGCACCTGACGAGCAAGTGGACGTGCGCGGCGTGGCAGCAGCCCGCCCCGTCCAAGTCGGGCAAGAGCGGCAAGTCCGCCGCGCCCGGCCTCCTCGCGCTCGGCACCGACACCGGGCTCGTCGTCGTGTGGGACGTGCAGCGCGGCGAGGTGGTGCACGAGATCGAGGCGCACACGCAGCGCGTCCACCACGTCGCCTTCGACGGCGCGGGCGTGCTGCTCTCGTGCGCCGACGACCGGCAGGTGATCAGCTGGAGCTGCGAGACCGGCGAGCAGCTCGGCGCGTTCAAGGCGGGCAAGACCGCCGTCCATCGGCTCGCCGTCTCGGCGGACGGCGCGCAGGTGCTGCTCGGCGGCACGACGATCCGGCTGATGCGCCGCGACGGCTGGAAGCGGCTGCAGCGGCTGCCCGGCCACGCCGAGCCGGTCGCGTCGCTCGCCTTCGCACCGGGCGACCAGCTGGCGCTCTCGTGCGCCGACGACCGCCACCTCTCGCTCTGGCACGCCGCGACGCCCAAGGCCGCCAAGGCCGAGGCGGCCGACCTGTGCGTCCAGACCTTCCCGCTCGACGCGCGCATCGTGCAGACGGGCTTCTACCGCCCCCCGGCCAAGGAAGCCGACGGCGCGCCGCTCACCTTCTTCGCGCTCACCTCCACCGGCCGGCTCTGCCTGTGGCGGCTGCCCGCCGGCACGGCGCTCGCGCCCGGCGCGCCGCCGCCGCTACCCGCGGCGCCGCAGTGCGTCGTGCAGGTCGCCACCGCGCCCGAGGGCGGCGCCGAGGGCGGCGGCGGCGCGGCGGCGGGGGTTGACCCGCAGCGCATCTTCGCGGCGGCGCTCTCGGTCGACGGCGAGGCGGTGGTGGCGTACGGCTCGGCCGTCAAGCCGACGCTGACGACCGTCCGCTTCGTGGCGGCCGCCAACGAGGGCGGCGCGCTGCTTGCGAGTGTCGAGCTGCCGCGGCTGGTGGACGGGCTGCTCGCGCCGAGCCGCGACGGCAGCGGCGGCAGCGCGTCGGGGCGCAAGGGCGGCAAGCGCGTGCGTGAGGGCGGGCCGGGCGGCCTGGCGTCGTCGCCCAAGGTGCAGCACCTCGCGGCGATGGACATGGCGCTGCCGTCGCAACAGCGCTTCGACCTCGATGGCCCCGACGCCGCCTCCGCCGCCGCCGCCAAGGCCGCTGCCACCGCGGCTGGCGGCGCGCCCGCGGCGGCCGAGGCGGGTGGCGACGCCGACGCCGCCGACGCTGCCGACGCGTCGGAGCCGACGTTTGGTCAGCGGATCACGTCGATGCGCGGCACGGCGGCGGCGGCGGCGGGCGGCGTCGGCGTCGCGACGACGGCCGACGGCAAGCGCGCGCGGACGTCGGCGGCGTCGCAGGTGGCGCTGCTGGTGCAGGCGCTGCAGAACGGCGACGCCGAGATGCTCGACCAGGTGCTGGGCGTGCAGGACGCCTCGACGATCTCGAACACGGTCGCACGGCTGCCGATCACGTCGGTGCTGCCGCTGCTCGAGGCCGTGCTGCTCCGCGTGCAGGGCAAGCCCGGCCGCGTCGCGACGCTCGCGGGCTGGCTGCGCGCGCTGCTCTCGCAGCACGCCGCCTACCTGATGGCGTGCCCGCAGCTGCTGCCGATGCTGACGCCGCTCTACCAGCTCATCGACGAGCGGCTCTCCGTCTTCAAGCCGCTGCTCAAGCTGGTGGGCCGCATGCAGATGCTCCAGTCGCAGATGGCGGCGCAGGCGGCGTTTGGCCGGATGGAGGGCGCCAACGGC
>Ga0209713_10001504_pt1 | contig 13974 bp, 17 predicted proteins | sample ArcOceMetagenome_3_FD_187444 | JGI IMG/M metagenome (GOLD analysis project Ga0209713, IMG submission 187444) | Marine eukaryotic phytoplankton communities from Arctic Ocean - Arctic Ocean- Svalbard ARC20M Metagenome (SPAdes) (version 2) | ecosystem: Environmental > Aquatic > Marine > Oceanic...
CACAAGAAAAGACAAGAGCAAGTGTGATACAGTGCCAACCGTCAAACGAGACACGGTATGCGGCATTGCCTGATAGAGTGTCAACCGAGCCACAATACATGCAAGTATCAAACGAGGCACGAAATCTGCTTGTATAAGGCTAACACCGCGCTATTTTAAGCATACAAATTCGTACTACTACTAGCGTGCCCTCTCTTGAAAAGACGAGAGTCTCGCCGTCATGTGTTCTCAATTGCATCCTTGATGGTGATGGTGATGTGACCGTGACATGACAGGGGCACAGAGTTTGGTGCAGAGCCGAGTGCAGAGGGACACGGGCAAGACGGTTTGGGCTCATGGGGACCCGGCGCTGACATACCCAGCGCTGAGGATGATCACTGATACACTGAGAAACTCCTCTTCTTCCTCCCTCTGAGGGGTCAGGAGGCGGTGCCGGGGATGTGTACAGTGTTACGTGTAGTGCAGTTCTGGAGGGTTGATCGCTGTTTCTACGGTACACGCTGCTTTGCAGGACTTGCGTGTGACTGCGAGGATTGCCCACACGAGAGCCGAGGGCGGGGAAGGAGAATGCAGCTTTCGGCAAGAGATGTGGTGTACTTGAATCCCCACGACTTGCGAGAATCGCGAGCATAAAGCCTAGTGGCCTTGCGTAATCGGTTGCGCCTGTAGGTGTCAGCTGCAGTCTCTGGTGCGAGAGGCTGCCGCAACACTCACCGGTTAGGTCCTATTTGTACACTAAGCACCCGGGAGACAGAAAGTGGTCCAACGAGCGATTGCATCCGCGTGCGTGCTGTCCGATGTCCCCGGTAGGAGTGCACTCCTACATGAACACTTCTGCCGTCTTGAGCACAGGCCCATCAACGGGGTGTGTTTTGGAAGACGAAACAATCGGCGGAGGGGACGAAACAATCGGAGGAGGGGATGTTGAGCGGTCCTCACCCCCAGCATCCTTAAGAGCATCCGCTAGCATTGGACTGCGTTCGGCAACACGCTTTAGCACCTTGGCTGCGGCCTCGTGCTTGCCCTGTTTCGAGAGCTCCTTGGCCCGTGCCTGTGAGGAGCGTTCGAGTCAAGCCTGGTTGTCTAGGAGGACGCAACACAGCACCCGAAATCTGGCGCACGCACCATTAAAGCCTTCAACTCCGCCACAAACTCCTTCTGCGCTGGATTCAATGCATTTGCATGCATGCCGTCGTCACTGCCCAACTCGTTGCCTCTGTCGCCGTGTTTGTTCTCCTCGTCGCGCGACATCATCGGGGGCGTGTCTGGAGTCCGAGCTAAACAGATAGATAAACGCGCATCAATGCTTAGGAAGTGTGGAGCAAATGCGAGCCATGCGATATATGCGATCCAGACACGAGCACCCGAAAGGTCCGGAAGGATATTGTGGATGTCCCTGGCGCCGGCGGCGCCCCCCGGCATGCCGGCGCCCCCCGGCAGGCCCAGGTATAGGTTGCGGTAGGTAGAAATGGTACCGGCGATCTACCGACCGGGAGCATCGCCGGTACCATTGCTACCTACCGGTAGCAACGCTACCGGTACTACCGGTACGTGTATGTATGTATGTATGTATGTATGTGTGTGTGTGTGTGTGTGTGTGTGTGTGAGTGAGTGTGTCTGTGTGTGTGTGTGTACTACCGGTACGTAGGTGGCAATGCTACCGGCGTAGCTCTGGTAGCATTGCTGCCGGTAGTATTGAGTATCTATCAGCTAAGCCCGTGCGCGCGCACGCGATGACTTTTGCGTGTTGTACCAGAAGACAACAAACCGGGCGGAGATAGAGGTGAGTCGCCCCCAATCGTTTGCGCTCGCATCGTGGGACTTGTCTGAATGCGCGAGAGCACACAAAAGTCACGCATGCACGACGGTCACATGGGGCCCACAGAGAGGTATCACATCCCAATGCCATGCTACGCATCTGATGCACCGCCACCCTCTCCATCTTCCCTTTCCTAGTGTACCTTAACAGGGAGAACGCGAGGGACCGGTGACTTGACCGCTAATACACGAGGTACAGACCCTGCGCCACTGCTACCCCCAGGTGGTGTCGGAGGCGTCTGAGCGCTCGAGTTTGCCCTGGACGGGGTGTTCGAAACAGCAGGAGAGATGCTAGTGACCATGGACACGGGCGACTTCCGGAACGTGACCTCGTCCAGCACCAGCGCAGGTGACAACGGCGAAGTTGATGGAGGAGTGCGAGTTGTTCGTGAGACAGGTCTCTCAGAATGAGTTGCAGGCGCTGCAGCCGGCGGAGTCCGCAGGGCCGAGGGCTCTTGCTGGCGCACTGACCGAGGTGTCAATGTATCCGAAGGTAAGGCAGCGGCAACCGTCAGCGTCTGCGTCAGGTCGAATGCTGCTTTGGTTCGTGAGGAAGAAACCCCGGGGCCTTGGTCCTGTGCGCGAGATCCCTGGTCCTGAGACGACGCTTGACAGCGAGATTTGTGAATGCTATACCAGTTTGCAGACACGCACTCCGGCGAGCAATACACCTCTTTCCTGCCACCAGTATTTCCGTGTCAGATATCGAAATGAGCTGAACAGAAATATATACAGAAGGTGCACACAGGCGCACGTGCATAAAGGCCTGGGCGCAATCATTGGGGAGCGCCTGCATGCATGCGCGCACCTGCACTTTGCGCATCTCAAAAACGTGACTGGGGTAGCTAGTTGGCAGTGGGCGCAGACTTCAAGAGCGCCGTTCTTATGTCTAGTCCTCACGGGCGCAGGAGGCTGTGTTTGTCCAGGGAACAGGAGGGGAGTGCGCGTTCAAGTGATCGAGATCACAGTTCAGGACAGTCAGTATGTGCCAAGAATACGCGCAGTAGGTCGCGCCGGCGACATCAACACGCGATTATACCCCGTCTTGGCTGGCGCGTCGTGTTATGGAGACGCCACCATGATCTGGAAGTGGAGGTTGGGAGATCTCAGTGGGCTGGCTTTCGAACATTTCGACAGGGCCCAGCTGTGCCTCTCTCGTGATTTTGTTCGAAGAATCTGCGGCATCCCAGGTACAGCGGTAGATGAATCAGTTACACATCATGAGTCCTCGCGCACGTGCATCGGTACGGGGAACTTGTTGGATCATTCTGCAGTACCTCGTGCAGATGTAGCATCTTGTCCAATGCGTCTCTGTCGCAGCGAGCCGTTATGTCTATCGAAAGTTGCTGGATGCAGGATCAGGAACAAATGTGAGGCTCGTGAGCACAGATGCGCGCGCACGCTGCACGCACGCACAAATGTGCTTTGGTACGCGCGTCAAGTCCGCCAACACGACTAAAACTGACATACTGCAGGGTAGGGCGAGAACCGTGATCTGCTGTGTTCTGGATGAACGAATCCAAATTCAACGCAACTGGTCGCCTGTAAAGGTTTCAGATGCATGTAAGGTTGCGCTCTGTATAAAGATGCCGGAGACGTGCGCCTGCATGCACACATGTTGCAGGAATTTTTCTACTCGGAGGTCGGTGCCGGTGAATATCACGGAAGTGAACATGGGCACTTACGAGGGCAATCCGCTGGTAGCGACGCTCAGCTTTACCCTGTGAACGCCCAGACAGACGGACAGCGAGCGAAAAGGCTAGTTAGCGAGGGGTGAGAGGATGTGAGGAGTATCCAGATAGAAAAGCAGTCAGATTGAAAGATCGTGATGCAAATCTTAGTGAACACAATTTGACCTGGGGCATCTTGGAGCAAGAAGATGTGTGTTCTGCAGTGGTGTTAGTCGCGAGAGAGGAAACCATGTCCCCAAATCAGCAGAATTCTGACCAATAACCTGTATGCACGTACACATGCGCGTATTAGACATAATGATACCTCGCAGGCACAGAACGTTGCTTCTGGCACGTGCAAACGCATGTCAAATCACACGGAGGCAGGACGTAGGGGAAAGTGGTGTGGTGGAGATGACCTCGTGTCGCACCGTAACATATCCCAATTCCACCCCCGTCGAGTCTGGTTATGCAAGATCAAATGCACACACACACAAACACATGCACAAACGTGCATGGAAGTACACGAAAATACGTTTATCCGCACACAAAAATGTCAGCAGAAATATGCGAACATGCATTATCTGTTCATAAACCTCAATCCGAATCTGAACCTTGCGATAGTCTTCTCTGTAAACTCTATGTCTCTGCCTGCCGTGTCGTTATCTATGCCTCTGCCGGCATCCGGACAGAAACCCGTTGTCTGCCCCGACTTTCACAAGAACAAATTGGGAACTCTCGGAACGGCACCTTCTCCGTGTTTATGCAGGATTCGCAGTGTAAGGTTTTGCTTCTGGACATAGTCAAATGTGAAGACCTGCGCGCCCAATCACCCGATTTGATGTTATCAACTTCTTTTCGTCAGCCTCTACCGCTCGGCAGGGGTCTCAGTGCTATCGAACACGGCAGTGATCAATCAGCATGCTTGTACGGAGGTGCAGGCGAAAACGAACTCATCCGGGGCGTTGCGGGACCACAATCAAACAATCAAGGGTGCACACGTGTCACAATGCCTGTCATTACCTCATCCCATGAAGGCGAAGTAGAACGCACCGCCCTTGTCAATTCCGTGTGGTCGCCATACTTGATGCTGGGAAGCAGCAGCGTGAATCAGCAAAGCAATCACGCGGATGCAACGGTGTTTTCAGCAGCACCAACCTGGCAACGACGGTACACGGCCCTTCAGCAAGCTGCGGCAGGTACTCAGCAGCAAGGATCTTGACTACAACCCGCTTGTCTGACCCGGGCGCCCAATCCTGCTCGTTGGCGTGCCCGTCGACGCCTGCAGACGCCGGCACCTCTTTGGACGCGAGGTCGGCGGCAAGGGCCGAAAAGAAGCCAGCATCCCCCAGCAGCCTTGTCCGGGCATCCCCAGCTGCAGGCGATGCTGCCTGCGACTTCGCAGGGACCGACTGCGAGCGGCCTCCGAAGTTCCTGGCCCGCACGAGCGGTGGGTCAGCGACCCTGCGACACACACAAAGCCCTACGCGCAAATTTGCTCTGCAGCTGACTTGGCAGCGCGTGCAAGTGCCGCCGGGCGCGGCAGGCCGCATCGAGTCTTCAGAATAGTTGATATCCTGGAGTGTTCTACGAGTATTCTCCGGGATCAACTATTCTGAAGACTCACTGCGCCCTGCCCCCTGCGGCAGTGGCAAGCTCTGCCAAGTCAGCGCCGCGCACGGCGCGCACCTTCGGTGTCAACGCCGGTGCCGTGCGGGGCAAGGCGCACGGCGGGGATCGCCGGTCACGCACCCAACACGCGGCTGGGGGGCAGCGCCGCCGAGCACGCTCGGCGGCTTGCGAGTGTGTACGAGGGCCTAACCCGTGCTCCGACGCGTCGTCCTGGGCTGGAGTCGGCTGGGTCGAAGGCACAAAATTCGACAGGAGCCAGTCGACAATGTTCAGCGCCTGCGCGGCGGGCTGCTCGTCGCGCGGCAGCGTCGCCGCAGCCCGCGGCGACGCCGCAGCACTTGCAGCCCCGTCCCGCGGGGTGGGGCGTGCGCCGGAGCTGCTCGCGTTCACCTCGGGCGAGAGCAGGGAGATGCCGAACATGCCGGACGGCCGTCGCGTGCGCGCGCGTGCGCGTGCGCGCGCGGAGCCGTCCGCTGTCGGAGCCTCGGAACCTCCGCGGCAAAGTTTGCTCCCGCCCTAGCAGGGTACCTCCAGGGAACCTGTTGTACGGGTATGCCCCTGGTAGCCAAGAGTCTGTGGGGCCCAACTCGCTCGCTCCAGATGCGCTTGCCCCGACAACGTTGCACACAGACCCCGGCGGCGTGTGGGAGGGCCGCAGAGACCAACAGCACTAAATTGTCACTTTATTTACCGCAGCGCAGTCCTGTCTCACCCCTCCATGTCCTCTCTGCACCCTCCCCGCTCGCCCCAGCAGCCATGAGCGGCGCGAGAAATTCTGGAAACCCCAATATTGGGCGTCTCGTTGTAGCAGGCGGAAACGCCCCCGGTCCTCTGCGCACACGCCGATCAGGCACTGCAGTACCAGGACGGTGACCAACATTACTCGGGTCCTCGTCCTCAGAGGGGCAGGCCAACACGGCAGCGCGCGGACCCGAGACCGCGCCGCGGGCGGCATGGCGGCGTCCCCCCGCGGGGACGAGGAGCTGCAGCATGCCGAGATCGGCACGTTTGCGTCCGGCCCGCTCGACCTGGCTGCGGTGAGCGAGAGGGAGGGGGGCCTGGGTACATTTATTGGCTGCTCTGCGGGGGCGCGCGGGGTGTGACGTGTGTGCGTGTGCGCTGCCTCTTGGGCGCAGGGAGCCCGCGACGGGCTGCACCACTTTTTCCCGCCGGGGTACTGCCCCCCGTCGCTCAGCAAGCACAGGAGCCGCAACCTGCCCCCGGGCATGTACAGCGGCAACGTGACCGCCGGGAAGCCGGACGGCTTCGGTAGTGCGAAGTGGTGAGCACATGCTGCCCGCGCGCATCCCGCGCGCGCGTGCACGCGAGAGGCTGCAGCACCGTGGCGCTGTGTGGGGCGCGGTTCGCGCGCCCGCGCATCTGGACTGCCGGCGCTCGGGCGCAGCGGGTGACGGTCTGGACCCTGCAGGCCGGGTGCGCGCAAGTTCGATGGTCAGTGGAGGGGCGGGCTGGAGCACGGTGTCGGGCGAGAGGCTTGGTGCACAGGTATGTGCGTGCATGACTACTTGCGCTCGCTGGGTGCGCGCGCGAGTACGACTCACATGCTGTCCTCGTATCCTCTCCGTGCGGCCTGGTCAGGATCGAGCTACTCTGGGGGCTTCGTGGACGGGCTGCGGTCGGGCTTTGGCGTCTATTCGCACTGCGCCTCCCCCGACATGTTCCAGATGCTCAGAGTCGATGCCTTGGACTCGCAGCTGATCACGCCTTTTGAGTGGTGCAAGACCTCGCCGTACTCGCAAAAGTGGGCCACGGCCACGTCGGGCTGGGTGTATGCCGGGCAGATGCGCTACGGCGGCAGGCATGGATTTGGCGCGCTGGCAACATCCGACGGTGAACTATACGAGGGCCATTTCCACGAGGACAAAAAGCATGGATTTGGAGTGCGGATGGTGCGCAATCGGGCACTCTGGCTGGAGGCGTATGACGAGGGCGAGTGCCGCATGAGCTACAGTCCGATCGAGCGCGAGGGCCTCACCGTCCACGTGGAGGCGAGTCTCAATCGCCTTAGGTGGTCTGCAGTCAAGCTCTCTCTTTCATGGCAAAATGGCGTTGCGTCAATCACGTTGTTGGATAAGATGACAGGCGCACCGCTGGGCTCGCGTATCATGATCCCGGATGTCATCTCCCTGAAAATCGGCGACCCAATTACGCATTCGTTCATCCTGCAATACACGGACAATGAGCGGGTCAAGAAGACGCTAGAGATTCAGGCGGGCAGCGATGCAGCCTTTCGGCTTATCTTCTTGGCCCTGCGCCTTGTGATTCACGAGCACCGTGTCGGGCAGCCACTCAAAGCGCCCTTCGATGCAGAATGGTTCAAGGAACTCAGTGGACAGGATCCAAGCAAGTTGCTTGGGCGTTTTGTACGTGGGTCCGAGGGTCTGGATGAACGATTCTTCCAGAAGGTGCGGGAGAGCGTATCAAGGGCTGAGAGTGAGCACCGCAAAGCATTTTACTACTCGTGCCTTTCGTACGTCAAGATGACGATTAGCGCCTCCGCCCATCTGCACAAGGTATGGGGCATCAGCCGTGATGACACGTTTCAGGTGACGTACCAAGAATTTGCAGATCCAGATGAATGGCTTCTGGAGCAGTCTGGCACCGGCAAGTCTGCCATGTCGAGCCCTGCATCGTTGAGTCCTTGGAGGGCAGGTGCAGAATGGGGAGACGATATCTCTGAGGAGACGGTGACTGAAGTGCTTTTGGACCGCACCATTGTGTTTTTGAGACGATGCGATTCTCTCATTGCAGGCCAGATGGAGATGGCTGACCAGAAGAGGGCATCTGCGGAACATTCAAACGACAAAGGTGCGGCAAGGACTCACGAGGTGAGAATCTCCCATCTCGAAGCCAAGCAGCGCTGGGCCTCAGAGACGGTTCAAATTCTGGAGCAGGGGGCTGAATTCGTTCATAATGCGCTTGCGTCTTGCTTTGCGCACCTGTCCTTCAGTCCCAGCGAGGTTGCAGATGCGGCCTCCGCTGTCGATTCCCTTGCCACCCCCAAGGCAGAAATGAGCGCGGACCGTTCCGTAACAATGTCTCCCCAAGGTACCAATGGTTCTGTGAGTCCTGGGGAATCCGGTGGCAAGAGCCCCTCCCGTACGAAGTACGCAGCCCACGACATGAGCCACAGCATCATGATGCGTCGCTCTGCAATCACGACGGCAATGTTGCTGCAATCACGTCGGCAGCGAGAGATTGTCGACCTCGAGTATGCAGAGGCCGAAAGACTTCTTAAAGATGCCAAAAGCCAGCTAGAGCAGTCGCAGGCGGCGCAGCGGGCGATCACACTAGAAATGAAGCAGCGCGCTGAGACCTCGGAGGGAGAATGCTCGAGGTTGCAACGGTTATATGCACAGGCAACGGCGGAGGCTCAAGCGGCCAGCGCTCGATACGAGAGAGAGCAATTTCTCCATGACGAATTCAGTAACCGAGCGATTGCCTTGACGCGATCGCGTTTGGAAGCCCATCACAAGCGAGATGTGCTACGAGCCTGGCACTTCAGGGCCAAGCGGGGAGTTCACATGATCTACACTGCTCAAAAAACTATCTTGCGCTGGTTCCGGTTCAACCTGACGCGAGCCTTTTTGACATGGCAACACGCTAAAGACACACGGAAGCGCTTGACGGCAAAGGCCCGCTCAACGATCCTCAAGATGGCCAACTCACAACTTTATTCTGCCTGGCACACGTGGATAGACATGGCCCAGCGTGCCACTAGACTCCGCGACATTGGTCGGCGGGTCATTAGCAGATGGAGGAACATGCTTTTGACTGAGGCTTTTGATGTGTGGAACCATCAGTTGCCCTCACGCAACCTTGCGTTCCAGGTCGAGAAGCGCCTGTCAACAGAGGTCCAGCTTGCTCAATTGCTGCAGGACCACCAAGATCTCTTGGCGCGATTGCTGAAAGCGGAAGAAGAATTGCAGCAGCATCGCGATCGTGTTGCGTTTCTCTCAGGCAAGAGCCAGCGGGCAGCGCAGTCAGTCTTGAGCAAGTGGTTGAAACTGCCCATGACCAAGTGCTTTCACAAGTGGTGCGCCTGGGTGCATCGCGGCCTGAACAACAAGGTGAAATTCACGAAGGTGGTGTCTCGCTGGGCTGGAATGACCAAAGATGTTACGTTCGCCTTGTGGAGGGATGCCACCGTGTATGAGACAAAACTTGCCAAGGCAGCGCGCAAGATTATGACACGCTGGTTTTGCAAGACCACATACAACAGCTTCACTTTGTGGCACACACACAGTTGCGAGCTCGCAGCGATGAGGAAGAAGTCAAAGAGCGTCTTGAGGCGCTGGATGAACAGCACACTCCTTGGTGCCCTGCACAAATGGATGGATGAAGTCAAGAGGATCAAGGCGTTCCGAAGAATTCTGGTTATGTGGAACAAGAGGGGTTTGCTACCTGCCTGGCATAAATGGATAGAGGCACTGCAGACAGGGAAGAGGCATCAGACCATTCTTCTCCGGTTCTCCCTCTTGCTCGTGCTCTTGCTCGTGCTCTTGCTTCTGCTCGTTTGTCACCTGCGAGACATAACATGCTGTCACTCACCGCTGGCGCGCACACATTCGTGCATATGTCTGTGCAAGTACCCTGGTATTGCCGCCACTTGTGATGTGTTTACCGCTGCTATTCTTGAAACAGCTGGAAGAATCGTGGTCTCATCCCAATCTGGAATAGATGGACAGAGCACATCGGAGAGCTGCGTCGAAATCGAGCGATATTGAATCGCTGGATGAACCGCCCGCTTGCACGGATTTTCTTGCGTTGGGTAGAGCACTTCGTGGAAATCAGAAGGCAACTAGCAGTCATCAGAAAGGTAGTAATGCGGGTGATGAAACAGAATATTGCACGCGCCTTTTATCAATGGTCCTCGAATGTTGGCGAGGATGTGCGCATCAAAATCATCTTCACCAAGGTGCTGCTGCGGTGGACTCGTCATGGCCTCAAGGTCCTGTCCGTTCTCACTTGCGTCCGAATGCACGCTGCCCAGCGCGCTCCGTACATGAATCGTCATCGCTGTCCATTCGGGGTTCCCTGTCTGATTCAGCTGACATCTTGCACTTGTCCAGATGGCCTTTTACAAGTGGCATTTGGAGGTCGTGCAAGAAGTTCGAAACATGCAGATCTTGTACAAGATTGCCATGCGTTGGTCAAACATGACTATTTGCTCAGCCTTCATGACTTGGCATGAAAACACGTCCGGGGCAATTGGCCGAGCTAGAGACTCATTCCAACGTTTTGCAGTGGAGCTGATGCACGCGGAAAAAGAGAAAGAGCCCTTCGCAATGTTTTCTGACACCATCTCGCTGCAAATTGCAAAGATGAAAGAACGTAAGTCTTGGCTCGTGTCCTGCTGTGTGCTCCGGAAATATTTGGCTCGTGTCCTGCTGTGTGCGCCGAAAATATTTTCACAAGGTTTTGCAGCGCACGAGTACGTGACGAAGTGTGCATTTTATCGAACCTTTTGTTTTTTCATGCGATTGTGATTCCCATTGCATTGATCTTGACATTGCGCAGATTTGGGCATTGAAGACACGGGGGGCATTGGTGACCACGGCGAAAACGATGAAATGCCGATTATGAAAGCGCAAAGTAGAAAGGCCACTAGGTCTGCGCGTGCGCCCCCGCCCCCGCCAAATGCCTCAGCGTTGGTCGTCGATGATCTACCGCTCGTAGCGATCAAGGGTGACAGTGACGACGTGGAGGTGTTTTCGCACAAGAAGGCTGTGCGCGCGCAGAGGAGTGCCGGGCCAGGGGCACCAATGGGGTCCTTGATCCAGGACGAGTATGACCTGCAGAGTGTATTTAAGTCGACACCTTCAAAAGCGACCCCGGAGCACACGCACGAAAAGCTCGTTTTCGACATCAAGTAAGTCGTCTATGGATTGTCTCATCATGTGTGTGGTACTGGCTGGTGACACTTCAACAACTGGAAAGGCTGCAGGGCCGCTGCGGCCTTGCGTAAAAAGCGACACATGTAACCTGAGTTGGCCTCCTGCGTGTGTGTCTGGCGCGCAGGTGGAACACGATCTTCTTCGAGAAGGACGCCCCGGTGACCATTGAAAACGTCAAACTGGAACAGCGAGCGCCGCCCAAAGGAAAAGGCTTGGCACGTTTCAAGCGCGCCGTGCGCAGCATCATCATGGCTCGTCGCTTCCAAGCTGGTGCTGCCAGGGTGGGCATCTCTATCACAAATGGTGCGTCCTCTCTGCTTCTCAATTGTCTCAACAATGCGTGTGTAATCCTACAGTCAACTTACTCCCCGCCGTCGTGGACAATCTGTATCTTCACTGCAGATCCTCCGCACGTGGTGCTCAAAGTCACAGAGCTAATGGATGGGAATGGAAGACTTCAAGGACAGCCCGGCTACACCAACCCGACCATGTGCCCGGGCGACGTGTTGTATGCGATCAATGGCACCCATCTCAACACCCTTCCTATCGGCGGGGTGAGGCATTATGGAATAGCATCATGCGTCTTGACTGCAACCTGTAGGCGTGCATTTGCAGACCGACGATAACCCTGCGCGCACCACCAAAACCACTACAGGTCAAGGAAGCCCTGTTCGGGCCGCCCAACAGCACCGTGAGGCTGCACATGCGTCGTCAGGATGGAAGTTCGTATGACGTCATCGCGATGAGGTGCGAACTAAGACGGGCGCCCCTCTAGCTCTGCCTCTGGCTCTGCGTGGCAGCTGGTCTCAAGCCTAACCCTAAACCCTAATCCTAACCCCCAAACCAGGCACATGGCGATAACTCAGGCAGGCATTGACGAGATGAATCGCCGCAACCAGCGGCGGCAGCAGCAATCCCAACGCAGTGTAATGGGTTCGCAAGGCGCAGTCCGCATAGCGGCGCCGACTGCATTTTCTCAACACTCCAGCGCTATCTATCGCTCTCAGGACTCTTACAACGCCGCCATCTATCGTTCCAGTGATTCCACGCGCAGCGCACCACACAGCGCTCCCCAGGAGATGGGCAACTCCTGGATGAATGCAATCAGCAACATCGCCTCCGCCTTGGGGTCACCCCCCACTGGTTCTGATCATGGCCGGACTGCGAGCATCTCGCCCCTGAGTATGTTCTCGTCACCTCCGATTGGCTCTTCTGTGGCTCCCGGTGTATACCAACAGCATGGCACGCTGTCGTCCGCTCAAAGTGGGATGCAGACTTCCACGTACGGTGGGCAGCCTTCCTACCAACGGCATCCGCCGACACAGCAGGTATGCCTGACGTGATGACGAGAGCTGGCGGCGGTATAGCTTTTAGTCGCCATACCAGCTACGGCATTTTGTGTAGCAGCGCAAAAAATGAGGAGGTGCTGCCGTAGTGTTGTGCGAAGTCATGTCGTAGAGAGTGTATGTTCTTTCTCGTTTAGCTGCCCCGTTCTTCAGTCCAGACCCATTTCTTGTGTCGTAAACACATTTGCCCGTGCTTGGTTGGTTGCCTGCAAGCGCATACAACACAGACGCACGCCGCGGCGCACGCTGGACCCTGACACGATCCCGCGCGTCGCTTGGTGGCAGGCGCAGGGCGAGTACAGGGAATATGGCAGAGTCGATGCCACGAACAACTCTGTCCTTTTTTGAAAATGAGACGAAGACTACAGGCGTGCGCGTCAGATTCTCGATGTAAGGGAGGCTGTGCGAGCACAGCATCTCTGCCGAGATGCAAGGGAGGCCGGGTAGCCGTAGCCACGTCGTCGCGACACAAGAGGTGTTGGAGTATGCCTCGCTCCGAGGCCAACCGGCACCAAGCTGAGGGTTCGAGCCTCGTGCGCGAGTTGGCAGCGTTTTCAGTTGTTTGACGACTGTTTTATTTGAAGCATAGGGGTAAGGGAAGAGGAAGGAGGCAGCCGACTTCTGTTGGCTGGACACTGTTTCCCAATAAAGTCTCCCTCTCTCTCTCTCTCTCTCTCTCTCTCTCTCTCTCTCTCTCTCTCTCTCTCTCTCTCTCTCTCTTAAGGGAGGGACAGCATGGGCAGTTTGCCAAGTGCCTGAACTTTGCAAGGTATGCACGTTCCGTCTCAGATAAACGGCAATGTACGCTGGAAAGCCGACGTTGATGACGGGTGCGGAGGCCGAGGTGGCAGGCCCGGGGTCGTTTGGGCTGGGGGTGGAGAGGCTGGATGGGGGAGGAGCCCTCCCCCATCCAAGGCGACACGCCATTATAGAACGCCGTTCGTTTTGCCATCTCGCGTCCCGTGACCTGCCACATGCCGGCTTCTGGCCGGCTTCTGGCCGCGCCCTGCAGCGGGCAAGCAGGCGCCTTTGTGTGAGAGTGTTCACATGAGCGAATGGGTGTCCTCTCGTTGTTAAGGGATTGAGGGCTCGAAATAGCCGAGTACGCCCACGGTGCACCAAGTGGCACGCGGGCGATCGGGAAGCAGGCAGCGTTGCCGGCAGTCAAAGAGCAGCAGATGGCGCCGCTCATGAGTTGTATGCCCACATATCATCAAAGGCAGCGTCGCGAGACCGCGCGCTTACAGCGACACAGCCGCGCCGCCCCCGCGCCTTGAGTGCACCCACGCGCACATGTGTCCATGCGCCTAGCGTGTCGATTCTCCGCGCCGCCCCTGCTCTCCGCACCGGGCGCCCGGTGCCAGGCGCTGTGCCCGTCGCAGCCAGTCGTGCTCTGGTTGCGTGCCGTAGATGGATCCGTGACCGGGAGACATCCGGCTCGAGCAACCAGGCGCGGTGCGCGGAGAGGGGCAGCGCACCGGCTGCGGGCAGCGGTGGGGATGAATGGCAGGGGCTGGCAAGGGGAGAGCAAATGCGTGTTGCTAGCCCCCCACCATCGGTGCGTTCCGTCCCAAGTACAGGAGAACGGTG
>Ga0209713_10001506_pt1 | contig 13970 bp, 8 predicted proteins | sample ArcOceMetagenome_3_FD_187444 | JGI IMG/M metagenome (GOLD analysis project Ga0209713, IMG submission 187444) | Marine eukaryotic phytoplankton communities from Arctic Ocean - Arctic Ocean- Svalbard ARC20M Metagenome (SPAdes) (version 2) | ecosystem: Environmental > Aquatic > Marine > Oceanic...
CCTAGGTTAGGCTTTCCGCTCCCAGGACGATGCTCGGCTCCTGGCTGGCGCTGCTCCCGCTCTCACACCGCTACGGGCTCGGCGGGCAGGCGTCGCACGCGCCGGAGGTTCCTGTGGCCGCCGCCTCCAACCGCGCGACGCCCTCGCTCGGCGCGGCGGCTGGCGTGCTCCCGGCCGCTCTGGGAGCGCCGTCGGCCGTCTACAACTGGTCGGCGATGACGCAGCTCAAGGGGGGCGCCAGGAGGGGCGACGTTATGCTGCTGCTCCACGACTGCGTCGGGGTCGCCGACGGTCGGCGGCTGCGCATCGGCACGGGGACGGACTCGGAGGAGGAGGGCGTCGTGCGCAAGCTCTCGTGCCCGACGCGGGGGCTGGGGCCGGAGAACCCACGCGACGCGACGGGCGCGGCCGTCGGTGGCCGCCCGGCCAACGCGCTGCTACCGGCCAGCGTGCAGCAGTCGCAGCAGTCGCAGCAGGCCAACGGCATCACCTTTCCGCACCTGCCGGTCGTGGGCGTCGCGCAGCTGGCCTATGCGCTGCTGCACGACCACGAGCAGGGCGCGGCGGTGATGCAGTACCCCGCGGCCAAGCCGCTGCCGCCCGCGTGCCCGAGCGTCGACGGCCTCGTCTGCTCCGGCCTCGGCTCGTGCGACGAGGCGCGCGGCACGTGCGGCTGCGTCGCCGGCCGCAACGGCACCGCGTGCGAGCTGCGGCTCTGCGCGGCCGACTGCGCGGGGCGCGGCGCGTGCCTCAACGGCACGTGCGCGTGCGCGGCCGGCTGGGACCCGCGCGCCGCGTGCGCCAAGCGCGCGTGCGCCGCCGACTGCTCCGGCCACGGCATGTGCCAGGACGACGGCACGTGCCGGTGCGACGCGCTGTGGTCGGGGCCGACGGCGGCGCCGTGCTCGGTGCAGGGCGCGGGGTGCCCGAACGGCTGCTCGCACCACGGGCGGTGCGTGCAGGGCAACTGCGCGTGCCACCACGGCTGGGTCGGCGCCTCGTGCCACCAGGCCGTCGCCAACCTCGCGTCGTCGTGCCCGCAGGTCAACGGCACGGGCTGCGCGGGCAACGGGCTGTGCGTCGACAGCGAGTGCTCGTGCTACACGGGCTTCTACGGCGAGACGTGCGAGGACTTCTGCCCGTCCAACTGCTCGTTCAACGGCCGCTGCTCGATGGCGTACAGCTGCGTCTGCCACACCGGCTTCGGCGGGCCCGACTGCAGCGTCGAGTGCGCCAACCGCTGCTCCGGCCACGGCGACTGCAACGACGGCGCGTGCAGCTGCTACGACGGCTACACGGGCACCGACTGCTCGACGATCGTCGGCATCACGGTCAAGCAGATCATGCAGTCGGGCCTGCGCGCCGAGCTGCCGCTGGTGGCGGTGGTGCTCGTGCTGCTGCTCTTCCTCGTCGTCTGCTTCGTCCTCGCGCACGTGCGCAACTTGCTCAGCGGCAAGTTCGGCCTCGCGGCGGTGCCGCTGTACGACTTCTTCATGAAGAAGTGGCGCAACGCCCCCATCTACGAGCCCGTCTATTACGTGCAGAAAGAGGCGCCGCAGGCGGGTCGCCTCTACAGCTGAGGCGGGTGTGAGCACGCAGGTGCTGAGTGCATTTCATGTTTCATAGTAGACACCTTAATGACGCGATCATGCGTTTAATGTGCATTGTCGGGTTGTGCATGCGTCAGAAGGATGCCATGATCTCGGCACGCTTCCCTTCTGCGCGTACAATAGCCTCAATAGTTGAGGCGTTTGCGCAATTGAGGCTTGCGCAAGGCCCAATTTTGGATGATGCCGCGGACCTTGAGAACGCGACAGCCAAAGACTTGTGCAAAACGGGTTATTGGTGGTAGTCTGCGCGTAGACCTTGCCCTTCAAAAAACGCACCTTCGCCATGGCGATGGGGCCGAGAGGGGTAAATCACCGCAAGCCTCCAGCGGTTTAAGTTCCGCATGCAGATTGCGATTGGTATATTCGTGGCGTTGATCCGCTTAACGATCGCAAATGGCTGGACGGATCGCGCGACTGCCGGTCGACGCCGAAGCCCAGTGCTACAATCGATACGTCGATGCGGTCGTTGCTTCTGTGACCAATTCCAAGATCCGCTCCTGGATGGAGGAGCAGCGACAGGATTTCGCGGGCCGGAGGCAGGCAGTGTGGCTGAAAGCGGGTCCGCCGTCTCCACGCGCGCGGCCGCTGGTGCTCGGTGGCGGGTTCGGCTCGACGGGCACCACGAGCCTTGCCTACGCGCTGGATCGCCTGGGCCTCGTCACGTGGCATGCCCACCTGGGAGCCACCGTTCGTGCCAACGCGTCAGCTGGTGCGGGCGCGATCACGCCCGATGACTTCCGGCGCGCAATCGGCAGAGCGTGGTCGTCTCCACGCTGCCAGGCCGAGCTGGCGTCAATCAACTACCGCGTGCCACCCTCGGTCGGCGCGCTGGTCGACCGACCGTCGGCCGAGTCGTTTCTCGACCTTTGGTGGGCCAACCCGAATGCACTGGTGCTCCTGACGCACCGGCCCGCAGCCGACTGGGTCAGATCGCGCACTGGCTTTGGGATGAAGATGAACCTGCCACTCGACCGGCCGTGCCACAACCTGTCCTTTGCCGACGCGAGCGCAAGGGAGGCTGGGCGAATGCTGACGCTGCACGACGACCTCGTGCTGTGCGTGGTGCCAAAGCGCCAACTGATCGACATCGACGTCTTCAGCCGGTCGACGTCTGGCCTGATGGGCATGCTGAGCCGCGCCATCACCGGCAACGACCCGCCGCCCGGCATGCCGCTCGAGTTCCCGACGGCAAACGTGCACAGCCCCACCAGAGCCAGCAGGATGAGGCCGGCGGCTGCCGCGGCGAGCCAGGCGAAGCAGGCGATGCCACCGCCACCGCCTCCGCCGCCTCCTATGCCGTCGGCGGCTGCCGATTCAACACCGGGGCCCCAGACCCGACTACCAGAGGACACGCACCCTGTCGTACGGAGACGTGGGACGTCACCAGCCAGTGGCATTCCCCGGCGCTTCGTCACCGGTCCATCCCGTCTCGTCTCCTCTCGCGAGACGGCCGGCCCACGCCATGCCCACCTCGAGCACCAGTCGATGCTGCAAAAGCTTCACATGAAGAGACCGCCGCCAGACGCGACCCCTCGCCCGACTCCTCGACCAGATCCGGTCGTCCCGCCCTCATCGTCGTCGACTCAGAGCAGGCCTCCCTCATCAAAGCTGAACGGGCGCGGCAAGCCCCGACCTTCGGCGAAGCAGTCCCTCGGCAGATGGTGGACTTCTCCGAATCCTCGATCATCGCACCCTACGGCTGCTGCAGCATCGGCCTCGCGCAAGGGGCGGGAGGAGCTGCGCCTCGCGACAATCGCCAAGGCCAGCAGATCGACCGCAAAAGCCAGCAAGCCGGCGGTAAAGCAGCCATCAGCTGCTGGAGCCGGCCGTACCAACACCGCGGGCGCAGAGTGCTCGCGGATGCAGAATCAGCACCTCGTGATCGTCGGCTCCAGCTGGGGCACGCTGCCTGCTGTCTTGCAGCAGAGGTGGAATCGGCTGAGCTGCGACCTCCTGGTCCCCGCACGCCCGGACGCGCCGCGTTCGGGTGCGGCGGGGGCGTTTCGAACGCCGGGAACGAGTGGGTGATACTTTAGATACTTTAGGCAATTGCTTCGCCTATGTGCCGGCCAGGAGGGCCCTTTACTTTAGATACTTTACTAAATTTGCTGCCTTTCGTCCCGAATTTCCTGGTGCTGGATCCCCTCCGAGGTACGCTGCCCCCGCGCGATCGGCAATCCTCTCGCGGTGTTGCTCGCGCAGCTGCTGCTTCGCGACTCCGCACAAACTCCAGCCACCGAAGGAATACTACGCGGCAACCCTCGCTTGCATGTACGGCACCCCGACGCGGTCGACGCCCAACAGCGGCTCGCGTGCGGCGCGCTGGCAGGACGACGGCCTCTCGGTCTCCTTCCGCGCCTGCCAGCTTCAGGGTGTCGCTTCGCTGCATGAAGCGCTGGCGCAGGCGGCGCAGAGCGGCGATCAGAAGCCGGTGGTTCCCGCTGATGTGATGCACCTCGACCTTGCCGAGAATCAGGTCGAGCAGACCGCCGGGCTGCAGCCCTTCACACAGCTGCTCTCGCTCGACCTCTCGCGCAACAACGTCGAGACGCTCGACGCGCTGCCAGGCTCGCTGCTGCACCTCAACGCGGCGTACAACCGGGTCGAGAGCGTCGAGAGCCTGGCGGGCCTGACGCGCCTCGTCGAGCTCAACCTGAGCTACAACCTGCTCACGTCGCTGCAGCCGCTCGAGCGGTGCGTGCACCTGCAGGTGCTGCTCGTCGCCGGCAACCGGATCGGCTCGCTGCAGGGGCTGGCGAACCTCGCGCTGCTCGAGTGCCTCGATCTCAAGTGCAACTACGTGGAGCGGCTGCCTGAGGTCCGGCTGCTCTCGCTCAACGCCGCGCTCCGCGTCCTCACGCTGCAGGGCAACCCCGTCGCAAAGGTCGCCGCGTCGTACCGGACCGCAATCCTCTCCCAGCTGCCGGCGCTGCTGATGTTGGACGGCCAGCGCACGCCCAAGTCGTCGGCGCAGCGCTCTGCCGCGAGCCAGAAGGCAAACAACGCGCCGCCGCGCGCCGCCGCCACCGTCAACGTGGCCCGCCCAACCGCCGCCTCGCTCGCCGCACGCCGCGCGCCCGCCGCGTCACCATCGTCGTCGTCCTCGTCTGCGCCACCTCCGATGCACACGCGCTACACGAACAGCGCGCTCATGCCCAGCTGCCGGCCAGCGGAGGGCGGCGGCGGCGGCGGCGGCGGCGGCGGTGCCTCCATGAGTAGCCATGGCGCGCCGCAGCCCGGGCTGAACGCGAGCCTGCGCCGCAGCGCCAGCGCTCAGGGCATCTCCTTCACCCGACAGGGCAACGCCAAGCCGTCAACGACACCTGGAGGAGGGCACGCGCAGCAGAGCCGGGCGTTCAAGGCCGGGCTGCGCGGCGGGAAGATCGCTGCAGCTGGGAGCTTCAGCTTCACTCGCAGCGGCGGCGGCGGCGGCGGTGGTGGCCCTGGTGGCCCTGGCGGCCCTGGTGCTGGTGATGGCGGCACGGTGGCGGTGCCCAGCTTTGCGCAATCGTCTGCGCCACCGCCTCGCAACGGCAACGCCGCCGGCGCGGCCACGGCGCTTGCGTACGTGCGCAGCCCCGCGCCGCTGGCGTGGCAGCCGTTGCCGTCGATGGCGGCGGTGGCGGTGGCGACGGCGGGCGAGGTGGCTGCGGCGGAGGTGGCCGCCGCATCCTCGGCCGCGCTCTCGCTCTCCTCCGTCGACGCCGACACGAATCTGCTTCGCGAGGAGGCCATCGCGGCGTGCAGCGACGCCGGCGCCGGCTATGGTGGGTGGCTCGCCTCGTCCCCCTTCGCCGCCGCACAGCCGCCCGCCGCCGCCGCCCCCGCCGCCTCCGCCTCCGCCTTCACCGCCGCCGCCCCTGCCGCCGTCCCCGCCTCCTCCGCCGTGGTCGCCGCGGCGACGCCAGCCGAGGTGCGCCGCGCCGTCGCCGCCGCCGTCGCAGACAAGCAGCGGCTCCTCGGGCAGCTCGACGGCCCGTCGTCGTCGTCCTCATCATCCGCCGCAGTGCCCGCCGCCACCGCCGCACCCGCCACCACGCTGCCAACCTTCGGAGTGCCGCGCGCGCCCGCGGCGTACGTCCCCGACGGGGACACGCCCGCCGCGTCGCCCCGGCCACCGCCGGCGCAGCCGCCCTCCAGCGCACGCGGCGCACGCGGCGCTGCCTCGCAGCGCGGCACGCCGGCGACGGCGACGACGGCGGGCGGCGGCGGCGGCGGCGGCGGCGGGACGCCTTCGGTCGCGTCCGTCGCGGCTGACGTGTTGCAGCAGCGTCGGGCCGGCTTCGGCAGCAGCAGCAAGCGCTTGAGCGGCGGTGCCGGCGTCGGGGGAGAGGGGCTGCGGCGCTCGAACAGCTTCGGCAGCAGCAGCAAGCGCTTGAGCGGCGGTGCCGGTGCCGGTGGCTTTGGCGGCGGCTTCGGCGGCTTTGGGGTCGGCGGCGGTGGCGGAGGCGGGGGAGGGGGGCTGCGGCGCTCGAGCAGCTTCGGCTCCAGCACGAGGCGAGGAGAGAGCCCCACGGGCTCGACCGCCGGCAGCTCGTCATCCATCGGCGGCGGCGGCGTGCCGCGTCCGACGTGGATGCCGCACGCCGCCATGGAGCAGGCGACCGAGCTGGGGCGGCGGCTGCAGGTGCGCGCCGGCGTCTTCGCGCCGCAGGAGACGGATCCGGCGCGGCTGCTCGACACGCTGCTCGCCCTGTCGGCGCCGCGCGGCCGCTGAGCGTGACCGGAGGACGAGAGCTCCACTCGCTCCTCGGATACTCCTCGGACGAGCAGCGGGTCTAGCTCACTGCGACGGGAGCTCAAGCAGCCAAAGTCGTGACTTATTTGGAGAGGCCAACGTGCCTAATGGTTTCATTCATATCAAAACACAAACATAGACGCGGTTCTCTACTCGATAAAGATCAAATCAATGCAGCAATTCTACTTCTTGATACTTTAGATGTCGAACGTTGATCCTTGTCCTTGTGGCCATGCGAAGAGATGAGCTGCCCCATGCCATTCGACCCTGCGCAGTTCAGGATGCGGTCGAGGCCCTCCGTGGACATCTGTGTGCACCTGCATGGCCGCTCGCCCCGCCATCCCGTGCGCAGTCCGACGTCAGGTGGCACACAGCCAGTGGGCAGAGGCGTTGACCGCTCCATGCAACCCGGCGCCGTTGCCACCACCTCGGAGGTGCCCCATGCACCAAATGGCATCACAAGCGAGTCGAAGCCTCTCTCGCGCGCCAGCGTTGCGTACATGCAGTCCTGGTGATTGAATACGCTCGCATTGCTGATACTCGTGATGTTGGACAGCCTGCCGAGCCCGAGAGCGACTGCAGGAGTGGGCGCGCGAGGAAACCGCAGCACCTCCGGGAACGCCTGCTCGACGTGCACGCGGTCGCGCACCACCAGAGATCGGCCCAGCGGGAGAAAGATGCCAGTGCCCACGCAGGGCGAGAACCAGCATCCGTATCGAACGCCCTCGCCGGCGCCATTGCTGCGGTCGCCCACCCAGTCGTTTGGGTCGCGACCCTTGCCCACCGCGCACTCCCGGTTCCACCCGTCAAAGGCTCGTCGAATCACCTCGAGCTGCGTCGCCGTGCGGTACGCCACCTCCGGTGGGTGCCTTGGCAAGAACCTTAGCGTGTGGTTGAGCAAAAGTCGAGGCAGCCGGCTGCGGTGCCACTGGTACGGCATCACATCCCAGCTCTGAGCATGCTCCTCGAGCTGCGCTGCAGACGGCTCGCCAGGCCGCAGCCAGCCAGCGCAAGCCTCAGGCGAGCAGATGTGGCGCCACTGGCTGCGGCATCGCCACTCTACAGGCATCAGCCGAAGATAGAAGAACTCAAAAGAGGAGAGGTCAATGGGCAGAGCCTCGTGTGCAGCCCTTGCGCCATACACCGTGGCCAGGTAGTCGTGCCATGGCGATGGGCGGCTGGTGACTCGTGGCAATCGCAGGTGAAATGAACGCACGTCCGTCTCGTTGCAGAAGCGAAAGCAGGTGCAGTTTGACGAACGTGCTGGTGCTGCCATTGCGGTGGCCTTGCCATCGAGGGCCACCGCGTAATGCAGAACTAAGTAAATCTATCATGCCACGGAACAATGCAACACAGGTTAGTCAGGCGACAAGTTGCCGTGGGCGCCCGCCAGGTGTATCGGCTGGTGCTACAGGTGATTGCGCTCAACGACTGATGACAGTCGCCAACTCTCGACGGCTTCTCCTGCTGCAGCGCCACGTACGGTGCGCCGTAGCCACGGCGCCGAGCCGTCTACATCCGCTGCAGCCCGTTGCGGCACGGCACGCACAGGCCACCCTTGCTGCGTTGGCCTTGCCGAGCCAACCGTCGATCCGGCTGCAGTGCACGTTGATACCAACCCCACCGCCGCCGGAAGGGCCGCCGCGGCCATCAGCATCCGACGACCCGCCATCAGCGAGCACGGAGCGCACCGACACTGTGATCGAGGCGCACATCCTGGAGGTGCTCGCGGAGCGGGTGCTGCCCAACGTCCAGTTGGACGGTGGCAACGTGCACTACCGAGGCTGGGATCCTGAAACTGGCGTCGTCACGCTCGCGTTGGCGGGCGCGTGCATCGACTGCGCGTCATCGACGGTGACGATGCGCTTCATGATCAAGAATGTGATCATGCACTATGTCCCAGAGGTGGAAGATGTGGTGCAAGAAGGACAGGACGATGACGACGACGACGACTGAGGTTTCGTGCCATTTACGAGCATTCTGCCTCGAGAAGTGTTTAAAAAAGCAATATGAAAGTCTCCCCTACCCATACCCTATCTATGCTCTCTCTCTCTCTACTCTGTGCCCCACCATACATTACACCAGAAGAGACGTCCACCGCGCTCGGCCGACCCGAAAATTGAGATACAGTACCACGGGTGGCAAGCCGCTCAGGGCCTCACAGCCAGCGTGGCTCCTCTCAGAGCACGGCGCTCTTGGCGGCGGACGCCTTGACGGCGGCCGAAGCGGCGCCGGCCATACTCCGGCCACGCTGGCGCGCGTTGAGGAACTCGGAGCCGGCCACGAGCGCCTCCGCCCACGTCGCCGCCACCTTCGCCATCTCGTTGGCCGAGGTGGGGTTGAAGTAGGCGAAGCAGTCGCTCTGCGACATGTCGGGCATCGCGGCGGGCGCCGGCCGCGCGCCGCCCGGCATGAGCACGCCCGCCGGGCCCGCGTGCGCCGCCGCGCTCAGCTTGCGCGCCGTCACCTCGGCGCCGCGGTGCGGCAGCACGGCGTCGTACCGCGTCGCCGCCTCGCTCGGGCCCGTCGCGAGCAGCTGCGTGTGGTGCGCGAGCGACGCGGAGGCGGAGGCGGAGGCGGAGGCGGAGGCGGAGGCGGAGGCGGAGGCGGCAGACGCAGAGGCGGAGGCGGAGGCGCTGTTTCTGGCCTTGGCCATCATCGCCATGTAGCGCGTGCCCGAATAGACCTCCCACGTGTACGCAAAGGGGATCTTGAGAACCTCGTACATGAAGTCGAGCGTCGTGCCCGACGCCGTGTACGGCGGCGAGAGCGCGAGCGCCGCGGGGCCGGCGCGCACGCCGCACGTGTTCTTGAATGTCTTCTGCGTCGGGTCGTTGAACGGCAGGCCGGCGTGGCAGAAGGCGTGGTCGTTGACGTGGTCGAGCAGGTCCTGGTGCTCCTGCGCGTTCGGGCACTCCTCCGCCTTGAACGAGAACGGGTACATCAGCGACTGGTCGCCCGAGTGCACGTCGATGAACATGAGCGGCTTGAACGTCGACGCCGTGTGGTTGAGCAGCTTCGACTCGGGCTCGGACATGGCCGAGTCGCCGCGGTAGTCCTCCTGCGTGGTGTCGTCGGAGCCCTCGTTCCACACAAAGTCGAAGTTGCGGTTGAGGTCGACGTCGTTCTCGTTCTTGCGCATCGACGAGCACGAGGCCGAGTCGCTCTCGACCTTCTCGCGGCCCGCCACATTCAGCAGCGGGATGATGATGAACTCGGTCTCGTCGAGCAGGTCGCGCGAGCGCTGCGAGCCGTCGCACAGCTGCGCCAGCAGGTGCAGCGACACCTCGCCCGTGATGTACTCGCGCCCGTGGATCCCCAGGTTGATCAGGACCCTGGTCTTGTTGGCCGAGCCTCCGGAGGCGCTCGTCATCCGCAGCACGCGCACGTCGGCGGCCCGCGTGTTGGCGAGCTCGGGCGGAGTGGGTTCGCGGCTGATCGCCACGCCGTTGGTGGCGCACTCCGCGGAGCCGCCCAGGAAGTGGTCGACCTGAGACTGCAGGCTGCTGGTCGTGTTGTACACGCTCGGGTTGGCCGACCAGACCTGCGCGAGGTTGAGCCACGGGAAGTCCCTGGTGCCGTCGAGCAGCCGGTCGCCCTTGAGCGGCGGCGTCGAGAGCGCCGGGAAGCCCGAGAGGAGCAGGGCCGCCGCCATAGAGAACTGCGAAGGTGCGCAAAAGGGCACACGAAAGAAAGAGCAAATTTAGGCAATTTTCTCTCTCGCGGAGCCTCGCAACGCTGGTTCCATTTCTGCCGCTTCAACCAATCTTGGCGCGCCTCGAACGGGGGCAACCAACACCGCCCCACCCCTCACCCGACGGCACAGCACCTGTAGCTTGTCAGACGAGCCGTAGATGTTCATTCCGTCAGATGTAGATCAGTCGCTTACGTATGTCCATCAATCTCACCTGGTTCTACGTTCTAGTTAGTTTGTCGTGGAGGCGGCCAACACGGCGCGTCAGCGAGTTTGAAATATTGGTACGGCCCGAAGGTCAGGTGGCGCAGCCCAGCGGCGGTGGCGCTTGCTGTTCCGCACGTTAGTCGGCTTGCCATGTACGTGCACCTCCCCAGCGGCACGGCGCGCGTCGACGGCCACCTGCTGCTCGGCCGCGGCGTCGAGTCGTGCCCGGACGACCAGTACGTCTCGCGGCAGCACTGCCTGCTCGCGCACGACGCGGCGGCTGCGACCGCGTCCGTCACCTGGATGGGCCGCCGGCCCGGGCGGCTGTGCTCGCGGCGCGTGCAGCTCGGTTCGGGACGCGCGACCAGCCTGCAGACGCAGCTGCTGCAGCGTGGCGCGCAGCGGCAGCTCGCCGACGGCGACCTGGTGATCCTGCTCGGCGAGACGGGCCGCTACCCAGCGCTGATACGCCTGAGCGACGACCCGCGCCGTCCGAGCGCGGAGGAGTGGCGCGCCATCGAGAGAACCGCAGCGGCCGCCACCGAGAACGCCGCGCGCCAGGAGCTGCTCGACATGGCGAACGAGCGGCGGCGCCTCGTCAAGCAGGCCGAGGAGGAGCGGGCGCAGCACGCAAAGCTGCAAGACCTGCCGGACGCGCCCGTCCGGACGATGCCCTTCCACAGGCCGGTGGCGGAGCGGCCGGATCGGGTGCTGGCGAGCTCGCTCACCGCCGAAGCGGACGCCGAGGTCAAGCTGCCGCGATGGGACGCCGACATTGGCCACGGAGACGGCGGCGGCGGCGGCGGCGGCGGCAGCGGCAGCGGCGACGACGACGACGGCGAGGAGGCGGCCGAGGACGACTACAAGCCCGAGGAGCGTGGGGAGCCGTACCAGCCGACGCTCACGGCGGCGTGCGACTGGGGCGCGCCCGTCGCCGCGCCGTCGAGTGCCGACGGCGGCGCGGCGGCCGCGTGGATGCGCGGCGCAGTGCACAGCCTGTTTGGCGCCAATTTTGGCGCGTCATCGTCGTCGTCGTCGGCGGCGGCGGCGGCGCCGTCGGCGGCGGAGGACAAGGACTGGAAGGCGCAGTGGCGCGAGGAGCGCGAGGAGAAGGAGAAGGAGAAGGAGAAGGAGCAGCGGACGGGCGAGGAGAGGCGTGCGGAGGGGGAGGAGGGCCGGCGGCGGCCGGTGGCTCGGCCGCGCCAAGGGCGCGCGGCGGGCCTGGGTCGCTCGCCTCTTGCGGCGGTGGCCAAGGGCGTGGCGCGGGCCAAGGGCGGCGGCGGCCTTGGTGGTGGGGCGAAGGAGGACTGGCGGACCAACGACGCCGAGGCGTTGATCTCGACGGTGAGGTTGCACGTGGCGCCGACGCAGCCGACGCCGCTGCAGCGGGACCCGGGCGCGACACGGCCCGAGCACTGCTGGTTCGGGCTCGGCATGACGCTCAACCGCGAGAACGAGGTGGTGCGCGTGCTGCCGGGCTCGGAGGCCGCGGGCGAGGGCATCGTCGACGGCGACATGATCACCGCCGTAAACGGCGAGAAGCTGCGCAGCGGCCGCCCGCCGTCGGCGTCGGCGTCGGCAGGAAGGTCGGCAGGAAGGTCGGCGTCGGGGGCGCAGGCGCCGCATCGCGTCAAGAGCGTCGTCGGCGTGCTGGCGCGCGACTTTGTCGAGCACGACCAGCTCATCGAGCTCGAGGTGCGGCGCGAGCTGCGGCGGCACCTAATTAGGGAGGCGGCGCGGCAGAACGCCGAGGACGCCGAGAACGCCGCCGCGCGCGCCAAGAGGCAGGAGCAGGCCCGCCTCGCGGCGAAGCGCGCGCCGGCCTCGCCGCGCGCCGGGACCAAGGAGGCGCGCACGCTGCAGCCGCCGATGCGGCGCGACCCGTACACCGACCTGCCGATGAGCGACGAGTACTTTGATAACGGCGTCCGCTTCGGCGGCGCGGGGGACTTCTTTGCGATGCCGATGGCGGCGCGGGAAAGAACGTAACTTTAACGTGACTTCTTTCCGTACGGTAGTATAGAAATTAGTTTACGTTGGCACCCTACCTTTAACCGCCCAGTTTCACCTCAGCTGCGCCAGCTGTGGACCTGTGTCACCTGCCGGAGAAGGTGTTTGCCGCGTGGTTGCCGAAGGAGATCAGGCCGAGGACCACGCCCACCACCAGCAGCGTGAGGCCGCCCGCGTTGCGCGCCGCGAGCAGCGGCTTCGGTCGCAGCCTGAGGTGGATGGCGGCGGGGAGGACGTACGAGAGCGCCGTCGATGCGACGGCGCCGGTGAAGCCGAAGACGACCTCGACGCGCTCGAGGGCGATGCCGATGACGAGCGTCGTGCCGACGATGAGCACGGTCAGCAGCAGTAGCCGCCCGTACGGCGAGCGATGGCCAGCGGCCGCCGCCTTGCGCGCCGTCTCGGGCGACTGGAAGAGCAGCTGCTCGAGCGAGCGGCGCGCGGCGAAGTGGAGGCACGGGTAGGTGAGGCAGATCGAGATGCCGAAGCCGAGCCGCACGAGCCGCACCGCCGCCGAGTCGAGCGGCACCAGGTTGAGCAGCACGTCGCCGGCGACGGCCTCGCCAAAGTGCGCGTACGCCGCGACGCCGGTGAGCAGGTAGATGCATGCGGCGACGCCGAAGGCCGACGTCGTGAGGCGCAGCATGCGCGGCTCCGTCGGGCGGCTGGTCTCCTGGTAGATTGGGAAGAGCGACGTCTGGCACATGAAGGCGAAGGCGCACAGCGGGATCGCGCGCAGCACGCCGTCGACGCTCGGCTTGAAGGCGACCGCCGCGCCGGCTGCGGCGGCGCCCGTCGCATCCTCGCCCTCCTGCTCCTCGCCACCGGCACCGCCAGCTGCCGCCGCAGCTGCCTCTTCGCCGCCGCCGCCGCCATCACCGCCTGCGCTGCCGCCGCCCGCCCACAGCGCGACGAGGCAGAGCACGAACGCCGAGTAGATGCCAATGGCGGTGGCCGAGGCGTAGCGCAGGCTCGAGATGTCGCGCATCGCGCAGAGCGGGAAGATGAGCAGCGCCACCACCGCCGTGAGCAGCACCGGCCGCGAGACCGGCACGCCGAACTCGGCGGAGAGCGGCACGAGCACGTCCGCGACGACGATGACGTAGCTGATGCACGCGCCGAAGCAGTTGAGGAGCGCCGCCACGTTGTACGCCACCCAGCCGCCCTTGCCGAGCGCCGAGTGCGCGAGGCCCTCGAACGACTTCTCGGGCCGCTCGCGCAGCGACGTGAGCAGCAGCCACGAGCCGTACCACGACATGCCGCCGAAGACTGCCAGCTCCAGAACGCCGACGACCATGCCACCGGAGCGGAAGGCGTACGGGAGCGAGAGGATGCCGCCGCCGATGATCGTGTTGAGCAGATTGAGCGTGCCAGTGAGCAGCGAGCTCTTGACGGGCGCGGCCGTGCTGGCGTCCTCGAGGCGGCTGGCGGTCTCGGAGTCCGGAACGCTCGAGTCGCCGCCCGACTGCGGAGCCCAGCCAGAGCCGGCAAGCGAGATCTCCGACATCTCCTGGCCGATCGCACGGTCGCTCTCGTGCTGCGCCGTGAGCCGCGGCGATGCGTTGGTGGTCATGCAGACGGCCGTGACGTCGTGGACCACGGCCGTGAGGTTGCCGACGGAGTTCTAGCCCGTTCACACTTCACATTCACACCTTAACTTTTACAAGGACCTGGAATTCCTGTTCTATAGCCCACGTGTACAGTCCGTCGG
>Ga0209713_10001507_pt1 | contig 13967 bp, 1 predicted proteins | sample ArcOceMetagenome_3_FD_187444 | JGI IMG/M metagenome (GOLD analysis project Ga0209713, IMG submission 187444) | Marine eukaryotic phytoplankton communities from Arctic Ocean - Arctic Ocean- Svalbard ARC20M Metagenome (SPAdes) (version 2) | ecosystem: Environmental > Aquatic > Marine > Oceanic...
CCGAGGAGGGAAGGAGCCTAACTGGCGGCCTCCGTACCAAAATGCCTGAATGAGCGGAAAGTGCATGGGGTCTACGCCCGACACGCCGAACATTATGCTTGGGAAGTTACGCATGTCTAAAATTTGGAAATGCATGTTCGCGTTAGTGACAGCCCGAATCGAGAACTGATATCTTTGAATGTCAATGCGCACTTGGTCACTGTTCAGAGGCAAGTGGGAGTACTGGGTTCGAAGCTGATCTGAGATCAGTTTTCCGTGGGGTTCCCAGGGGAGGTATTCGAGGACGTCCCAAGAGTCCTGATGCATACGAAAGAAGCATGTGAGACGGCTCAGCGCATCAGCCTGTTGGAAGTGCTCAAAGCGTCGGGGGCCTCGAATCCAGGAGAGCGGGGCCCAGACCCGATTTTGTATGGGAATGAGCCATCGGCGAATGGAGCTCACCATTTCTGCCCGACTGACTCCCCGTTGAACGAGGAGTACAGTCTTCAGCTTAGAGTGGACGTCCTTGGGAATGCCGAGAGGATTGACGTGACGTAACTCAATGACGTCGGGGAAGGACATGCCAACTCCCCCAGCAATTTCCCAGCCGGGGATGTAGGTGGGACCTTTGATGGTCAACCATACCAGGGCGCTACGCAGAAGATGCTGTGAAGGGCCCCCCGCGGAAACGTCTGGGCAGTGAAGCGTGGGGGGAAAGAAAATCTTCTGAAGGCTTTTCGGATTGGCGAGGCCGATCAAGAATTCGTCTTGAAGACGATTTCCCAAACCAAGCTCAGCAAGAAGGGTGTTCTGAAGTTCTTCGAGGAAGTCTTCGCATTTCTGGCGTATGCAATCACATGACATGTCGGGAGCGACCTCGGGAACAATATGATAGAGATTGGGGCACTGTTTCCAGAGCAGACTGCCGTCTCCGACTTCGATCGTCGTGCCATCATGGGTGTACGTCAGACGAGAGCCTAGGGGGGCAGCTGTACTGCCCCGATCGTGGGCAGGGTGGAGCCGATGTCCCCGTTCGTAGAGGGCGCGAGCTCCGTTCACACCTGGGTCACCGAGAATGCGCATGACGTGGCGCACCATTGTGCGTGTTTCCTGAATCAGAGCCGTAACTGTCTGCACCTCGCGTCCGATTTGGTGTCGAGCGAGGATGCTGATGATGGGTAGGTATCCCCAAGGCCAGGCGGGGTAGTCTGCTCCGTCGAGGAACATTTCTCCGTGATGGCCCAGGCAAGCGAATTGGAGCAAACACGAAATCATGTGAGCTGTCCGCGCAGGTTGCTCGCACTTGAAGTGCGTGCTAACCTGGGGCCTGTCGAATTGAGAATCTGAAAGGAAACGACAATGAGATGCCGAAGAGATGGAGTAGGGGAGGCTGGCGGGGCCGCACCGAGGGCGGGGCCGCGTCGCGCCGGGAGCCGCTAGGACCAAAATGGCAGCGGCGGCGGGTGCATGAGAACGACGAGGGATGTGAGTGGGGGCAGGGGAAGACACGGAAGAGACAAAAGCATTAGCAAGGGCTAAATGAACCTCCTGAGCAAGCATGTCTGTGTATCCCTCTGACAATTTACAATCAATACCTCGCGCCTCCTCGTGCTTGTGTGTACCATCACATTTCCATGTGAGACGCTTCGCGACACTGTGTGAGTTAGTACAAATGGACCAGGGTTTCTTCATGGGAATTCTCCTGCGATTTTGAAGTCCGTAAGCACACCCGTGAAGCTGTGTTTTAACAAAGTTATGCTTCCTAGTGAAAGCGAGGACCTGGGGATCCCGCCAATACTTGCAGGGAGTGGGCCATTCAATACAAACAACACCCCCCCTGCCAATGACGATATCCGCAAGGATTTCAAAGTTAGTGAAAAGAGAACGAAAGAGAGTGCGATGTTGTTGAAGCTTCTGCAGTTTGACATAGTCGCCCCTCCGAATGTAAATGGCCTCATTGACATATTGCCAAGGAGACCCCCCTGTGCAAGGTATAGCGCTCCATAGGGAGATCTGGTTGTTGGGGTGATTCTGGACAGCTTGTATAGCAAGGGCAAGCCCAGTCGCTGTTGTCATGTCTTCCTTATCTGTAAGACGAAGGACAAAAGAATTATGATCGGGGATGTTACCCTCTCTTCCTAGTCTGCTATCTTGGGAAGTACAAAACTCAACCAGTAAGCGTGCCCGGGACTGGGCCTTAGGTCCAGTCGCCGGGGCGCCTGGTCGAGGGCGAGAGGCGCTGACCTTGTTTGTCGGTTGCGAGACGCTGGTCTTGGGAGCATCAGCAACAGTGATGTCGACATGGCCTTTGCCTTTTCTCTTGGGCTTAGCTGTCTTCTTGCCTTTGATTTTGCTCACGCCCGTGGCCAGAACAGAATTGGGTCCGACGCAAGGCTTTACGATACCCCCCGGCTTGAGTGGGAGGCCGTCATCAAAAACGGATGCAAGGTATGAGTGATAATCAGGCGATGTCCAAAACTTGGGGGTGACGATTTGTACAAGGTACATCACTTTAACGAAGGAAACTGGATCAGTGAACCGTTTCGTACCAATGTCGGCCGCTTCGTTCTGTGTTCGTTCGTAGATAAGGTCACAGTTGCCGCGGGAAAATTGTTCCGAGATCGCGGCCGCGTCAATGCGATGCGTCCGTGGCATGTGCATGAGCTTCTGAGAGCCCCCCGATTTGCATATCTTGCAAACAGCTTGATTATCCTCCATGAATTCACACCGTGGAGTGCGTTGAAGAACAGTCTCCCAAATGGGGATCGAAGGCAGGAGTTCTGCCCGCAAAGCGTGGTCAGCAGAAACAATCTCGGCCTCGGGTGTGCTGTGGGAAACACATGTCTGGCGACGCGATGTAAAACTCTGATTGGCGCGCGTATTGGGTCCCCAGAGCTTGAGGTTACACGCGCTAGTGCTGCGATGGGTGCGGGGGTCACTAGCCAGGTCGGCGTCGGCGAACTGACGAAGCCAAACATCTGCCATGGGGTCGCCGACCCAAGAGACCTGTCTGAACTCGGAGGTAGATGCAATGTAGCATACAACCCGAAACAAATCCATATCTTGTTGTTCAGTCCACTTGGTAACGCAGCTGGCGGTATGGCACACGGCACGGAGAAGGTCATATCGGGCCATTCGGGCGCCATAGAGGATCTTCATGAGCACTTTGGCCGCAATAGGTTGAAGCCAGCCGGAGTCGGCTGGGGCCTCGGGGCCAGGAACGCTGTCGTCAAGAGCTGAGCCCCCAACTGACACAACGACATCAGGCATGCCTGAGACAACTTCAATTTGAAGAACGGCAGCAAGAGCCTCCTCAGCGGGAGCGATAATGTCACCGCGAGGTCCGCCCTGTCCGTCTTCAAGATGTGCCAATTCTGGACCGAAGGGGGTACCCGCTGGGGGATACGTCTTAGGGTCGGTGTCAGTGAGTTCAGCGTAAGCTGTCACGCACGCGACGAAGAAAGCAGCCATGTCGTATTCGATCACACGAACCTTGCGCTTGGGACCCGGTTTATAAGGCTCCGGCGGTGACGGACTTGAAGTCGCGTCATCTGCAGGGCCTGCCATTCCCGGGATTGAACCTGAGGTCCATTCTCCAGTGAGGGCAGTATCTGGAAACAGAAAGATCGTGACGGTGTCACGGGGTCCAGCGGAGAGGTCACGTCGGAGACGCTCGTGTGTCATGAGCTGTGGTTCGCGAAGATCCTCCAGGATCTCGCCGGAAGCTTCATCCAAAGTGATGCGACCAGTGACCGAAGACCAATCAGGCCCCCCGCTTTCTGGAAGCAGGGTTTTATAATTAGTAGCCTGAGGGTCGCGGCGTATCCAAACAGCTGAGCCGTCTGGTATACTAAGATGGGCAAGCTCTGATGGGGCAGCATCGGGAACATTCTTTGGCTGTTTGGGAGGCGGTGGGTCGAGTACCGTCGGGTTCTCGCCCTGCCAGTCTATCCATTTTTCGGAGACTCGATGTTCGCAGCCAAGGTAACGGCCCACCTTTGTAGGTGGATCAATCTCGATGCCTTTAGGGACTTGTGGGGACGGTTCCTGGATAAGACGCCATCCCTCGTTCAAGTTGCCCGTAGGTCCTGAAAGCTTGAAGTCGTCTACATAAATAATAAGAAGAAGACGAAGTGTGGGATGAAAATAGCAGCTCCTCCAGCATTGGATTTTCTGGAAGCCCTTTGAGAGAACATGTCCCTCGCAATGCTGTTCCCAGTATCCGCCGGCATCAGGATGTCCATAAAGAGAGAGAATTAGCGGGCAATATGGCTTGCGCATCCCTCGGTCTTTCCATTCCTGGGGCCAGGCGTCAGGCGGGAAGGTCACCCAAGTAGGAGTCCCGCCGAGCTTAGACTGTGTGTATGCCTGTTTGGCATCGGCCTGTTCGATGTCGTGGCCGGGAAACAACCCGTAGGTGTCCGCAGTCTTGCTCGCCTGCATTGTGGCAGGACAGCTGGAAAGTTCTTGAAACAAAGCTACTTGTCGATCCTGATCTCGAACGAAGGAGCCATCGAAGACGACTCTGCCCTTAAACTTCTTGTCTGGGTGTCCGTCAGGAAGTTCGGAGTTCTTTTCATGTATGAGAGCGAATAACTTGCCGAAATGAGCGGTCCTGCCTTTGAGCTGTCTGACGATGTCGTCATACTCTTGAACGGCAGATTCGTCCCAAGTACCGATAGCACGAAGGCGATCCCATTCAGCCTTAAGAGCGTCCTGGGCGCGTTTATTCTTCGCAAGTTCAGGTTTGGAAACGGCTCGTGCGACAGCAGCATTCATTGTGAACGAGGCTGGGAGCTGAAATGGTGACGGGCACTCATGGGCATCGTCAACAAAAGGATTGAGGAACTTCGGACATAAAGTGTCCTTGTCGCGATGCTTCTGGTGTCGGCCTGCCGACCGCGTGAGCAGTGGCATGCGAGGTACACGGCGCTGTCGAGCGGCCGCCGCCCAGTGGTCAACCGGGGGTACCACATCCAGAATCGCGGTGCGAGAGGGGGAAGGAGCAGCAAGGGGCGCCGAAGGCACGCCAGTTGAACTGGCAGTGTCCTCCGAGGCCTTGGGGGCCTCGAGCGCACCTGTACTCCATGTGGGTTCGGTATTCCAATCTAAGTCGGAAAATTCTAGCAAAGCTGAGACTTCGGGGTCGAAGCGATTGTATTCCCAGTGATCACTGGGAGCCGCAGCAGAATCTGCAGCAGCTGGCTGAGGAGGTTCGCCTCCAATTTGCGAGAGCAGAGATACGCGTGGGCCAGGATCGTCCACGCCGAACCAACCTAGTTTAGAAGCCTTGAAATGTGCAATCATAATGGCACGCTGCGGCTTGCTAAGATGAAACCATCGATCTGGGTGAACACCGGGGTTATCAGATCCTGCAACTCGTTTCAACCATCGGTTTGGGTACAGTGGATCAGTACACCACACCGAGTCAGGTTTCAAATAATCAGGGTCATAGTACAATACGACACGTAATGTGCACGTCTTCTTGCGTGCGGGCAGTGGGAGAGGCTCTGAGAGCTCCTCACGCGTAAGCCCTACAACGACACGCTGCTCCTCAAAGTATGCACCAGTATCACTATTTTGCGTAGTGCGCGCAAGGATCTGGTAGTCCTTTGGACCGCCCTTGGAGGGTGTCAGAACAAAGTGGTCTTGTCTTGCAATGCGAAACTCAAAAACACCTATGTTGCGCTGGGTCGGCTCTGAGAGCACGTCCTCAGGCGGGGCGTGTTCGTCTTCAGGTTGCGAAAAATAACTAGCAACGAAATCGTCTGGTTCATCCGTCTCAGGTATGGCAGGGAAGTGGAGCCCGGCGGGTCCAGGCTCTTCCTCACCGTCATCCTCATCGGCAATCCGAGGAGAGGGAGAATCGTCATCGTCTGTCTGCTGTGTTGGTTCAAGCAGGAATTCAGGAGGAGCATTTTCGGGTATGGTGACGAATTGGACTTCGCGTCTGGCCTTGTCATAAGCTTCTTTGAGCGGGAACCTGGGTTCACGGTCAGCTACGGAAGCGGTGAGGTCCAAGATCAGACTCTCAACTTGATCCGAGCGCTCAATGATAGGTCGCTTGCCGTCTGGTCGCTTGCCTGTCTTCATGTTAAGACCTGTCAACTCTGAGAGTGGGCAGACGAAACTGTCAACACCTGTGAGACCCCCCGCGTGGTTGACGAAGCCGAGATAAACTCCGACATCCATGCGCTCTGAAGTCTTCGCGCGTTTGACGCGTGACTCAGGTGGTGGCATATAGCGAACCTCCGATCCGAAAGGGATGAGGGGTGCTGGTAATGCATGTCCAAAGCGTTTCTGCCAAAAGCCCTTCTGAACATTGTAGCAGAGACAGAAATATTCCAGAGCATAAGGCCAAAATGGAATCGGCAATCCAGCCCGGGCACACGTTGAGCGAATGCCTGTCTGTATAATGCCATTGGTGCGCTCAGCGTGAGCGTTGGCCTTCTTATTACCTGGGATGGTAGTGTCATGCGCGATATTGAGATCGCGAGCCGCCTTGATTAACTCAGAGGCTCCATCTGTGTATAAAAATTGGTACTTCTCATCTGGGTGACGCAAGTTCACGAGAAAATTAACAACGTGAACGGCCGCTTTTTCAAACACGGCTCTGGCGGCGACGAATCCGGTAAACCGATCGCGAAAGGTCACGCACGCAGTTTCTCCAAAGAGTCCCTGCGAGAGTTCATTAGCCGCAAACCAGTGGTCCATAGTCATCAGACCCCCAAAACACGTTGGCTCGGAATAGGGACGAAGAATTCGAAATCCACGGTTCTTCTTCTTGCGTTGTTGTTGCCTTAAGGCAATGGCCCATCTGCAGGCATAGCAAAAAGGGTTCTTCGGGGTATGCGTGAGAAGGTGTTTGAGGGAGCAAGCCTCCTGGCGTAGACGGTCGCGGTTGGACTGCGTGTCGGGCTCGGGCTCGTCATCATCCTCTGGGTCTTGGGGCATCTCGGCGGCCTCTTCGAGGATTCCGCACGGGGGATGGTCTAAAACGTCCTGATCACCATCGGCGACTGAGTCGCCAATAGGTGTCGCATTGGCAGCATCAACGCAGTGGGGTACTCCTGCTGGAGCCCGGACTGAGCACGGAAAAGAGGCCCAGGATCGTTTCTGAGAAACGTTCTCTGCTGGAGAAGGTGCTGCTGGAGCTAGGGACGAAGGAGCAGGCTGCAATCCTGTGGGTTTCTGTGAATACCCAGCAGCTGCGGCTGCGTCTGGCGAATAGTAGAAGTAGGTAAGCGTGTCTCTGGGACCTTCGTGGAACGGAGACTTATCGGGGTTGTTGACGGCAGCATCTGCATCGTCCACCATGATACCCCCCGAAAACTTATGTTCTGCTAATACCTCTTGCGTGTGCAAATCAAGGGTTGTGCGTATCTGAATCGTGCCGTCTGGGGGGCCACCCAGTGTACCGGGAGATTCGATGAATTTCTCTGCGCATGAGAACACACAAGCCCACCTCGGGAGCGCGGGGGCTCCGCGGGCGACTGCCACGTCTACTTGACCCATCGCCTGTCTGCCTTCCAGAGTAAGATATGGTATCTTGCCGTCAACTATCAAGTTCACTCTGCGGCCATTTGGCAGAAGTAAGTAAGGGGTTTTGCCAGCGGGCCAATGAAAACTATAGCCGTGGTCTAAACATCGTTCCCCTACTGAAATAACGCTAGGCGTTTCTGGCATGACTAAACATTCAAAAGAGCCGCCAGGCATCTGGGGACACGCCACGCTCACTGTACCAAGGGCCTTCGAGAGTCCCCCGGCAGTGTTCAGAGCAATCGGATTAGGAAGCCGTTTGATTTTGCCCATAGCGTGTGCATCTTCCACATACCTCGCAGCGATGAGGTTAAAACCACAACCCGTATCAATGATAAAACGCATCGATCCGAGGGAAACGAAATGGCTGTTGCGCGCGATTCGGGCGCTAGCTGCATTTTCTGTGTCGCCGTATTCCCAGTCTCGCCAGGAAAACCAGACGTCATCTTCGAGGTCTGAGGCGATATCGTGAGCAACCTGGATGTGCGCCCGGCTTCGCCGACGCATCCAGTCCCAGTCTTCTTTCGGGAAAATCCAGTGACGGCCCTTGCGTTCAGCGAGTTCCTTAGGGATATACTGCTTGTAACGTCGCACTGTGGGTGTGGGGTCCAAAAATGCGGGGTCGAAACGGACTGACTTGGTTCCCGAGGTCTTGGTCGTAGACCGAGGCTCACGGATACAAGAACGATCAGGAGGAACTCGATAGATCTTCAGAATCTGGTTCTTGTCGATAAGCTGTGTTAGCAGTGTCACAAAAGGCTTTTCCAAGTGTGCATCTGCCTGAGTATTGGGGACAATGCCTGCGGCGCTGTCTGGAGAATTGGTCGAGCTGTGAGTCGCAGTCAAAAACTGGCTCCAAAACTGCTCTTGTATAGGGCCTCGCGGTCGTTGAAGTATCGCGGGAGCCGCGACCATCACGTGTGCCGAGGAACTGTCAACGGATCCAACTTCGATGTCGTTAGAATGTTGACGCTGTCTTCGACGTCGGGGACGTCTAAAGATGTAGGAGAGGAGGACAATGAGAAGCAGCAGAGACGAATGCAATGCAGTCGCAAAAGAATCAGCGCGGCTATGGACGACAGCAGCTGAGCTGCCATCTGTCCAACGCCGAAGTCACTGAGGATGATTTGGGGTAGTCCCAAACCAATTGCACTTTTTGCCAAATCTGCATTTGCCGTCTGCTGTGAAATTCTTGCAGGGGCCTGTAAAGGTGTGAGCAGCTTTAGGTGGGGGGGGAGCTGAGCTCGCCGCCGCCGCTGCCTCAACTGCTGCAGCAAGCTGCCTGTCCGTAATTTTGTATGGGAGGGGCTTGCCGGCAGCTTTCATGCCTGCCTCGTAGCGGTCTCGCAAACGGATAGCCTCTGCTGGAAATGGTCCCTTGGGATGAAGACGCGTACAGGGAGGAGTAGCGTTCGCACCCTTGCAGTCGCCGCGGCTGTAGGCGAAGCACCATTGGGTCTTCTGTCGCTCGGCGCTGCCGGATCGGTCACGTCCCTTGCCACGACCTTTCGAGTCGGAGCGGTCACGGGATTGATCCCGTCCCTTGCCCCGTCCCTTAGAATCGGAGCGGGGGCGATTACCCTTATCACGACCCTTATCACGATCCTTAGAGCGGGATCGATCAGGCGCAGGCGCAGCATTGACCTTGGCCTTCTTGGCATCATGGCCGCGCTTGTCGTGATTGAAAAGACATCCCCCCGGCTTGTTCTTGTCAGGGCAGGCGACACCCTTCGCAGCATATCTGCATAGGATGTCTTTCTTCAGGGTACCGTTCTTGGTGGTGAGGCTTGTAGCAGCGCTTTTGTCGTTGCCCTTGCCCCCTCGGCCTGGTTGTCCTTTCGGGCCTTTACCGCGACCGCCCCCGCCTGGGGCGGGTGCTGAGTCATGGGTGAGGCGATTGTCATTGTGATGAGTCTTCTCCATGTGCTTGGCACGGCTTGTCTCGAGGTGTCTTGCAACTTGCTTGACAAGCCATTCATACGTGCGAATGCCAGTATAAAGAGGATCCTCGCTCAAATCGTAATGTATCAATGTTGGTTTCAGCATTGGAGCGAGAGAAACTTGGGAATGATAGTGTTTGTGAATTGAAGAGTAAAGCTTCGGGTCGGACTCAAACGTAGGTGGAGCACCACGAAACACGGCCTGAAACTTACCAATCCACTCGTCATGAAAAGCAAAGAGGTCCTGATTGGGGTTCTTGGCGTTGATCTTGATATTAAGCAGATCGAGATAATTAAAACCCTCAAGGATCTCGTTGCGGAATGAAACCCATTTGACAGCAATGCGGATCATTTCACGTCCTCTCAAAAGGCGTGGGACAAGACTGGCCTCATGTTCACGACGATCAATTTCGGCGAGCATGCTATGGCGAAATGGGGGAAGTCCTGTTTGTTTCCGCAGTTTCAAAATCTTGGCCTTAATGTCCCCTGCGATAGCGAGGTCCAATCGTTGAAAAGGTTCCCATTTAATGAGGGTGTCCTCTGGAATGGCCTGATTGAAAGCTTCACGAATCCAGAGCAGGCAAGGCTCTGGGTCTGTGGAGGAGGAAGCCACTTGACGAATGGTAAGATCTGTCCAATATTTTAGTTCATTGGTGTCAGCTGGAAGAGGTTCCAATGGCTTAAGATTGATGTAAGCGTAGTGACCTGAAAATCCACCTTGAGGGTGGTGAGCCGCGTGGCCAGCGGCGGTGGCACCAGGGCCGCCGTCGTCGTCCCCATCGTCATCACCGCCACCCCCGCCACCCTGGTTGCCTCCTGGGCCACCTGGTGGTTGATCATGGGGTGGAGTAGGGCCGCCTCCCGGGCTACCCGGAGGGCCGCCGCCCCCGCCACCGCCCCCCGGATTGCCACCTGGGCCTCCAGGGGGTCCGCCGCCACCGCCACCGCCCCCCGGATTGCCACTAGGGCCACCTGGGGTGCCACCCGGGGAGCCTGGTGATCGCGGTGGGTCTGGGGTCTTAGGCGGTTCGGAATGTCCAATCGGGAACGGCGGGATGTTGGGTGTCGGGTCTTGCTGAGAACCAGAACTTAGTTCCGGTTGCTCGCGGTGATCGCTGGGGCTGAGCGTTAATGAAGCTGTGGGTGCGGCACCACTGAGTGGCGCAGACACCCCAGGCGATCGCGTTAGGTGTTCGGAATGGGCTAGGGTAGGCGCAGCGACTGCAGATGTGGCGTTTCGGTATGCCTCGAAGTTACTCTGCACATGGGAGAGATCTCTGTCACGGTCTTGGCGTAGCTTGAGTAACATCTCCTCGTGTTCCTGATCACGTATTGCCAAAGCTTTCTTTGCGCGTTCAAGTTCAACCTGTGCTTCCAGTGCTTCACGCCGAGAGCGGTCTAATTCCGCCAAAGCCAAGGCTGTCTCGCGTTCCCACTGTGCCTCGCGCCGAGTACGTTCACTGTCCTCCTCGCGCTTAGCACGGTTGCGGTCTTCCTCCTCGCGCTTGGCACGGTCGCATTCTTCCTGAAACTTCTGTTGTCTCCTCTTTTCGTTAGCCGCGGCGTCTGCGTCAAGCCGTTGACGCTGCTGGCAGATGAGACATAGAAAAGAAAGAATAGCGAAATGAGAGGTGCAGCAACCGTTGGCGCACTGGCTACAGTCGTGACGGCGGGGCTGAGTGCACGCGAAGCATGTATCATCACCGTGAGCGGGGCGAAGACGAAGTTCTGCTTCGGTTCTCCTCTGTCTCTCGGTGGCTCTCTGAGACTCCTCGGAGGCATGTTCCATCTGAGCGTGTTGCGAGAGGATCCTCGACTGAAGGGTAGTGACTTCAGTTTGGTGAGAAGTGTCGATCCGAGTCATCTCCTGTTGAATTTCACGGGCCTTGTGAGCAGTGTTAGCTCGTTCAGCTTGAAGCGAAGCGTTAGCCTGGTCGCGCTCCCGAACAGCGTGTGTCGAAGCGGTCTCGAGGTGGCCGATCTGCGTTCGCAAGTTATGTGCTTGGGACTGCGCATCCTTTATTTGTTGTGAATAAAATTGGGAAGCTTGTTCGGCAGCTTGTGTCTCGCTAGCGGTTTCTGTAGCTGCAAGCAGCATTTTGTTATGTGCCGCACTGTTGGCGAGGGTGATTTGCGCTGAGCGCAATTCTACCTCCGTCTGTGCTTTGACCTCAGCAATAACCTCTGATGCGCGTTTGTCAGCTGCCTGGGCGTTGTCGGCGATGGTTTGCGCTGAGCGCAACTCTATCTCCTTAACACTTTCTGCAGCGCGCGTCTCGAGCGCCTGCGTCCTCTCAGTCACGATCTGCGTGGAACGCAGTTCGGCTGCTGCGGTGACGTCTGCAAGGGCCAGCGCTGAGCGCTGTTCACTTGCCAAGCGCGTTGCCTCCATATCTTTTTGGTATTGAAGGTCTTTGATGCGAGCAATTTCTTCAAGAGAAGTAGCTTGTCGATAGGCATCGTTTTCCTTGCTTTGAGCAGAGTGCAGTTCAGCTGTCATGAGTTTCTGGGTATTCTCCGCAGCTGTGCGTACAGCGAGCTCGTGTTGTTGAACACCGTGCATTTCGCGTCGTGTCTCAGAGACAAGAGCGTCGGCCTGAGCGGCAGCAGTGCGAACTCGCTCCTGCGACGCCAGTTCGATAGAAGCCTCGCGACGACGTGCAGATTGCGCGGTTATCCGCTCTTTTTGTGCGTGTTCGTCTGACAACCGCTGTTGCTCAACTTGTTGTTTTGCAAGGAGTCGTTTGAGCTCTGCCATCTCCTCTTGTTGTTCGGCCAGCTCCTTTTGCTGAGCCTGGCGTCCGAGGTCGAGGCAGTTGTGAGCTTTCTGTGGTAAGCAGTTCTCGCAGAGACTGCTAACCATGCACTGTTTGCATACAAAGGAGCAATAACGACATACAACAGTTTTGGGGTGACAGCCTGGGCATATTGCCTCGCCATTGCGACCACATTGCTCTGTGCGATGCGCACAGGCGTCTCTAATGGACATAGTGCTATAGCGACCACTCGCAGATGACGCAACCGAGTGGGTCAATGACCGCTCCCTGCGTTTGGTTCGGCGAGAGGGGACAGGATCTGTAGACTGTATCGGCATAAAGGCGAAAGGGGATGCAGGGACCGAAGCGAGAGCTGAGCTCTTACTATCGGTTGCTGGCGTCTGGATCGCAGCTGAGCCGCGTTCACAGATCTGGGACAGGGTCGGCGGTGTCGAATGCGGCGTCGGGTTCGCAGCTGAGCTGCGAGCTCCGAGTTCGCTGTCGACAGGAATCTCTTGTGACCCTGGGATGGTGGGAGGGGAGGCGTTATTTTGCGAGACATTAGTAGGGCTGCGCGAACGTGAAGGGTCTGCATCCGAAGCTTGACCGCTTCGTGCAGATTGACGATTAATCTCATCGCTCTTGGCTTTTAATTCCTGAGCTCCATGGATGTTACCTAGTGCCTTATATTCGTCGTGGGTATGTCCTTGTTCATCTTGTGACCTATGTGTATTGCGAGATGAAGACGGGCAACCAGGGGTATTCAAAGCGATGGGGCTCGGAGAGCGATAGTGATGTTCCTTGCCTGGATTAAAACGCAGGGAACGTGGGGAACTTTGTCCCAGGGGAGGGGGGCGGGTGCTCGAGCCTGAGGCTCGTGCAGACCCTCCCCGTCTTGTGTCCACTTTTTCAAATGAAAAATGGTGAGGACGTGCCGAATTGGATCTGGCACTCCTGTGGCTTAGGTCATCATTCGGCTGATAACCAGCCTTTTGCCAGGTGTCCCGACTCTTATGTTGAGACTCTGAAGCAAAGGTGGTCTCTTCTCCCGAGCCGTCTTTGGGCAGGCTCGTGAGGTCCAACAATGGGATGCTCGGGGTATTGAGCATGACCTTCAACCACTTGAGAATGAAAGGGGAAAGCGCAAGCCGGCCGGCCGGCCGGAGGAAAGGATTAGAGAGGGAGGTAGGCGGCCGGTGAGCGGGCGCTTGTTTATCCGGTAAGCTAAGAGGCGCGTCTGAGCCTCAAGCAGCTGCAAGTGCCAACTACCTTCTATCCTGCCCGCCCGGAGGGGAAAAAGGGAGGAAAGGGAAGCCACTGTAACGACTCCCCCCGCGGAGATTCGCGCAAGGCGGAAAACTTGCAGTATGAGAGTTTTCTCTCAGCGCATGGAGCGTATCGACGTCCACAGTTATAGTGGCATCGGGCTGCCGAAAGGAATGCACAGAAGCATTTCACAGGCTCGCGTCAGACTCCCGGCATGGAGACGACATTGGCCCAACTTTCGGAAGTCACGTGTGGTCTAGAATAAACGTGATCTGAATTCAGATTGCTTAACTGAGTCAAGGCAACTCTGAGCTATCAGTTGAAAAGGGAAACAAAGAAACAGCAGCCGTGACAACTGAGTCGACACTAGCTGTGTTGTGAATGCGGAGTGATCACACAGGAGCAACCTGCTGCCTTACTCGCCTGCGGCGTGCGCTGCGGACCACCTGCCGCCGTACTCGTCTGCTGTTCGCGAAGCGGACACAGC
>Ga0209713_10001508_pt1 | contig 13966 bp, 12 predicted proteins | sample ArcOceMetagenome_3_FD_187444 | JGI IMG/M metagenome (GOLD analysis project Ga0209713, IMG submission 187444) | Marine eukaryotic phytoplankton communities from Arctic Ocean - Arctic Ocean- Svalbard ARC20M Metagenome (SPAdes) (version 2) | ecosystem: Environmental > Aquatic > Marine > Oceanic...
GTATCATTACGCAGTTACGAACTAACGAACGAATGAGAAGGTACGTAATATTATTGCAAGATTCCGGCTTGACGTTTTGGATAACACGTCGCACAAAAGGAGTTCACTCTCTATAACCAGACTAATCGACAAACGGCATGGCTTCAGCGGCATACGGCTCGACGGTTTCAACAATCATGAACCGCTCTGTATTTTCTCGTATCACAAGGGCATCCTGCACGGCAGCAGCACCGCGCGTTGTTGCCCCAGGTATCTGCAGACCCCTTCGTTAATCTTTCCTGTGCCTTTCGTCAGCCCCTGCTATTTGCACGCTGCGCCCGCCCAGCCAGTCGACGATATAGCCATACTCACTCTTCGAACTCTTCGAAATACCTCCAGTCCAAACGCTTCATCAGCGGGCATCGATCTCAATCCGTGGCGTCGTGTTACCGGCGAGCAGCTTCCGAAAAGCGTGTCCTCCAGCAAAGTCTCGGCGCTTGTTGGTGACCGCTGCCGCTGCCGCTGCCGAAGGTATGCTGGTGCATTTTTCTCTCAATCAGCCAATTAAAAACCGTTAAGCGTGCTACAAATGACTCTACCATGACTGAATGAAACTTTCTCCGTGTTTGCATAGGCCCTGTTTGCATCGTCACAGGTGCATCTCGCGGCATCGGTGCTGCCATTGCCCTTGCACTTGGAAGTGCTGGCGCTCGCGTGGTCGTCAATTATGCCGCATCGGCGGGCCCTGCAGAGGACATTGCCGAGAAAATTAAGGCAGCAGGAGGAGATGCAATTTGCGTACAAGCGAATGTCGCCATAGAAGATGATGTTGCAAAACTTTTCAATGAGGCAGTCAGTGCTTTTGGGGAAGTGAATGTCCTGGTCAACAATGCCGGCATCACTCGCGACACGCTAATGATGCGCATGAAAATGCAGCAGTGGCAGGAAGTGATCGACTGCAACCTTACGGGAGTTTTCATGTGTTGTCAAGCAGGTACCAAGGCAATGGGAAAGAAGAAGCCCGTGAAAGGGCGCATAGTCAATATAACATCTGTTGTCGGTGTTACCGGTAATGCGGGGCAAGCAAACTATGCTGCTTCCAAAGCCGGCGTCATCGGCCTGACGAAGACGATTGCGCGCGAATACGCCGGCCGTAATATCAACTGCAATGCAGTTGCCCCTGGTTTCATCGCTTCAGACATGACTGCTGAGTTAGGTGAGGCAGTTGAGGCAAAGATCATGCAATCCATTCCTCTTGGACGCTACGGTCAACCTGACGAAGTCGCTGGCCTTGTCAAGTTTCTGGCGATGGACCCGGCTGCATCGTACATCACAGGGCAAGTTTTCAACATCGATGGTGGTATGGTAATGTAAACTGCGATTCCCACTGTGCCAGATGATATTACTCCTGCTTTGCCCTCGACCAATTGAGGTTGTGCTCAACAAGACATTTCACATCTGCTCAAAGGGAACGCAACATAAACATCGGGAGTCACAGATCTTGTGCACAGAAAAACATTGTGAAGGAGGCGAACGGACAACAATAAATCATACGTTCCTTCGCTTTTGGAGAACAAATTTTAAATAATATTAAACCGATTTTGCTATCTGTGAGGTCTCCTTCCAAGTATAAACTTCATTACATTTCAGCTTCCTTACCGAGCGACGATTACTTCCATATCCGCAAGTACCCAGCGGAGGATGTCGTGGCAAGTAAGTTCTTGGTCGGGTGATGGCATAACGAGGTTGGGCCTATGTCGACAGCTTCCAAAGTGAAATCAAGTTGGCAGGTTTTCGTACAGAAGCTGTACACCTTACCATCCTCACCAAGTCCATAAATTTGTCGACTGTTTGGCGAAAGAGTGCAGGCGACAAATCCATCTTTCGGGCCGCTGTGCATTTCGAAAGATCGAACGACCTCACCAAACACTGACATGAGGTGTATGCTGTCTTTGGTGCACACAATGCAATTTTCGGGTTCAGTGCCGAGGGGATAAATGCTGCGCACCACCTTCTCAGCTTCAACATCGTATGGAGGCTCCCAGTTCGCCAAAATGTTAGTGTTTTTCGAGTCCCAAACTCGGGTGGTACCGTCGGAGGATGCAGACAAAATCATCGTCCCATCTCCACTGTATTTAACATCATTCACATATGCGACATGGCCGAAGAACTCCTTCATGAGTTGGCCAGATTTCAGCCCGTGGACTCGCACAGTGCCATTGAGGGATGCGCTGAGAATGCAACCACCATCCCGATCAAAACTGACCACAGTAATCGCTTGCGCGTGGGCTCGTTCGAATTTCCGCAAGCATTTTCCTGTTCGTATTCCCCAAACCTTGATTTCAGCATCCTTAGATCCTGATATTAACATGTCACCTTTTCCCGAATAGTTAAGCGCGAGGACAGAATCATTGTGCATCATGATATTTTCTTCCGCTGGGCTATTTGGATCCTTGTTGAGCTTTCCCGTTTCCCAGCACCAAATCTCAACGAAACCATCAGATGAGCCAGTGGCAATAAGATTGCAATCAGGAGAAAATGAAGCACATTCTGGATACGACTTCTTCCCAAAGTATATTGTGCAGTGTTCCCTTTCAACTGCAAAAGATTGTTGTCTCCGTTGTGCAAAGTCTTCTCCTTGAGATGGTGTATCGTTAGTGAGAGCGCCAGCATGGCGCTGCCATTTAAGCGCCTGGTTAAGCAATGTCAAAATAGGTGCAGGTTTTGAAGCATTAATATCTTCCAGTATGTTGTTCGCGAGAGCTTCACGATGTTCCTTCGTCATGCATTTTGTCTCTTGGCCGAGAGTACACGCGATGCCATAGATGCGCTCCTCTATGCGCGAATACCGTTCAGGTTGCTCCCTTCGTAGCTGTAGCAATGCAGATGAGTGGTGTAGAAGAGCTTTTGCCGCGTCAAGCTCATTTAGCTGTGTTAAATCAAACATGACTTGTTCGTAAAGGTTGAATGCGTTCTGCTCAGAAATCCTAAAGTTTGTTAGAAGTGGTAGAACGACGTCCCAACACCCGTGGAATATGTCATTTTTCAAAGTGTTCAAGTCTATGCTTGTGCTTGGTATCGTCTGCAGGAAAGTGGGGAAAAGAAGAGATTAAAGATGGTAGGTGACTCATATGGAGTCCGGCCGTCGCTCCGCTGGCTTTGGTCAACACACGAAAACTTAAACGCAAGTGGTAGAAGCATGGATACAGGAGAGATGAAGGATTGAAGAAGATCGATGCGAGCATTCGTTTTGTAGTGGTCTATACCTGAGTCTCGTTTGCATAAGCTCTGAACGATTTCGGCAAGTCGCTTTCGTCGAAGTATCGCAGTATCAACTTGGTGATTTCACAGGAATCTACTTCGAGTTGAGCTGCCATGCTTGGCGCTGCTTTGTCAGCGCGAGAATCGAGCGTAGTTTTCATCCAAGGCCTGTGCTCCATGAGGCTGATGTGGTCGCTGCTCGTGCTCAGTAGACTGAAGCGGACGCGGCTTTCTGTTATATTTTTCCTTGGTCAGCAGTTCACAACGTTATTTCGGTAACTGATTATCCTCGTTGATCTTCGCGTTGAGGACTGCCTGAGATAGCGCGTAAATTCGCGTATTTACTGTAACGCGTTACGTAGCTCGTACAACAATCCTGACTTGCACGGCATTTCCGTCTGTTGCCCTTGCAAGCTACCTTCGTACGAAGGTACCTTCGTACCTTCGAAGGTACTTGTAAGACCGTGTCTCTAAACAGGAAGGAAAATAATTCAAGAGAAAGAATTACTTTGTCGATTTTCCCAGGGAGCCGATTTCCGAAATCTAATTGGAAACTCGTCACCGAAATTCGGCACGAGGCTAGCTACGAAGTTACCTTCGAAGGTACCTTCGGTACTATCTAGCTAGCTAGCTAGCGAGTCAAACTCACGTTCTCGCACCACTCCAACCGGTCAGGTTTAATTCGTGTTCTGATTGGTCGAGAGTTGACAACAGTGTGCGACGCCTTCCTATTCTTTGGACGACAACCGTTCGGCGGGACGTTCTTCGTTGCGCCCGGCGTGCACGTAAGCGTCTTCCTCGCCACACGCACGCACTTGTGAGCGAAGAAACGACGCTAATGCGTCTTCTGGGGAGGCGATGGTAGAGTCGAAGTTGACCGACGCATCGATGAAAATTCAGCTTCAAATATGAACTACAGGCTTTCAACTGACCTCCGAACCAGCCGACCGCGACAACCTTAAAATCCCGGTCATATCGTCGATTCGCAGTGGATTTATGTTTGAAAAAAATAATATTACGAGTACGAGTTAATACCTTCGTTCGTAATGACTGAGAGTGGGCAATTAGTATGACATGTTACCTTTCTGAGTTAATAGACCGGCTAGGAGGTACAAAAAAATCGCGCCTGGGTGAGAAGTTCGCTTTGAATTCACGATATTTGATAGGAAAACGCAGCGACCCAAAAAGAATTAAATCGCGCCTTAGTTACGAACGAAGGTATAATACCTTCGGAACACTTAAATCCTTCGAGAAACACAAACAAGCAGACAAGTGTTACGAACGACGTCGTGAGCACAGTACTTTCCATCCAGCCGCCCCCGATTTGATTTCCACAAAATGCCATCATAGCAGGTGTAAAGAGAATAGCATCTGGAAAACCGCAGCTTTTTCAGGTACTATGTCTTGGGTATGGGAAAAGTTTCCGACGTGGAGGCTCGTCGTGCTCGGTACACGAGATAGTCGGTCCGCGATGGGTCTCTTCTCCTTCGTTACGATGGCGTGCATTCCTCTCGCGGTCGGATCAACGCTAATGAGCATCACTAATCGAGAAACCGATGCGTTCACGCTCGTGAAGCAGCGAGGTGTTGCAGAGATGCACGCGAAACTGATGGTTCGTTCTTAAATAGCCTCGAGTTCTGGCCTCCCTTCCGTCACACACACGCGCACACACTAAAACCCTTTTTGTTTTTTCTACTGACATCCTCACTCACAAATGGTTTGTTTTCACAGACGGACGTAAACAATCGGCGCCTAAAGCAGCTTTTAGTGGAGCTGCGGGATGGCCATGGAGGGGAAGAAAGATGGAAGAAAGCACTGGAAGGGCGCACAGTAGAAAACTCATCATCAAACAGATATTAACTTTGAAGCAAATTCTGTCACTCATCAGTCCACGGCGTATCTTGACCTCAGGTACTCAATAATGGCGGCACTTTCGAAAATAGCCACTCCCGTGTTCGGGTCTTCAAGATATGGGACTTGAAATGTGCCCCCCGTCCGTTGCATCAGTTGTGTCCGGCGAGGGCTTCCTCTTGCACAGGGCTGCAAGACATAAGAAATCTCAAGCTCGCTCAGCGTCTCGCGAACAAGAGCACAAAAAGGTGACGCCTCGTATGCCCACAGCTGGAGTGGTCTGCCAGCCACTCGAGACGGCCTAGAATAGAAGGCATCTGCAGGTGCAGATCCGTCCTGAGCTCCACGTGCGTCGACAGCAATTTGGGCGAAAGCTTTTGCTGCTTGTGTTATCATTTCAGGAGGTCGAGCCCCATCCAGGTACTCCCCGAAGAGATAATGTATGATGTGGTCGGCGCCGGTAAGTTTTGCCCCCGTGCGACGATCTTCTAAATATGGTAGCTCCGCATCTCCAATAGAAAAATGGTCACCTTTGTCTTCGTTCCCGACGTGACTCTCCATTTGAGCAGCAGCCGCCTCAGAGCGATTACGGATTGCCCCTTGTGGGCAGGGTCGGAGCATGCATGGCATGTCGAGTATGGAGATTGCTTCGCGCACACGGCGACACTCGCCGCAACCCTCTTGCTCAAACAGCGTGAGAAAAGGCAAGGAATCCTCCAATGTGCTGTTCGTGCCTTTGAAAATGTCTCCAACAATGTGACCTGATCTTGATTCCTCGTCCAACTGTCTCCGTCGAATCATGCCAAGAGAGTGAACTTCCTTGAGGCGTAATCCAAGCATCCTGACGAAGGCGTACTCTTCAGGGTCGTCGAACGTAAGAGACGGGCGCCAGCCATGAACAAATAACCCCGATGCGGCACGAAGAATCCCGGTGACCACGCCCCCGAGCAGAGCTTTGTGTTGACCTGGAGAAACTGCGAACATTCGAGGTTTCGGGGGTGAGGTAAGCATTTGATCCGTCAGGGATTTCGATCTCGGCTGCTGATCAACGGATTGAAGCGGGCTGGTCTGTGTGTTCGTCTTCGATGACACCGGACACCAAACCGCATGCGCTCCGTATGGAATGCGTGACGGCAGCCTGATTCGAGCAACAGGCCCGTCTTGGATTCTTTTTGCATCAAGTATTATGCATTCTGAACACCTCTCTGCAGGATTAATACTGGCATCGCTTTCATCGTGGACAAATAAAACAAGCCAGCCGTCATCTTCGGTTGATGTTTGGTTGCCCGACGTTGCACCGGGATCAAGGACTCGTTCTGCGGAAGTAGCTGTACAGGGATGGAACCTTGGCACAAATTGGGCTTCCATGCCGTAACGCCCTGCTCCGTGCTCATACACTTCTTTCGCGCCTGTGACCAAGTCGAATTTGACCACTGCGTCAAATTTAAGCTGTGCATCACGGGACAAAGATGCAGTATGTATGCGGCCTGCGTAGGCATACCGATTCTGAAGACCTGTGAATTTGTCGTTGATGCGTGGGATCTCAATCACATCATCAAATAACCACCTCTCTGACAGTATCCTACCACTAGACGGATCAATGCGCCACTCATGTAGGCGAGGTACAGACTTTCCCTCTTGTAGTGTATTAGTAATCCAGTTTCGCGTTCCAGTTGCGGCCAGAGCTCCATGGAAAAATCCATCCTCACGAACACCAACTATTACTATCTCTCCCGTCAAACTATCTTCCCAAGCGTTCACAAAATGATACACCATCTCAGGCTCCGCACATACGCACCACGTAACATCTGACATGGTTCCATCGGATCGGCGTCGTATTACGCCAAAACGCGCCAGCTGAGACCTGTCATACTGAAGCGGATGTACCCCTTTCAACATCCGCATGGGGCGTATATTCATTGAACCTTCAAATATCACAGTGTAGTTCTCTGTCACACAGAAATCATGTATGAAGGTTGCCCCTCGCAAGGCGTTGTGCCAAAGTGCTTTGATAGGTCCTACGCTCCCTTCAGGACTCACGGAGCCGATTGAACAATGCGGTGGATAAACTGGATTGAATCCAAAGAACAGTAGATCCCCTGTACCAGGGGCGACTTTTGGATGTGCAGTAAACGGAACATAGAAAGGCAAAGTCCCATCGAAATCGCAAATCCCGACCGTCTCAAGAGTATCGTTGTTCAGCTCCCAAGGCGGCATTGTGTCCTGGAGGGCGAACAATCTACCGGTAAAATGACAAAGCGCCGTGTTAGCGGAATCCTTGAGAAAGCTACCACCAAGAAGAAAGTTTGCCACCGCGTTCGGAAGAAAGGCGCTTCCACTTGCATTCATTAGAGGACGAAACAGACGCCCTCCGTGGCGCATTTCTTTTTTCCAGCTGTTCGTGCGCACATATCTATTTCGGTAGCAAACATTCCGAGATGCTCCTCTTTCTTTTGCATGGAATGATTTTTGCTTGTCTCCTCCCCCTTGGCTGTTGTACACTGCTTCCTTTCTGCTTCCTTTCTGCCACAGATGAGTGTTTGCACCTCCGAAGTCCAAAGCATAGATCATGCCATCACCTTCGAACCAATGATGCCAACCATCTGCGCCACCTGAATTGGATTGGTTCGGTCCTCTGCCCCATATCTTATAGTGATCTAAAGAGAATTTTGGGTTCGGTCCAACATAAGCAAACTTCCCAGCTGGAAAGTCTGCTGGGATTTCCCCAAGGATGTAGAAAGTTTGGTTTGAAGCTTCGAATCCCCTTGCGTCCTCACCAGAGAGTAAAACAGAAGCAGTAACTTCCTCGATGACTGGCTGGAAGTTCCCACTGAGGAATGCGGCCGCGTGCTCCCCATAGTCAGCGTCCTGCAGGACTGTACCTGCCTTGAGGTCACAAGCAGTATCGAAGCTATCGTTCTGTTGTTTGGCGGACGAAGTCAAGTTCTTAACGGGGGTGTGATCGGTGGACGGAGGGATTGCGGTCGATGGTGGCGGCCCGGCCCGTGATGATGCGCGCGCAATCACGTTTCTCTTTCTCCCCTGCACGAAAGTCGACCACGGAAGGGCGGTTCGTCAACCAATGTAAAGATGTGGAGTGGAATGGAGTCCATAGCAAGGGCATGTCAGGGAAACAAGTGAATCTTACCGGACATGTTTTTTTCGATCTGCATCTTGCAACGCATCTATTTGTTGTAATGGAGCCAGACAGGATGCAGTCGGGCATATCACAAAACGCAGGAAAGCATCTCACTGTGTTTTCTGGCCGCGAAGTCGCGTACAAAAGATCTCAGATTTCCCCATGTTCTGATTGGTTGAGAATCATATAATGATGATTCCAAATATTTATAAATAACAAGGGTAGTGCCTGTGGCTACGCTCACATTCTACACTATTCATAATTCGTTTTTTATTCGAGGTTATTTGCATGTGCTTCGCCGAACACGTTTTTTTTGCTCGACTTGGCGTGCGTTCAGGTGTTCCCCAGCGCCGCGACTTCGCGCGAAGAGCCGCGCAACGCCGTGTGCAGTGGATATGGTATGTGCATAACGTATTCACTGAGCCGACAGGCCGAAAATGTGTCCCCGCGAGGGCGAACAGAAGAAGAACACGAACGCGCAACGCACTTTTGACGGTTCATAACTCGTCGAGTATATTTCTTTGCCCGTGACATCGCGCCTGCTCGGCTTCGCCATGCTTACCGCGTCCATTGAAACGTGATACATGTACTCTCTCGACACTTCTGCGGCGCCTGTTTATCGGTTTGACATCCACGCGGGCGCAATTCATGGGCGTAAAGCCTGGCTTCTGCTGCCAAAAATTCTGAGAAGCTCTGAGAGCAAAGCTCCGATACCCGTTTGGGATTTTCAAATTGAGATTTTAGTGGTGTAGATATGGTGATGATGAAGATTATTCAATGGAATTAAGATGCGAGAAGTGAATTCTATCTGGTAACGAAAAATTATATGAACAATTCGTTTCGGCGCGCTTCAGAATTTATATGGAAGGATTAACTTAAGAATGACTCGTCCCGCCCGGTGCAAAAAACAATATTTGCACAGAGATGTTGGCAACAGGCTTTTTAGAGTATGTCGGCAGTGTGTAAAATTCGATCACAATATGACTTAATTAATTACCATTATTTTCACGAAAGAATGATAATCCTCAATCCTATCATAACGAACACTTATTAAGGACAGGGGCGACGTAATTATTTAAAAACGATGAAAGGAAGCCAAGAAAGCCGAGGTTTTTGTGCTGAACAAAACTCTGGTTTTCCCCGTTGCCCTCGAACCGCGCTTCAAAGTTGTCGGGACCGATTTGAAAATTCGTTTTGATGGCGCAAAGATTCCCCATCGTGTTTGGCCCCGCGAGGCACGCGGAGGACGTAAATCAAAATTCGGTCCCAACATCTTTGTCGGGCTCCTCGTTAGCTGTCCGAGGATGTAAAAAAAACTGGCGAAGGTCAAGGCTCGCTCGAGGTCTTTCTCCGCGAGTGTGCACGAGTACCCCTATGGGCAAATTCACTGATGGGCAAAAACACCGGCGGGAGGTATTTCATTGACGGAAACGATGGGTTATAACTCAAGGAATATATACTGACACGCGCTGGGCGCTAGTCAGAAAATTACGTCACCCTGTCCTTAAATGAAGTCTTTGTAAAGGGAATGCAACGAATACCACCTCACAGAAAGCGGGCTCAGCGCGTAAATTTGTGGCGGATAATTGAACGCGGGGCCCGAGCTTTTCCTGAAGGGCGATCGCGGACACCATATTTACATCACTCCTCGTTACTCGACGAGATTGCAAGATCATGGCACTGGTCCTGGTGACGTTGCGTGAGGTTTGAAGAGAAAATCTTGGACGACCCGAGGAGGGCTTATTGTGGTTTCGCACCCGGAAATTCTTCGGCACGTCCCACTGGACCCACTTACTGCATGCGGGTGATCAGCCGCGCAGACTCGTTTTCGTGCAGCTCGCTCTTGAGGTAGGCACATGCTTCGCGAGTGAAGCTTGAAGTATAACCTCACCCTCTTCCTTCCACCCGTCTGTGCAGAAACCATTTGCTGCGTCTTCCTCGAAGAATATTTTTTTTGTCCCCGGGCACCGCGCAGACGTCTTACCATGGTATGTTGCGCACGCGTCCTTCTTGCTTTGGACGCTCGAGCATATCTGCTAGTGGAGAGTTTCGTGAAATGCAGCAGCGCTTGATACTTCAAAAAACTTTGGAAGAGTGTGAGCAGGATGACTGCGATCTCAACTTCAGCGAAGCTGTAGAATATGAAGATGAAGACTCATATAATATTGAGAAGGATGGAGTGCTTCTTAAGCATGGCCTCCATACGAGTTTATTTCACTGGCTTCTGCATAGCATGCCTGGTCAGTCCCGTCAGAAACTCCCGAGCATCGTGGTCAATAAAATAGATAACCAAAGTTGCTGGGCATTGGTACGACCAGACCTTCTTTCAGTTTTCCCGACTATTTTTATAGAATACTTTTCGAACATGCCGAACGCCACTGGCTGTTTGCTTTCCATCCCATTATGCAATTCACGTCGGTTAACAACGCATTTTTCGAAGGCATCACCTGATCAGCGCACTCCGTTTGATACAATTTACAGGCATTTTGTGGTTTTCTGTGGACATCGTCAACTTGTATGGTGTTCTCACTTCTACCCGTGTTTCTGAAAACTGAGCTCGGTTACTCTAACACGAGGATAGGTGCGATGGAAGGTGCCGCATTACTGATATCAAACTTGTCTCGAATAATTTCGGGAGTTATGAGCGACATTATAAAGTCTCGGGTGAAAGTTATTGCATTCGGTTCGGCGATGACAGCAGTAATGAAACTCTTGCTTGCATCCGCAGCCACTCCTCAATCAGTAATGGCAGCAAAGCTGCTCGACAGGTTCGGAAAGGGCGTGAGGGCAGCACCAACAGACGCCCTCATCGCAGATTTGTCTCCACGTCACAAACGCAGCACATCATATGGTTTACATCAATCGCTCACAACTTTGGGAGGAGTTTTCGGATCAATGTGTGCCGTAGCGTGCATGACACTAACACAAAATAACTATCGGCTCACATTTACTTTCGCCGCGGTGCCTTCTTTTTTTGCAATTTTCCTGCTTTTGTATTTTGTTCAGAAACCGAATCGGCTGCAAACAAAACATTACGGCGTGCCGAAATACCCAGCTCGTCCTGCTCCATCAAAGCATCGTCATGGACGCGGACCTCTTGCAATGATTTATGAACCCGTGCGCTGGAGACGTGCCAAGTGTAAAGATAAAGGTCGAGATATGGCATGGCATCGCGGGAGACGAACATGGCGAATTGTCAGTGAATGGCTCACAGAACACTTGGAGGATATGACGAAACGAGCGCAACGCGTCAAGGACAAACGACCCGGTGAGCTACTCTTTCCGCAACTAAGTCGGCTTAATGGTGAGAATGTAGAGGATTGGCAAAAACGTCAAGGCGAATGGGAGGCAGAATATCTATCTACTGAAGAGGAGAAAAAGTATCGCAGAGATCGTTGCTTCAATATTGATAATTCATCGCCAAGCTATGGGTTTTTCGGATTTAAGCACCAGAAGAGTCTGATGCCCTCGCCCATGTACGAAGTTTTGCCCCAAAATCAGCGAGTCAGACATCACCCTTATATTAGGCTTTCCAAAAGTAAGACTGGTGCCGATGAAGATATTGAAACTCAAGCCGTTCGCCGTCAAATTCTTACTTCCAATGCGGGCAAGTATGGAGGCAGAAGAGACCCGAATCGCTCGGACGTAGCTCCGAAAGTCATCAATACGGATTATATGGAAAAAAAAGTCGTCTGGGGCTCCTGGAGATGGTCTTTCAGTGAGGCGGTACAGCTTCCTCGTACTTTTTGGAAAGCACTCCTTGTCTTCACATTACTCAAAGTTGCACGCTTCAGTGAGGCATTTGTCACACTTCACGCCAATGCTGTTGGCCTCAGTGCAGCGTACTTACCTATGCTCATGGTCGCCACGAATTTGATGCAGTCCTTGCTCACATATCCGCTCGGCGTTGTTGCTGACCGGGCAGAAAATTCAGCCGAAGAGAATACTGGTGTTCAAGTTCAAGGCAACGGGCGGAAGTTCATGTTGCTTGGTGGTTTCGGCATGATGATTCTTGCAGACCTGCTATTGGTGATGGCTAAGGCTCCATGGCAGGTGTTCATTGGTTATCTTGCTGTCGGAGCCCATATGTCCATGACACAGGCAAATATGAAAGCTGTGTTGTCAGCAACTATGCCACCAAGTGTGCGAGGAACAGGTTTCGCAATCTCTGCGTTGACCCAAGGCATAGCACTTGGTGCTGGGAACTACATGGCTGGTCGACTTTGTGACATTTTTGGTTCGGCAGGAGCGTTTTGGGGAGGGGGGGCGTTTGCGACGGCAGCGCTTGGATTGGGCTGGCTGCTTTTATGATTATCAACACTCACATAATTATTTACACATTCGACGTGACTGGGCGATCTATGAGATTTGATCTGCAAACTATCAGCAGCAGTTTGTCCGCTTCTAACCCTTTTGATCTCTACGTACTAACGAAGGTTCCGCAATGATCAGTATTAAGCAAGGCGGCGTTTGCTCATGCGTTGATGACATCTGATTTGCCGTCAGCAATGGCTTTCACACCGTGCGCAAGCTTCAGTGGGACTCCGTTCGACGCACGAGCAAGCTTGGTCGGAACTTGCTTGATGCCCACCGCCACCATAGTTATAAGATCTTTTTTCGTGGGTAGCTTCTCGAGAGCCGAGATCCCAACCGAATCAATGAATTTACCATCAAGAACTGCGCCCGTGAAGTCAACCTCAACGCCGTCCTTTTTCCAGTCCTTCTGCAAGCCCTTTACAGCCTTGATAGCTGGCGAAATATTTTCGTCAACAAAAAGCCAAGCGTTCATTCCCGTAGCGCACTCAGAGATTGCTTCCCATTTAGTGCCCTCAGAAGCTTTCACCATCAGTGTGTTTTTGGTGACAAGGAGGTGCGCGCCCTGCGGAAGCTCTTGGCGAAATTTTATCATGTTTTTCACCTGAGCACAAAATCCAAGAAGCACAGTCGGTCAGAATCTAGTTTGCCCTCATATTTGGACTACCACGTTGAGAAGTCTGGAAGGAAGAAAGACCTCGATGGGAAAAAATGAGAAAAAACTAACGAATACTATTATGCCATTCTGTACGTGCGCAGGCCAGGGATCCCGGGAGGCAAGCTATTCGTAATTCGTCTGGTCGTTCGGGTTGTAGGGCTTTCAATAAAATTGCGTACCGATAGGCCCTGGAAGCGAAACCCGGCGACAAGCAAAGTGTCATCGTTTGAAAGCATGCCCTTGAGCATATTTATATCCCTCTGCTTCTTTTCTCTTGACGCCGCCATCTGCACAACCAGCGATCCCCTTTTCTCTCCGCGAACGGACCTGCCACGGTTTGAGAAAGCGGAGTTGCTCCCGCTGACGTACCTCGAAAAACTCAATGCTGGACTGGAACATCCAGAGCGCGCGGAGATGCAGTCCACGTGCATATGTGTCGCACTGATTGCCATGGTCGGTTAAATGCTGTGGACTGAATACCGGTCAGCCTTGTGAGTGCGCCGCGGGGCTTGGTCGCCACGCTTCTTATCCAAACGACGACGTTCTTTCGTTTATGATGACATCATTAATCTGAACCCTAGCCATATTATTAATCTTAAGATTATTCTGATGAAAATGTAAAAATATGTTCGAAACAAGTACTTGTTAGGTTTCGTTCGAGGGTATTCTGGATTTCAACCACCCTGAGGCACTTAAGTAAGATAAGCCCGAAATATATTAAACATTTTCCAAATAATGTTGCTTGACTGTTACCGATAACGTAA
>Ga0209713_10001511_pt1 | contig 13949 bp, 2 predicted proteins | sample ArcOceMetagenome_3_FD_187444 | JGI IMG/M metagenome (GOLD analysis project Ga0209713, IMG submission 187444) | Marine eukaryotic phytoplankton communities from Arctic Ocean - Arctic Ocean- Svalbard ARC20M Metagenome (SPAdes) (version 2) | ecosystem: Environmental > Aquatic > Marine > Oceanic...
CCCTTGTAGACTAGCCAGGCAGGACTGAGCGGCGACGCAGCCGATCGGATCGCCGCACCGAAGCAAGCATGCGGCTCGACCTCGACCCACTATCCGACGGCTCCCGCGTGCCGCTCGACGAGATCCAGCTCGTCGCCGCGGCGCCGCTTCCCGACGATGCGCGGCTCTGGCCCGTGCGGGCCGTCGAGGCCGCTGCCGCCCCGCCGGAGCGCCGCTACGTGCTGTGCGGCCCGGTCCCCGCTGTGCAGGCGCTGCTGCGTTCGCACCCCAACCCACTGTACGTGGTGACCGACGCCACCGGCAAGCTCATCGAGCGCGACGCGGGACCGCAGCACCTCGTGCGCAACTTTGCTGCGCCCTCGCTTGCGCACGGCGAGTGGCAGGAGGCCGTCGCCACCGTGTGCTCGCTGCACCTGTCGACTGTGCCGGAGATGATCCTGCAGCGCGCATATCGTCAGCCGGATCATCCGGCAGTGTATGACGCGGGCGACGAGACCTCGTACGCCGAGCTCTGCTCGATGGCGTGGTCTCTCGGCGACGCGCTAGCCGAGCGCGGCGTCGACCTCACAGCCGGCGGCGCGGTGGGCGTGCTCGTCCCGCCGTCGCTGCATCAGATCGTGGCGCACCTCGGGCTGGGGATGCGTGGGCTCGTGCCGTGCGTGCTCAGCCCCTTTGCGCCGCTCCGTCGCTACCAACTCTCTCGAGTTGAGTGCCGCGCCATCCTCGTCGGCGCCGCCGACGCCCTAGACAGCGACGAGACCGAGCGGTCGGACGACGTGGCAGCGCCGCCGCCGTCGTCGCCGCCGCCACCGCCACGCGTCATCAACCTCGCGACGCTCATGCTGGCCGCACGGCTGTCGCCGCACGACGTTGCGGCGCGGCTGCCGCACGCGGCGTCGGATCTGACCGGGACGGCCTTCATCGACTGGACGTCGGGCTCGACGGGGCGGCCCAAGGCGATGGCGGTGACGCGCTGGCGCATCGCGCACTGGGTGCGGTGGCGCGCGTACCACCTGCCGCTCGACGCGCCGCGCCTCGGCCGTCGCGTCGCGATGGGTCTCTTCCTCGCGTGGTACTGGCACATACCCGTCTGCCAGGGCGGCACGCTGCTGCTGGTGCCGCCGTCACTGACGGTGGACGTGCGCGGGCTCGTGCGGTTCCTCGGCGACGCGCGCGCCGACTGGGTGGACTGCCTCACGCCCGGCCAGCTCCAGATGATCACCGAGCAGTGCGGTGCCGGTGCGGGAGGCGGTGGAAGTGGAAGTGGAGGCGGTGAAGGCGGCAGCGGTGGAGGTGGAGGCGATGCGCCGGCGGCGCTGCCGCTGCCGCGCTGCCTGCGCCACGTGATGGTGTCGGGCGAGGCGCTCCCGGTGGCGACGGCCGCGGCGTTTCTGCGCGCCTTCCCCGCGGTGACGATGTCCAACGTCCTCTCGACCACCGAGACCGCCGCCGACATCTGCATGCTCAAGCGGGTGGACGCCGCGGCGTGCGAGGCGGCGCGCGCGGCGGGCATCACCAACGTGCCCGTGCGCGGCGGGCTCGACCTGCCCGAGGGGCTTGGCGAGGTGGTCTGGGGCAACGAGGTGCTGCTGGACGACGCCGCCGGCCGCATCGTCCACCGCGGGTGGAACGTCGAGCGCGGCTACCTCACCGGCGAGGACGCCGCCGCCTTCACGCCAGGAGGACGGAATAATGGCGACGCCACCGCCGCCGCCACCGCATCCGCTGTCGCCGATGCCGATGCCATGGGCACGGCGGACGTGACGAGCGACCCGGACGGTGGGCGGGCGTGCGGCGGCGCGGTCAACGCGTACGCGTCGGGCGACCGCGGCGCGCGGCGCGGGCGGTGGCTGTGCATCGAGGGCCGGCTCGACTCGGTCGTCAAGGTGCTCGGCCACCGCGTCGACCTCGCCGGGATCGAGGCGGCGCTCGCCGGCTGCGGCGCGGTGCGCGACTGCGCCGCCCTCGTCTTCCGCGACAAGGTGTGGGCGTGCGTGGTCACGCCGGACGCCGCCGCCGTCTCGCGCTTCGTGCGCGCCACCTTCGCGCGCGGCGGCGCGCAGCCGGCGGTCGTGGCCGTCGGCGCCATCCCGTACTCGCACACGGGCAAGCGCGACCGCCGCGCGTTGCTCGAGCGGCTTCCCGCGCTCCTCTATGGCTCCGAGCACGTCGTCGCCTCGCCGACGCTGGCGCCCGCTGCCGCGCCGCGTGGCGGCGGCGGCGGTGGTGGTGGTGGTGGTGGTGGTGGTGGTGGTGGTGGCGCCGAGGCGATGGGAGACGGCGACGCGCCGGCGATGTCGCTGAGCGAGGGAGGCGCCACCGACACGCCTTCCGCTGCCTCCACTCCCGCCTCCGCCTCAGCCTCTTCTCCCGCCTCCACTTCCGCCTCCTCCGCCTCTGCTTCCGGCGATGGCAACGGCGCCAGGGCCAGCGCCAGCGACGGCTACAGCGACGACACGACGGAGGAGGCGCGCGTGCTGGCGGCAATGGAGGCGCAGCTCGGCCGGCGCGTCGCCGCCGCCGACGACTTCTTCGAGGCGGGAGGCACGTCGGTCACGGCGCTGCGCCTCTGCTCCTCGCTCGGCGTGCGCGTCGCCGCCCTCTTCGCCCACCCCACCGCCGCCCGCCTCGCTGCCCACATCCGCGGTGTGACGCCGACGCCGACGCCGACGGCAGCTGGACAGGTGGCGGCTTCGACTGCGGCGGCGGCGGCGGTGCCGTCGGCTCCGTTTGCGGCGCCGACGCGGCCATCGGTGGCGCGGCAGGCGCTGTCGGTGGCGGGCATGGCGGTGCGGCTGCCTGGGGCGTCGTCGCTGGAGGGGCTGTGGAGGCTCCTGCAGTCGGCCGACACCGACGGCCTCACCACCCTCGCCGCACCAAAGGGGGGCGGCGCCGGCGCTGGCGCTGGTGCTGGTGCCCGTGGCGGCGGTGGCGGTGGCGCTGCGTACGTGCGGCGCAAGGGCGTGGTGGCCGACGAGGGGCTCGAGCTGGCGCGGTGGGGCCTCACCGTCGACCGTGCGCAGCACATGTGCCGCGAGCTGCGACTCCTCCTCGAGCTGTCGCACGACGCCCTCGAGGACGCGGGGTGGTGGGACGAGCAGCGGCAGGCGCTGCGGCCGCCGGGGCGCGTCGGCGTCTTCGTGTGCGGCGGTTCGCTCCCGCACCTCGACGGGCTGGACGAGCTGAGGCGCGAGAAGCCCGACGCGTACTTTGGCGCGGAGGTGGCGCACGACAAGGACTTCCTCGCGGCGGCGCTCGCCTACCACCTCGACCTCCACGGCCCCGCCGAGACGGTCGCCACCTCGTGCTCGTCGTCGCTCGTCGCGGTGGCGCGCGGCGCCCACGCGATCCGGCTCGGCCTCTGCGACGTTGCGCTGTGCGGCGGCGCCTCGGCCTCGCCCGACGAGCCGATCCGCGCCGTGCCCGGGATGATCTGGGCCGCCGACGGCGTCTGCCGGCCGTTTTGCGACGCGGCGGCCGGCACGGTGCCCGCCGACGGCGCCGCGCTCGTTGTGCTGACGGCGGCGGACCTCGGCGGCTCCGTGCGGCGCGCCTACGCCACCCTCGAGGGCGTCGGCCTCAACAACGACGGCGCGCGCAAGTCGACGTTCTCGCAGCCGTCGGAGGCGGGGCAGCGCGAGGTGATCGCGATGGCGCTCGCCGACGCCGGGCGCGAGGCGAGGGACGTCGACTACGTCGAGGCGCACGGCACCGGCACGCGCATCGGCGACCCAATTGAGATTGGCGCGCTCGCCGCGCTCCACGAGGGGCGCGAACAGGGCCGCAATGGCGGCGGCGGCGGCGGCGGTGGTGGTGGCGGTGGCGGTGGTGGCGGTGGGGCGGCCAAGCTGGTGGTGGGCTCGATCAAGGGGCACCTCGGCCACACCAACACCGTCGCCGGCGTGGCGTCGCTCGTCAAGGCGTGCCTGTGCGTCTGGCACGGCGAGGTGCCGCCGACGGCACATGCGTCGCCGCTCAACTCGCTCATCCCGTGGCACAGCATCCCCATCGAGGTCGCGGGTGGCGGCGGCGGCGCTGCCGCCTGTGTGCCGCGGGTGGTTGGTGTCTCGTCGTTTGGCATCGGTGGCACCAACGCGCACGTGGTCCTTGCAAAGGCATCGCCGCCCACCGAGGTGGCGCCGCCGCCCCGCCGCGCGCCGCGCGCACCACGCACGCTGCTGCCCAGGCCCAACAACCTCGCCACGGCGTCGGCCGGCGGCGCGACGACGACGACAAAGGCGGCCGATTCGCGGCGCGGAGGTCGTGTTGGCGGCGGCACCAGCAGCGACGCCACGAGCGACGAGGGCCTCTGCCGTTACGAGGTGGTGTGGGAGGCGGCCGAGGTCGCCGAGCTGTCGCTGCAGGTGCTACCAATCGTCACCGACACAGACGCCGTCGATGCCGACGACGCCGCCGGCGCCGGCGCCGCCGCGCTGGTGGCCGCGCTGCGGCTGCCGTGCCGCTGCGTGCTGGTGGGCTGGCGTGACGCGGCGGCCGCGGCCGCCAAGCACGGCGCGCTCGCGATCGCGGGCGGCGCCACCGCGACCGGCCTCGAGGGGGCGGAGGAGCTCTTGTGGCGAACGCTGTCGTTGCTGGTCGAGCTGGGCGGCGCGGGCCAGGCGGCGGACCAGACGGCCACGGGCCAGGCGACGGCGGCGGCGGCGGCGGCCCCGACGCCGGCGGCTCGTACGGGGCCGCTGCACGTGTTTGCTCTGCTGGCGGACACGCCGCGGTACGCGCCGCTGCGCGGTCTGCTGCGCGTGGCACGCAAGGAGCTGCCGCGCCTCTCCATCCGATCCGTCGCTCTCGCCGTGCCGTTGGCGCAGAGCCTCGCGGGCCTGCGCCACCGCACCACGGGCCGCGCCGTCGGCCTGCTGGCGGCGACGCCTCTCGAGGCGCGGGTGACGGCGGGCGGCGTGCTGCAGCGACCGCTGCTGACCCGTATCGCCGGGTCGTCGCTGCCGTCGTCGTCGTCGCTGCCGTCGCCGCCGTCGCTGCATGCGACGACCGAGGTGGTCGAGACTGCGCTGGTCACGGGCGGCCTCAAGGGCCTGGGGCTCCGTGTCGGCCGGTGGCTGCTCGCGTCTGGCCGCGCGCGGCGGGTGGTGCTGGTGGGTCGGTCGGGCGGCCGTGCCCTCGACGATGACGACGACGCCGTTGGCAAGGGCGGCACGGAGAGCGGCAAGAAGAAGGAGGAGGGCTGCCCCTCGCCGTCCGACGGGTGGGAGTGCGTGTCGCTCGACGAGGCGGCCGCGATGCCGAGCGGAGGCGCCGCCGTCGCGGGCGGAGTCAGCGGCGCCGCCGTCGCCGCAGCTGCCACCGCCGCTGCCGCCGCCACCACCACTGCTGCTGCTGTGCCCGCCGGTGGCGCTGAGGACGCGGCGCTTTTGGCCGAGCTGGTGGCGGGCAAGTATGGCCGCGCGGAGGCGGTGCGGGCGGACGTGGGCGCGTGGCGCGACGTGGCGCGCCTGCCCGACGCGCAGCTGGTCGTGCACTGCGCCGGCACCATCGACGATCAGCTGATGAAGGACGTCACGCGCGACCGCCTCGCCGCGCTGCTACGCCCAAAGCTGCACGGCACGCTCCACCTGCGGCGGCGCTACCCCGCGTCCGCGACGCGCCTCGCCGCCTTCTCGTCGTCGTCGTCGGTCATCGGCCCCGTCGGCCAGGCGACCTACGCCGCCGCCAACGCCGTCCTCGACGAGCTGCTCGGCGGCGATGCCATCCGATGGGGCGGCTGGGCGGGCGCCGGCATGGCGGCGGAGCACGCGATCGAGCCGGTCGCGGGAGAGGCCTTCTGTGGCATCGACGCCGGGCTTTGCCAGCTGGGCGCGATCCTCGACTCGCCTCCCAATGCCGCCGCGGCCTCCACCGCCTCCACCGCCTCCACCGCCTCCACCGCCTCCACCGCCTCCACCGCCCCCGCCTTCTCCACCGCCTCCACCGCCTCCACTGCCGCCGCGTCGCCTCCGCCTGCCGGGGTGAGGAGGGCCTCGGCGCCGCTCGTGCTCGATGTGCCGTCGTGGGCAGAGTACGCGCAGCACGCCTCCCTCTTCGCGCCTGAGGATCGCCACCTCCTTTCCCACCTCACCGCGCCGCCGCCACACTCGCTGGTCTCGCCGCCGTCGTCGCTGTCGCCGCCGCCGGCCTCGCAGCAGCAGCTGTCGGCCTCGCAGCAGCCGTGTGGCGTCGCGGGCGTGCACGCGGCCGCCTCGCCCAGCGTGCACCTCTACCGCCTCGAGCTTGGGCCCGGCGTGGCGTCTCCTCCGGCGTGGCGGCTGCTGCAGCAGCACGTGGCCGAGGGGCAGCCGCTCATGCCCGCCTCCGCCTACCTCTGCTGGGCCATCGAGGGCATCCGCCACGCCGACGGCCTCCGTGGCGGCGGTGGAGGTGGTGGTGGTGCGGGGGGCGTGCTGCTGCGCAGCTGTCGCTTCGAGCGGCCGCTCGAGCTAAGCGCGCGCCGCGCCTGCCTGCTCACGGTCGCCTTTGGCAGCGGCGGGGGTGGTGGTGGCGGCGGTGAGGGCACCGCCGAGATTAGCTGCGGTGGTGTGACGCACGCTTCGATGGCCTTCCGCCTCGGTGAGAAGTCGCCGCCACCGAGGCCAGACGACGCGGCGTCACCCGCCGCGGAGCATGGTGGGCAGCAGCAGCGGCTGCGTCGTCTGTCGCCGTATGCCATCTTTGGCGCGCAAGGCTTCTGCTACGGCCCCGCCTTTGCGCAGCTCGAGGACGTGCATGTCGCCGACGCCGATGACGGTGGCTGGGCGCGGGGCCTGCTGACGGGCGGCGGTGCGCGCGCCGGCGAGGCGGCGGCGGCGCGGCGTGGAGGCGAGCGGCGCCTCTGCCCGGGCGCGATCGATGCGGCCATGCAGCTGGCCACGTTTGCGGCGGGCGGCGTGATGGGCGTGCCTGCGACCATCGAGCGGTTCGCGTGGTGGCCAGGAGAGGGCACACCACCGCACGCGGCGCGCGCCACCGCCGCCGACGTCGATGGCCACGCCGTCTCCGTCGTCGATGCGGGTGGGCATGCGGTGGCGGACGTGCGCGGGCTGCAACTGGTGGCGATGAGCCGCCCCACTCGCCTCACACTCCACCTTGCCGACGGCACGTCGTCCACCACCACCGCCGCCGCCGCCTCCACCTCCCCCGCCGCCGCGCCCGCCTCCGAGGTGCGCGTCCTGCAAGTTGCAGCCGACGGCGACAGCCCCACGCCGCACCTGGAGCGGATCTCCGCCGCCGCTCGTGAGGCGCCGACGGCGGTGGCGGTGGCCGCCGGCGCTGCGTGGAGCGACGTGGTGGCGGGCCACGCCCGCGACCTGGGCTTGCCGTTGCTCGATGCGGCCTCCGGTGCGCCGCTCGCGGAGCCGCCACTCCGGCCAATGGGCGCGCCGCAACCGCCGCCGCCCACGCCACCGACGGAGCCATACGTCGTCCGCGTCGGTGGAGGCAACAGCGGCGGCAGCGACGGTGGCACCGGCAGCGGGGGCGGCAGCGCGAGCAGCGGCGGCGGCGGCGGCGGAGGCGGAGGCGGCGGCAACGGCGGCGTGCGCTTCGAGCGGTGCAGTCGCAAGGCGCGCCTCGCGTCGGGAGAGGTTGAGCTGCGCGCCGACGCGTGGGCGCTCAACTTCCGCGACGTGCTACTCGCCAAGGGCGCGCTGTCCGACGTGGTGGCCGGCCAGTCGCTCGGGCTCGGAGGCGAGTGCGTCGGCGTCGTGACGCGCGTCGGCGAGGGGGTGAACCACGTGGCGGTCGGCGACCGCTGCGTCGGCGCCCCGCCTTCAGGGATGGGCTCGTTCGTCGTCACGAGCGGCCGGTGGGTCTTCCGCGCGCCGCCCGCGTCGGCCGTCCCCGACGACGAGGCGGTCAGCGGCACGGTGGCGTACGCGACGGCGTGGCTCGCGCTGCACTGGCAGGCGCGCGTGCGGCGCGGCGACGCCGTGCTCATCCACTCGGCGGCGGGCGGCGTCGGGCTCGCCGCCGTCCACCTCTGCCTCGCCGCCGGCTGCACCGTCTACGCCACCGCCTCGACGGAGGCCAAGCGGCGCCACCTGCTGTCGCTCGGCGCGCGCGCCGCCTTCAACTCGCGCGACCCCGCCGCGTTTGGCGCGGGCGTGCGTGCGGCGACCGCGACGGACGAGGGCCAAGGCGGCAGCTGGGGCGGCGGCGGCAGCGGCGGCGGCGGCGGCGGCGGCGGCGGCGGCGGCGGTGTGGACGCGATCCTCAACTCTCTTGCGGGCGACGAGAGCGTGCAGGAAAGCCTAAGCCTGCTGCGGCCGTTTGGGCAGTTCTGCGAGCTCGGCAAGCGCGACGCGTACGCCGACGCGCCGCTGCGGCAGCGCTGCTTCCTCAAGGGCATCTCGTACCACGCCTCGCACGTCGACGTGCTGATGCTCGAGCACCCGCAGCGGGGCGAGCAGCTCTTCCGCGAGGTGCGCGCCGCGATGGCGGGAAGCGCGCCGGCGCCGGCGATGGCGATGGCGGGAAGCGCGCCGGCGATGGCGATGGCGATGGCGGGAGGAGCGCCGGCAGGAGGAGAGCCGTGCACGCCGCCGCTGCCGGCGCTGCCGACGACCATCTACCCGATGGATCGGCTCGGCGCCGCGCTCGACTACATGGGGCAGGGCGTCCACGTCGGCAAGGTCGTGATCGCGTCGTCGGCCGTCGTCGCGACCGACGCGCCGCCGAAGGTGGTGGTCATCGGCAGCGAGCGGGCGGCGCGCGACCCGCTGGTGGACTCGCTGCGCGCGCTCGGCGGCGATGCCGATGGCGGTGCCGATGGCGGTGCCGATGGCGGTGCCGATGGCGGTGCCGATGGCGGCGGCGGCGGCGGCGACGGCGGGGCGAGGTGCCTTGTGATCCGTGACCTCTGCGACCTCGAGCCCATCGGCGATGGCTACGGCGGCGACGGCGATGGCGGCGGCGGCGGCGGCGCTGCGTGCGGCGACGTGGCGAGCGCGATCGCCGCGCACGCGCCGGCGGTGGTCGTGACGCGGAGCGCGGCGGTGGCGGCGTGGGCGGCGCAGTGCGGCGTGCCGCTGGTCATCGAGGCGGCGCGCGGCTGGTGGGGCCCGCTCGACGCGGCGCAGTGGGCGCGGCTGCGCTCCGTGGGGCGCGGCCGCGTCGTCGTGGGCGAGGGCGCCGAGGAGGGCGCCGCGGAGGTGCGCGGCTGGCTGGTGGGCGTCGTGCGCTCGATGCTCTACGGCGACGACGCCGGCGACGAGGTGGAGGTGGACCTGGGCGAGAGCCTCGAGGACCTCGGCCTCGACTCGCTCGACCTCATTTCGCTCGCGCACCGCCTCTCGTCGCGGAGCGGCCGCCAGATCTCAGTCGCCGAGCTGCAGGCGCAGCCGTCCCTCGCGGCGCTGCTCGATGCCGTCGCCGGTGGCGACAGCCCCACCGCCGCCGGCGCGAGCGCCGCCGCCACCGAGGGTGCTGGTGGTGCTGGTGGGCAGGCAGGCCCGTCGGCTGCAGGCCCCGTTGCCGCCGCCGACGACGACGGCGGCGGCGCGCCGCCGACGGCGGCAGCGTGGCTCGCGGGCGCGTTAATGGCCGCGCCGCCGTCCTCGCCGACGACGCCGACGCAAAACCCTCACCCTCACCCGCCGCTGGCGCGGCGGCGCGTGCTGTGCCTGCACGGCTTCCGCGCGTCCGCCGACATGCTGCAGCTCGCGCTGGCGCCGCTGACGCGCGCCCTCGCCGCGCGCTACGACTTTGTCTTCGTCGACGCGCCGACGGCGGCGAGCGGGCCGGCCGAGCCGGGCGTGCCCGACGGCGTGCCGGGCTTCGAGTGGTGGGGCAACCCGGGCGGCGCGTACGACGACGCGTGGCGCCAAACGTACGACGTCGGCTTCGTGCGAGCAAAGGAAGGGCTCGCCGCGCTCGCTAGCGGCCGAGACGGCGGAGGCGGCCGAGGCGGCCAAGGCGGCCGAGGCGGCGGAAGCGGCGGCGGAGGCGGCGGCGGAGGACGCGGGGGTGGCGGCGATGAGGGCGGCGCCTTCGCCTTCGACGGCGTGATTGGCTTCAGCCAGGGCGCCGCGATGGCGATGCTCGTGCCGGGCGCCCGGTGGGTGGCGCTGCTGTCGGCCATCGTGCCGCCTCACGGCAGCGCGCCGCCGCCGGGCGCCGACACGCGGCCGTCGCTGCATTTGTACGACCCGTCGGAGCCGCACGCCGAGCTGTGCCGCCAGGCCGAGGGCAGCTACGCGCGGCCCACGGTCGTCCACCACGCCGAGGGCCACGCTGTGCCGCGCGCGGAGGAGGCGGTGCGCGCGCTCGTGCGCTTCGTCGACGAGGTGTGAGGTGCGCACGCGGCCCCCAGGGTCACTCCGTCCCCACCCACCGCCACCCGCCCGCCGCCAGCGCTGCACACGCCAGCGGCCGCCAGATCTCTGTGACGAGCAACTACCTTTTTACAAATCACTCCACTCGGAAGCATTCGCAGTGTCGAGAGCGGTAAACCATCCGAGAGATCCGCAGCGGGCATGCACAGCACGCGCTCACGCACACGATTGCCGAGTGCCGCGCACCCCGGCTGACGCCAGCTACTGTACCTCGCCACTCGCTTCGCAGGCAGCTTCTTGGACACTTCAGGTTCCCGTTCGGAGCGTCGTCTCTCACGAGAGTCGAGACCCCTTGGACGAGTGGCTCAGGCAAAATCATCTCACCTACTTTACCCCGTAAAAGGGCCCGTAATACCGTATTAACGGTCACTTGTCAGAGTATCGCGAAAAAAACACGCTTAACACGAGTTTCCATTATAAAATGTCAACCAGCCTTACTTTATGACGCAAACTCTGGACCCCGCTTCATTGCCTCATGCACGTTGCGCCGGGCCTCTTTAATTATTGAGGCCGCCGCGAGCCTGCCTTCAGCCAGCCGGGCAGCCTCCTCGAAAATGAGCGGTGCGTTTGGGATGCTCGTTGGTGGCGTGGTGTCACCCCTGCCGGCCCGGACCTTGTCCCGAAGCAGCGCGAGGCGACGCGACTTCCAGTCGTTTGACGAGGCAATCAAACCCTTGAGCGAGGCAGCCGGAGTAGAGGCCATCGTCGCGTTTCCCTGGAACAGCTGCTGCGGCTCCGCGCCCCACACCGGATCGACCAACGGAGCTTGTCTTTGAACTGAGCTTTCCTTTGAATAGACAGATGCCGCCGACGCCTCGTTCCATCCCTGCGACGGTGGTTCCACCACCGTGACGTTGGGTGACGTCTGCTCCGACACGGTGGCGTTGGGTGACGTCTGCTCCGGCAACGTGACGTTTTCCGAGACAGTGCCGTTTTGCTCCGACAACGTGGCGTTCTGTGGCTCATCAGGTGGCATCCAGTCGGGCGGCTGCATCTCCGCACGCGGCTGTGAGTCCATCTGCGAGTCCAGCTGCTGCGCAACCTGCTGCTGCGCAACCTGCTGCTGCAGCTGCGATTCTTGCTGCTGCATGACCTGCTGTTGCGAAGCCACTTGCTGCTGCGCTGGCGGCGGCGGCTTCTTCTGCTGCTCCTGCTGCACGAGCGATCCTGACTCCTGCGGCTGCTGCTGCTGCTCCGGAGGACGCAGATGCTCAATGACCTTCGACGTCAGCGCGTCGTTCATTACTGCGAGGGCTGCCGCACCGTGGGAGTGACCGGCGTTGCAGAAGTCGTACATGCACTCCTCCTTCGCACCGACAGACGAGCACGCCGCGGCAGCCTCTTTGTGCCGCACCGCAGTGGTGTTCAAAGAGGCCAGGTACTCAGTGTCGTTCACCCAATGGACGATTGGCGAGTTGTCGCATAGCTTCAAGTTGTCAATCGTTGGGGTGCACGCGTCAACGGCATGCGGTGTGATGTCGCACTCCGCCTCGCTGGCAAACAAGCCATACGGTGCGGAGACGCGCTGCACGTCACGGCCCATCACTGTGATGCAATGGCCGTCTGCCGTCCCGTCCGAGTGCATCTCGGTCGCATTGAAAGCGCAGTGCAGCTTCACGTTCGGCAGCAGGAGCGCCGAGCGAATGTCGCAATTCTCGGCCGATTGCCGGCGGCACCACCCGGCACACTGGTCGCGCTTTTGCACCGCACTGGTGGTCGTGTGCTCGATGTTGGCGTACCACATGCTGTCAAGCTCCGGATCAAAGCAGTCGCTGCGGCACGGCGTCTTCTGGGACTGGAAAAAGAAGTTTGCGCTGGAAGATTTGCTCTGGTGGCTGGAGGCCGCGGGCGTGCATTTGCCCATGTACAGAAAGCCGCTGTCGTCGCCATGCATGTCGACGCACCAGCGCGATTCGAAGGTTTCCTTTTGGTCGGCGGCCACAATCCGACGTGCCGCCGCCGCGCTCAGCGGGACACCAGGCCGCATCAGAGTCGGCTTGGAAGACAGGTCGTCGGAGTCAAAGAGAAACATGGAGCCATAGTCGCTCGGAATGGACTCGCAGTTGAAGAGTTTCAGCGACCACGCCTTCCAGGCCAGGCAGAGCGACGAGTCGGACTTGACCTTAATGCGCGAAGGCGGCGGCATCGACTCGAAGTAGAGCATCTGGCTGTCCGCGCTGGTGCAGTTGGTAAGCTTGAGAACCTGGAAATTGCCAGAGCCCTGCTTCTCGAAGCACGTGCCGTCGAGGCCCTGACGCGACGTCATGAGTGGCCGAGCCGAGTCTGAGTCGACCGGCACGCCGTTCAGGGCGATCTTGTCGGGGTCATTGGAGCACTTTGGCAGCTTTGCGCAGGGCTCGCCCTCCCGGCAGAAGCTGCCGAGCTCAACACCGCTCGCCATGCATTCGGCCTTGCTCACGCGGGTGGTCAACGGCCCGTCTCCGCCAAGGTGCGGATGCAGGCCGAGGTACGACTCCAGCTGGCGCAGCTGCTTCGAGGGGAAGATGCTGTCGTCGGTGAAGACAGGCAGACAGACGCTGTCGCCGCACATGTGGTTGGGAAGCGGGGTCTCCTTGACGCACGAGCTGGCGGCCGTGCTGCCGCACAGGCCACTCGAAGTTGACGCGGCCTCGTGTGGCAGGCTCACCCACACGCTCAGCAGCGCGTTGTTGGGGAAGCCGTCATGAGGGGTCTTCCACGAGTATGCGTGCAGCTCACCGCCGCCCGGGATGCCAATCCTGTACCCCATGGACGACTTGCCCTCGCTCACGTGGGAATCCTTTTGCACGAGCGAGCCGCCAATCATCTTGCCGTGCTTGCCGATATCGTACATATTGTAGGAGGTTGCGTTGACCACCAGCTCGAGGTTCGACTTGATCGTGAACGTGGTAGCGCCCACCTTCATTGCGACGCCCACGTTGAATGTGGCGGTCGCGTGCTTTGGGGTCGACATCATGAACGTCTGGACCTCAAGGTCACACCCGCACGATGTCTTCGTCTTGACGAGCTGGTGGACGCCACGGGCCACAAAGTTGTAGTTGACTCCGCCGAACGTCTTGAAGTGAGGAGTGCCGCGCAAGGAGCAGGTCGAGCTGGGCATCACGTCATCGGAGGTGCAGCTGCACCCGGGGTTTGTCCTTGCGGCTGCCTCGGCGCTGACAGCGTCAGAGCTGGCCGCACCAGCGCCCGACGCCACGTCGCGCCGGACTCTAGTCCCTTCGGTCACGGCGGTGAGAGCCAATCGGCTCGTCTGGGTGCTGCGGGCTTTGTTGTGAGGCTTCGGCTTCAGCCACTCTGCGCCCGGCTGCGTGGTCATCCACTCCATTGGCACCCCGAAGGGCGCTGCCGTGAGGAGAGAGAGCATGAGGAGCCCCGGCGCGGCAGCGGCAGAGAGGCCCACTTCCAAAAAGGGCAACCGACTCCTTTCTTTCGGGTCGTTGGGCCTAACACAGGCCCAACCATTCTTCTGCGGTGACGACCTACACCCGCACATCCTACTAACTGGCCCCGACACGGTCCCCAAACTTTACACGCGCACCTCAGCCGTGTTCGCCGAGCCAGCCGAGCCAACACACAACAGACTGACTGAGAACACGATGCTGACTGATG
>Ga0209713_10001513_pt1 | contig 13948 bp, 16 predicted proteins | sample ArcOceMetagenome_3_FD_187444 | JGI IMG/M metagenome (GOLD analysis project Ga0209713, IMG submission 187444) | Marine eukaryotic phytoplankton communities from Arctic Ocean - Arctic Ocean- Svalbard ARC20M Metagenome (SPAdes) (version 2) | ecosystem: Environmental > Aquatic > Marine > Oceanic...
CGCGCGGCTCCTCGAAGAGCACCGACTCAGCCTCGAGTGCGCGGAGGCGCAGCCGCGCCGCGAGCGCCGCCAGCTGCGGCTCCTCGAGGCACGCGAACGGCCACAGCAGCTTGAGGCGCGACGGCGCGCGCAGCCGCTCGACGGCGGCGATCGTCTCTCGCACCTACGGAGCGACATGAACATGAGAGAGAAGAGAGGTGAGAGGGAGGTGGAGATGAGAGGGTCACGTATCAGGCGCGCCAGGACAGTGCGTGCGACGAGGGAGGGGGGCAAAGCGGCGCACCGCCTCGGCCGCCGCCTCGTTGGCCTCGAGCGCCTTCTCGAAGGCCATCTGGGCGGCGGTGGCGGTGATGGGGGCACATTAGCGCAGGAGAAGGATGGCGGCGTGCATGCGGTGCATGCGGTGCATGCTGAATCGCACTGTGAGGAGGAGGAGGTCAACCCACCCAGAAGAGGGATGCAGAGTGGGGGGAGGGGTATCATCACCTGGTTGAGCACCAGCAGCGACGCCCGCGGCGACGTCACGACGGCCGTCGACCGCCAGCACGTCGTGTCGTCGATCAGAGCCTCCTCGCCGACGCTCTCGCCCACCTGCGCGGGAAAAGTGGGCCGGCCGCACATGAACATAAGGCTCATGTGGAGGTGGCACGGCCACCGCGGGAGCGGCCCCGGACCCCTTCAGCGCGCGCGAAGCACGCCCCTGGCCTCTGGGGAGCGCCACGTGCGGAGCTGGGCGACAATTCCGACGCTCTCGCCCACCTGCCAGATCTTCGCCTTGCGGCCGCCGTAGTCCTTGCCGCCCTCGCTCGCCGCGAGCAGCGCGGGGTCGAGGCCAACGACGCTGTTGCGCCCGCCGCCGCCGCTCACGCTCCCGCGCCGCCCCCCCGTCGAGCCCCGCTCCCCGCCGCGCTCCGCCCTGCCCTTCTTGGTGTGCGGAGTTGACTCGTCCCGCTGGCTCTTGCCCTCCTCTCCCCACGAGACCCGCGACTGCCGCCCTCCTGCCGCCGGCCGCATCCCGTCGTCCCGTTGGGACGCCCCGTCACGGCCGCCGCCGCCGCCACCGCCACCGCCACCGCCGCCGCCTCCGCCGCCGCCTCTCTCCTCGTCGAGCGTCGGCTCCGAGCGACGGCTCATCATCTCGTTGGCGGGAGATCGCGCGCTCGCGCTCGCACCGCCCTCCTCGCGCTCGCGCACGCCGCGGCCCACCAGCATGTCTCCAGACGAGGTGGCGATCGCCGACTTACCGTCGCTGCGCCGGAGGCCCGACAGCAGCGGCTCCTCGGCGGCTCGTCCGTGGGGGGCGACGCTTCGCGAGCTCGAGCTCGCCTTCTCGTCGGCGTCGGCGACCGATTCCTCGACGTTGCCGGAGAGGAGGAGGTAGAAGCAGTCGGCGTCGGCGCCCTGATATGGAGATGAGGTGAGATGGAGATGAGATGAGACGAGGTGAGGAAGCATCGGGCGCGAGGGGCGTGTGGGGCATGGGGCGTGCAACGCAAGTGCTTGTACAGTAGGCGTGCGGCGTGGGGGCGGGCAGCCGACGCGGCAACGCGTGCGGCGTGGCGTGGACGGGCGAGCAGCGAGCCGACTAGCGCACCTCGTGGTAGATGACCTCGCCTGCGACGCAGTGGCGCGTCACGAACGACGCCGCGAGCGCCTCGAGCGCCTCGAGCGGCGTCGTCGCAAACAGCCACACCTGCTGCAGCCTGCATGTGGTCACGGGCAAACGCGGCAAACATGTCACCTTGGGCGGCCTGTGGCTGATGACCCACGGCCTCTCGGTGGGATCGGAGGCGCTGGATCTCTCCTCGCAGAGCAGCAGCCTCAAGCCCTCGGACGCAGTCTCATGAGCCTCGGATGGCCAGCTGTGGCGCCGCCAACGCGGCACCTCTGACCATGCCGCACGAACCGCTCGGCGGACACCGAGCCGCGGCCGCGTTCGTCGAGGTGGAGGCCGCGCACCGTGTTTGCCATCTGGTAGAAGCGCCCCTTCTTGGCGAGCAGCTCCTTCTTCGGCCCAAACTCGGGCACGTGCCCCCCCTCGAGCACCATCACCGAGTCGAACCTGGACGGTCGGATGCAGCGTGTGTGACCTCAGCGAGTCTCCTTCACATCTCCCGCAGACGCTCCACACACGCTGAGGCCAGACCCACGAGAGGAGAGCAGCCCCACGCCTTTGGATGCAGCCTGATGAGCCCGTGGTGGTGGCCTCCCGTGGCACTGCCACGACGGCCACCCTGACGCAGCTGACAAACTCGTCGAGGAGCTCCATCGAGTGCACCGTCGCCACGACCGTCACCGGCCGCATCTCGCCGCCGTGCACGTACGTGAGCCCTGTTCCGATGCGACGGGGGAGCAAACGCGTGAGGAGCATCGATTCGGCGAATCTGAATCTGCTGGTCAGTGGTCTCAGCCCCAAGGTGGCATACGCCCGAGCGTGCGCATGATCGCGAGCGCCGTCTGCGGGTCCTGCGCCGACACGGGCTCGTCGAGCAGCAGCACCTGTATGGTCAAGCGCGCAGATGGATTGAAACCTTGGGCGCGGCCCCGAGCCTCAGATGCAGTCCGATAAGCCCGTGGTGGCCAGCCGTGCCATTGCCATTTTGAGCATGCTGCGGCACGGCCGTGCGGCGCAGCAGCGCGCGCGCCAGCGCCACCCGCTGCGCCTGCCCCTTGGAGATGCGCGCGCCTGTGTGGTCACACGCGGCGAAAGTGTCAGCTAGGGCGGCGTCTTGCGCCTTCAGATGCAGCCGGTGGTGGCCACAGCTGTGGCGCCGTCAAGACGGCCATTCGACCATGCTGCGCGCGCCGTTGAAACCGACCCACGTCTCGAAGCCGTCGCTCATCGCCTGCACGTCGTCCCAGAGCATCGCCCCCTTGGCGGCCTCGGCGACCTCCTCGTTGGTGGCGACGAGGCCGAAGGCGATGTTCTCGCGCACAGTGCCGTCCATCAGCACCACCTGCTGCTCGACCGTCGCGCAGACCGACGCGGCGTCGAGCTCGTCCAAGGGCACGCCGAAGATGGACGGCGTGCCGGGCGGCGTGCCGCGCGACGGCGCGTACAGCCGAGTGAGCAGCTTGACCAGCGTGGACTTGCCGCAGCCCGAGCGGCCGACGATCGCCGTCTTGGAGCCGCGTGGCAGGTGGAAGTCGAGGCCCTGCAGGATGCAGGGTAGGAACATGAGCACCTAGAGGGAGAGAGGATGAAGGGAGAAGGGAGGGGTGGAAGCACCTGCAGGATGCGCCGGTTGCCGCCCTCGACCTCGAAGACGAGCCCCGTGGCGCGGATGCCTTCCTGCTGCTCCGCGGGCGTCGGCGCGGGCGCCGCGGCCGCCTGTGTCCACCGCGCCAGTCTTTCCGACGCCTTCGAACTCGCCTTGCTGCCATCGTCGTCGTCGTCGTCGTCGTCGCCCAGGGAGGACGCGTCCGCGAGCGTGAGCGCCAGCGGCGGCGCGCGCGGGTCGAGCGAGACGGAGCACTTGAGGCCCTCGCCGCCCGTGAAGCCGTCGGAGCCCGAGAAGGTCCCCGCGTCGAAGCCGACGGGGAGGCGCGTCCCAAACGTGGGCGCCCTCTTGGCGAGGTAGCGCGTGATGACGGTGAGGCCGGTGCCTGGATGGTCAAACGCAGTGAAAATGATGACTTGGGCGGCCTCTAGCTTGAAAGGTTCGGCCTCCCGGAGGGATCAGAGGTGCTGGGCCTCTTCTCACGAGTGCGGAGGGCAGCCCCACGCCTTGAGATGCAGTCTGATGAGCCCGTTGAGGCCAGCCATGGGCCCGCCAAGACGCCACTTTGACCATGCTGCGGTGCGCGTCGACTGGAAGGTGCGGAAGACGTCGTCGAGCTTCACCATGTGCTTCATCACGTCGCCGCCTGAGAGGGGGCAGTAATTGGGGTCAGGGTCAGGGTTCGGGTCAGCAGGCAACAATGGCGAGGCAAGCCGCACATGAGGCCCGTGTGCGGAAGGCGGCACGGCACGGCCAGAGCGGGAGCGGCCCTGGGGCAGCAAGGAGGCGCCATTTGCGGAAGGAAGGCGGCACGGCCACAGCGGGAGCGGCCCTGGGGGGCAGGCATGCAGCAGGGAGGCGCCACGTGCGGAGCTGAGCTGGACGACGACTCCGACGCGGGCCGCCCGCCGGTGTTGTAGAAGACGAGCAGCTGCGAGGTATCGAGGTAGAAGTAGCGCGAGTAGCGGCCGAAGCCGCGCAGCTGCGGCGGGTCGAAGAAGATGAGGAACATGCCGCCGAGGATGATGACCAGCTTCGACATCACGTCGAGCAGGTGTACGCCGCGGTCGATCCGCGCGTGTAGCAGCCGCTGATGGTGGTGCGAGGGATGGGGAGGGGCATAAGCACCCAGAGGGAGGGGAGGTGGACGCCGCGGTCGATGCGCGCGTGGAGCAGCCGCTGGGAGGGGCATAAGCACCCAGAGGGAGGGGCATAAGCACCCAGAGGGGAGGGGCGGACGCACCCGAAGGCGGAGGAGGTGTGAGGGTGGTGGGTGGGAGAGTGGGGGGGGGTAGAAGCACCTGGTACCGCGTCGCGGCGCCGCACATCTTGCCCTGCGAGGTGAGCTGCTTGTACAGCACCGCGCGCATCCCCGAGAGGAGCTTCATCGCCGACGCGAATCGCAGCGTCTCGGTGATCGCATCGGCGAGGATCTGCTCCTTTGTGCGCAGCGCCTGCGACGCCTTCGAGACGCTCGAGCCCTTGGCGTGAGAGTACCACAGGAAGATCGGCAGGATCGGCAGCAGCGCCGCCGTGAGCGGCAGGTTGATCATCGCGAGGGCGATCCACATCCCACACCTGCGTGGTGTGAAAACAACAGAGCGAATCACTAGGGCAGCATCGAGCCTCCGGATGAAGCCAGGCGAGCCCGCAGCCTCAAGCCTCCCGATGAAGCCAGGCGAGCCCGCGGAGGCCCTCTTTGGCCCCGCCAGGACCACCGGGGCCATGCACAACATGTGTGTCCATGCACAACATGTGTCCATGCACAACATGTGTGTCCATGCGGCCGTTACATCTTCGAGACGGTGGCGACGCCGTAGATGAGCGAGTCGATCGTGCTCTGCACCGAGCCGACGTCCTGCAGAAGCACCTCGAGCATGTGCGCCTCGCTCTCGCCTGCGCGGTGGTCAGAATCCAGCGAAACATGTCAATCGGGGCGGCACCAAGCCTTCAGCTGCAGTCCAATGAGCCTCTGGTGGCCAGCTGTGGCCTCGCCAAGACGGCCCTTTCTGACCGTGCCGCGCTCGCCGTCGAGCTCCGACTGCGCAATCTCGCTCAGGTGCTTGGTGAGCTCGACCTTGAGCTTGTTCTTGATCAGCGGGATGAAGGCGCGCAGCACGAATCCCGCCTGCGCGTCAAAGGACATGCGGGGCATACGCACCTAGAGAGAGGGGCAGAAGCACCTGAAAGGAGGGGGGGAAGGGGGTGGAAGCGCCTGCGCGTCGAGGACGTTCATCACGAGCACGCCGCACGCCGCCACCACCAGCAGCGTCGTCCGCGAGAGAGGAACGTTCAGCACAGTGCTGCCGCCATCACCGCCATCGTCGCCACTGCCGGCCTCGGTGAGACGCCTTGCGTCGTCGGCTGCGTCGTCGGCGTCGGCGTCGTCGCCGCCGCGGATCGAGAGGGAGAGCATGTACTCGAGGATCATCGGCTGGAACATCGTGAAGCAGAAGTCGTACAGCACCGCGAACATGCAGATGGCGAACTTGCGCTTCTCGTGCTTGAGCACCCAGCTCAGCACCCACCTCGCCGTCTCGCGCGATGTCAGCAGCCGCCGCTGCCCCGCGCCTGGACGGTCAAGCGCAGCAAACACGTCAATTGGGGCAGCCTCGAGCGATCAGATGCTTCGGATGCAGCCTAACGAGCTCGTGGTGGCCAGCTGTGGCACTGCCAAGACGGCCACCTTGACCATGCTGCCCGCACCGTCGCCGTCGGGCCCGAGCAGCGCCTGACGCACCTGCATGGTCAAACGCAGCCAAGAGGGAGCTCGGGCGGCCTGTGCTAAAGTAAAGAGCCATTGCTTCCCGTGGTGGCCAGCTCTGGCCTCACCGAGACGGCCATTCTGACCATGGCTGACGCACCGCCTCGCGCGTCGACGTCTTCCGCCGCCGCTTGAGGCGCCACCGCTCGGTCAGCGCCGACAACGGGCCGCGCCCGTGCCTGCCGCTGCCGCCGTACCCGTCGCCGCCGCCGTCGTACCCAAGCAGCGACATGGCCGACTCCGACTTCTCCATGTCGCCGAGCGCCGGTGGCGGGAGGCTGCCCTTGCCGCCGCTGCCCGCGTCGTCATCATCGCGCAAGCTGTCGCCACGCTCGCTGATGCTGCCGCGCTGGCTCCCTCCACGGTCGCTCCCTCGCTCGCTGGGCCGGTACCGAGCGCTGGCGGGGCCGACCGCCGCGCGCGTGCTGCGACTGCTCCTCGCGCCGTTGCCGCCGTTGCCGCCGTTGCCGCCGTTGCCGCCGTTGCCGCCGTTGCCGCCGTTGGCAGACGCCGTGGCGCGCGGGTTGCCGCCGCGAGAGAGGAACGAGCGGCCGTTCAGTTGCCCACGGCGGACCTGACGGCTGCCGACGACCAGCTTGCGTCGCTCCTCGGCGCGCGCGAGCTTCAGCTTGCGCGCGATGTCGCGCTGCCGCCACTTGCGCTGGATCGTCACCACCGCGAGCCGCTCCGCCTCGAGCTGCCATTGCACATTGGGCAAGGGAGGGGTATGAGCACCCACGGGGTCGATAAGGGGTATGAGCACCCACGGGGTGTGAGCACCCACGGGTATCGAGGGGGCAAGGTGAGTGGCAGCGCACCTGCCGCAGCGTCTCCTCGTGCCGCCGCCGCGCCTCCTCCAGATCATGGTCGAGCTTGTCGGCGCCCGCCGAGCCGCGCCGGCCGAAGCAGCTGCCGCGGCGACTCTGGGCCACAGCCACAGATGCTCGCGAGTCGTCGCAGCACCCTTCGCTCGCGCGCGTCGTCGATCGGATCGTGCCGTTGCCCATCGCCGCCTCCGCCGCCAGCCCCGCCGCCGCCCTCGGGTCGTGGCTCACGCTGCCGCCGCGGACGCTGCCAGCCACGTTGGATGATCTCGCGTTGGCGGGCGACGGCTGCGAGTGCCGCCGGACCGAGAAGCGCCTCCCTTGGCTCTGCTGCAGGTTGGTCAGCGTGTTGATGACGTACCCGGCGGTGAGCGGGTCCTCCGTGCTGAGCAGGTCGCTCAGCACCTCGTACCCACCGAGCCGGCGCAGCGCCACCGCCGTCTCGCGGTTCTCCGACAGGCAGAGCAGCCCGGCCGCGGCGTACATCTGCGTCGTCGCGTGAGGCGACGACAGGTGCTCGATGAATGGGTCAAGGCCGCCGCTGCGCCGCACGAGGTCCTGGCCGCTGCGTCCGAGGTAGCAGATGTCGACGAGCAGCGAGAGCGTGTTGTTGAGCAGCACGCTGTCGCGCCGCTCGCGCATGCCCAGCCACTGCACGAGCATCGGCACGATCGCCGTCTCGCGCAGCAGCTCGACGAGACCCTCGCGCTGCGCCGCCGGCGCGTGCTTGATGAGCGTCCCGAGCCGCTGCAGCGCCGCGCTGCGCTGGTTCTCGTCCTGCAGCGCCGCCACCTCGGCGAGCACGTCGCGCGAGCGCACCTGCACGACGCTCGGCGTGCTGGCCTGGTTGGCCTTGGCATTCTGCACCAGCTCGAGCAGCCCGGCCGACACGGCCTCGAAGACGGTGACGTCGGTGGAGGTGGACGGCACGGACGCAGCAGGCCGAGCACCGAGGCCGAGCGCAGCCAACGGCACGCCGCCGGGCAGCATGCCGAGCCCGCTCGGTGCAGACGTGAGCTGCTGCTCATCCACCGACCGCTCCGACGTCTCCGGAATGGGACCCCAGAGCTCACCACCGACTTCCGTGAGCTCTGGAATGTCCGGAACGTCGGGAGGTAGCGTGATCTCCTCGACTAGGTCCGAGTTCATGCTACAATCTGGCGCTGCCTGGCGTTGCGCCCGGACACGTTTCGAAGTTCCTGGGCGCGCGCCCTGTTGGGAATACGAGACTACAGTTGTACTTCGCTATCTTAAACAGATCAGGATGGGTAGCCCCACCTGATCTACAGACAGTTCTACAGCCGGCTCAAGCCGTAGGCGACAGCACAGTTGAGGTTCGCAAAACGAATGATCGTACAAAGCAGGCATCGACGACACTTGCAGCAGTGGCCAAAGTGCAAGTGCTGTGAGTTGGAATGTTGTCCGCGCGTACGTCGCCGCAGCGCTCAGTGACGGAGCACCGCAGCTACTGGTAAAGCAACAAGCGACTGCTCTCGGTGACGCCGGGCGACGAGGATCTTAGGAACCTAACCTATGCTCTCCTCTTTCGCGATCCTCGGCTTCAGCGGCTCCGATAGCTCGGCTAGCACGCCCCAGACCTCGGCCCCGGACGCTGTTTCACACGTTTCGTGTTTCATGTTTCACTGTGCTCGGCGACGTCTGTGTTTCACGTGTTTCATGTTTCACCCTCGCCGCCATGTCTGTGTTTCGTGTTTCAGCCTCTTCGTTGTGATGTTTCGTAGTGTTTTGGTCCTTTGGAAGGCTGTTTTGGGAGTCCATTTTTCTCTCACCGCGCTCCGTATACGAAAAGCCATTGGCATAACCTTCGCAGTGGATCTAAGATTGAGTTTGGTGTTTCGTTTTTCGTGTTTCTGTTTCGTGTTTCGTGTTTCACCTCAAGGCCGCCCATGACTGGGGGTAAAATCACCTAGCATAGCGGTTACGCACGAGAGACGAGTTGAAACGATCGAAAACCGGTGTTTCGCGCCTCAACGTGCGCTGAAACACCGTGTTGCATGTTTCACCTCGCAGCCGAGGCCGTGAAACACCGTGTTTCATGTTTCACAATTTGGGCCGTGAAACAGCGTCCGGGGCCGACAGACCTCGCTCGGCCGCACGGTCGCGCTCAACAACGGAATCGTGATGCCCACCATGAATCTCGGCACTTGCTGCGGTTCCGAGCCCAAGGTGGGCCTCACCCCTTGGCTCGCGGCCGGCGGCGTCGGCATCGACACCGCCTACGACTACCACGACCAGCAGGACTTTGCAAACATCATCCATTCGCCTTCGGCGCCGCCGCGCTCTGACCTCTTCATCACCACCAAGATTCCGGCGGTCTTCGGCAACTCTTCGGACTGCGACGCCGACCCGATGATCGCCGTCAACTATATCAAGGAGAACCTTCGCGAGCTTGGCATCGCGCAGGCCGACCTGGCGCTCGTGCACCGGCCGTGCCAGCCCCACCAGACCAAGGACCCGACCGCTGCGAACAACGCGCTCTGGAAGGGCATGCAGATGGCGATGGCGCAGAACCTCACCCTCGCCATCGGCGTCTCCAACTACGAGAAGGCCGATCTAGAGGCGCTCGACCAGACCGGGGCGGTGCCGGCGGTCAACCAGTGCGACATGTCCGTCACCAAGCACGACGACGAGACGATCGCCTACTGCCAGGCCAACGGCATCGTGTACGAGGCGTACTTTGCGATGAAGGGATGCCCCTTTGACAACGCTGAGGCCAAGAGCATCGCCGCCAAGCACAACGTCTCGGTTTCCCAGGTGTTGTCGCTCGCGTAGGCGTGGCTGCAGGGTGCTCTCGTCCGCGATGAAAGTTTATGATTTACATATTATGAAACGTGTAAACGGGGGTGAACCATTGAGCAAACTAAGATTCAAAATTTCCTATTCTTTCATTTTGCACATCTTCTCTCGCAGTCTCGGCTCTCGCATCCTGGCTCCTGGGCATGGAGACCTTGGCCGAGGGTGGCTCTCGTGAGTGCGTGAGCCCAGCAATGAGCCGCATCGCCACTCCAGAGTGGGGCAAGAACCGCGAGATGGAGCTGGAGTCTCCAAACACCGTCTTGAGCAAGAGCTTCGGGGTCGTGGAGCTGCCCGTCGTGGCGCAGCCCAAGAGGCAGCAGCAGCAGCAGAAGCCGTTCGGCGCGCCGCGCACTGAGCCACGCACGCGCAGCCGCCACACATCGAGACTGCCGGTCTCAGGCTGGGCGGCGAGCCCCAGTCTGGCCGTCTCCAGACAGGAGCTCCAGGTCCGACAGGGCCTCGACAGCACCCGGCCGATCTTCGAAAAGTCGCGGCTTTCCGTGACGACGCCGTCTGCCACCGTGCGCGGCAGCGCGCTGCCGCCGCCCCGCAAGCCGTCGGCCGTCGCCCTCGCCGCCCTCCCCGATCTCGATTACGAGTCGCACGCGCTCAGCTGGTCGCCGCCCATGTTGAAAGCAAGGCCATCATAACAAGGCCATCCGGGGCTCCAAGCGGCTGATTGGCCGAGGATGGCCGAAGCCTGGGGCTGCCCTGGGCCTGAATCCACTGCGAGCGCCTGTTGGAGACAGACCTGACCGAAGCGAGCGCCGCCTAGCTTGTCTTCATCTTCATCACAGGTCGGCGCCGCGCCGCGAGTGGAGCCGCGTTGTGCCGCTCAGCGCCTCGCGCGAGTTACTCGTCGAAGCGAGCGCCTCGCCGCGCCTCAAGCGCGCGACGCGGCTGCGCGAGGTGCGGAGCGAGGGGCAGCTCGCCATCGTGCAGCGCCGCGAGCAGATGCGGCAGACGGGCGTCGGCCTCGGCCTCGGCCTCGGCCTGTGGGGCGTCGGCATGCGGCCCACGACCAGCTCGTGGCTCGGGCAGCGGGCCGGGCTGCCCGAGCCGCGCCGCCTCGCCACGCTCCCCGCGGCTAGCCCCGCGGGCCGTGCCGAGTGGAGCACCCGCTTCACGTGCGGCCTGCCCGTGCAGGCTGCTCGCGGCTCCTCGCCTCCTGGCGGCTACAATCGGTGGCCAGACGCGACCAGCACCTTCAGTTCACCGATCGGCCACCGGGCGGGGGCTTGCCGCCGATTGATATAAGCTCGACGTCCACTGGTATTGATTGAAGAACGCTATGGGTGTGCGTCGTTTCGTTGTTCCTTTTGCGTCTGAATCTGATCTAGTTTCATGCATCATCCATCAAAAAGCTCACATGTGAGAGGCGCTAAAAGTACCCTATGCTACCCTAGGCATATCACGGGACAGTGGAGGCCTCCACCTTGCACGTCGGTGAGCTCAAGCGCCTCGTAGAAGAGCTGAGGCGAGCGCACGACCCACAGACGAGCTTCTTTTCTTTGTCGAGCTCGCTGAAGGCCTTCCGTGCCTGTGCACGCTGCTGCTTTTCCAGCTTCTGGCTGCCCGCTTCGAAGAGCACCAGGCCCATCAGGCCCGTGGGCAGCTTCACAAACGTCAACTGGCGCGGCTTTAGCACGGACGAGATGATCGCGCCCAACATCATCGCAAGCAGCCCCGTCTCAAGACCAACTATCACGGAGGCCCCCTTGTCGGCCCGATACTCGAGGACGCTGGCCAGCTCCGAAGCTTGCGAGTATGCGACCGACTCCATCAGCAGAAAGAGGAGGAGCAGCGCCAGCACGCAGCGCATACGCGGAGCTGTGACGATGAGACAGTCCATCAAAACGAAGAGCACGACGGCGCACGGGAGCAACAAGCAATCCAGAAGCTTCGCCAGGAAGAGCGTCGTGCCGACTCCTGTAATGCCGTAGACCTTGTACGCGACTGGGAAGCGCGTCATGTTGCTGGTCACGAGTCCCGCCCTCGTGATTGCCTGCAGCATGATGATCAGCACGCGTGGGTCCGTCAGCAGCTGCTGCAATGCGGTGGGATTTGTGTTGCCGCGGAATAGACTCGACGAGAAGCAGACGATAGTGAAGACCCCAAGCAATGGAGCGACGCACGACGCATAGAACGGCTGCAGGCTCGGGTCGGACGAGTCGCATCCTGACGTCGGGAAGAGGTGCGCGTAGTCGTCACCCAAATCGAGCGCCGCCTTCTGCTCGGTATTGAAGACGTCGTTGATGTCGGCGGTGGTGGTACCGATCGCAAAGAACCGTTCGCAGTCTAGACGCCGCGTGGTCGCGCTCTCTCCATTCAGAGGCAGGTAGCAAAAGGCGATCACAACCATTCGCACGAGCAGGTTCGACCCGAAGCCAATCAACAGGCGTCGGGCAGCACGGGTAACTCTTGCCTCAAGCTCGGGTGAGCGGCGTATTGCCTGCCAGCCGCTGCGCTCGACGCTGTCGTTCAAAAAAGGCTCCACTCGAAGACGCGCCGCCGGGAGCGTTCGACTTAGGCTGCGCAGGTACGTTCGATACGTGATGATCTCCTCGTGCCGCTCTTTGGCCTCTCGCGGCTGTGCACTCTCGATTTCGATCAGCTTTTGAATCATATTGGTCACGTCGGCCTGCGTGAGGTCGATGAGCTTGAGCAGGCTCTCCACCCGCGTCTCAAGCAAGGCACCGCTGCCGTCAAATTGCTCAAAGAGGGACACTTTTCCGGGCTCGAAGTCGTAGGGGAGCGGCATGCGCAGGGTCAGCTCATCGTTTTCTCGATCGATTTCACTGAACGTGCCACCCTGGCTGTTCCACGCCACACTCTGCTCTGAAGACTCGGTCCATCGTTCGTGCAGCCACCACTTTGCGCCAGTCCTCAGCTTCTGCTCGCAACCTGCGAAACCTCGTTTAGCCGCGTGCTTGCGCCGCAGAGCGATCGAAGCGGTGGCAGATCGTTGCTGGTCCAGAACGGGCGGACTGGATCGTGGGTCCGCGTTGCGGCGCTGTTGTGTGATATTGTCTGAAGGGGCTGCACGTGTCCGCAGGTACGCTCCTGCGCGGAACAGCTCTGCGACCTCGACCTCGCCGTCGTTGCTCTCGTCTAATGCATCGAAGAGCGCCTTGGACGTTTCTTCCGAGAGGCCCAGCTGGATGAGGCCGGGCAGCAGCTCTGCCGCGAGCAGCATGCCATCGCCATCCTGATCGAGCGCCTTGAAAAGCTCGAGTAGGGTCGAGAAATCGCTCGTGAGCAGATCCACGAGCTTGGGCGGCGCCTGTTCGAAGAAGGACTTGGCCTTCTCGGTAAGGCCCTTGCTAGGCGAGAATCTAATCTGTGCCTGTTCCCGTCGGTGCTGCTCCCACGCACGCGCACCACGTGTTCCTCGGTATCCCGGCAGCTCCGCCTCAAGTTCCGCGACGAGGTCATCCCCCGTCTTACGGTGTTGGAAGCTGCCCCGTCTTCCCGCTGATGCCGACCGCTGGCCTCCTTTTTGGCCCACGGATTGCGAGGCGTTCAGCGTGCGCAGCATCACTGCCGCCAGCCGGAACACGCGCACGACACGCAGCAGAACAAGAAACGCGCCGAGGTTGTTGCCATCCTCCTCATCGTCGTCGCCGCTCGACCCGAAGACGCCGAGTAGATCGCCAAGCAAGTAGAGCGTGGCGCACAGCACGATCGCAAAGGCGTCGACCACGTTCAGGGCTGACGAGCAGTAGCTCGCTGGCCCATAGACAACCACCTTCACTGCGAGCTCAATCAGGAAGAACGACAGGAAGAAGCCATCGACGATCAGCGCGCCGACGTCGCGCCACCAGCCAAGGGCCAGCTTGCCGACGGCTATGTCGACGAAGACGAAGAGGCCGTAGGCGAGCACAACGCCGATGATGCCCATTTCGACAGCGGGCTGTTCAAACCAGTTGCGAATGCGATCGCGGGCACTAGCTGGCTTCCGCTCTGCCTTTTGGGCCTCATCTCGAGCCTCCTTGGAACTGCGCAGGGAGTTGAGCTGCGCGTTCGAGACCTTCCTGGCTGAATTGTTCGGCTGCGCCACGCGCTGAAAGGCAGTCACTGCGTTTGTCTTTGGCGCGGCCTTTGATGCGACTGGTGAATCGGGCGACTCATCGGACGAAGCGACCAGCATGCTGGAGGACAGCCATTTTGCTGCGACTGTCTTGCCGTTCGGTTCTGCCGAGCTGCTCGCCTCGGGATCAGCGGCAGGTGCGCCACTATCCATGACTAGAGTACGAGTCCGGCGCACCGGCCGCCAGTCCTCATCGCTGTTTGGTGCTCGTCCATTCTCGACCTTGAATGCA
>Ga0209713_10001515_pt1 | contig 13932 bp, 6 predicted proteins | sample ArcOceMetagenome_3_FD_187444 | JGI IMG/M metagenome (GOLD analysis project Ga0209713, IMG submission 187444) | Marine eukaryotic phytoplankton communities from Arctic Ocean - Arctic Ocean- Svalbard ARC20M Metagenome (SPAdes) (version 2) | ecosystem: Environmental > Aquatic > Marine > Oceanic...
TGGGTAGACTTTTGGGGTGACATGGCGCAACCATGGCGCAGCAACCTCGACGAGCTCACAAGTGGCCTGTCGGAGGAGGAGCAGCTGCGGCGGCTCCTCGAAGAGTCGGCGCCGCGGGATGACGGCGCCGAGATGATGCGGGCGATCGCCGAGTCGGAGCGCGCAGAGGAGGAGCGCCAGCGGCACGTGGCCGAGGAGGAGGCAGCCGCCCGTCGGAGGCGCGTAGTCGAGGAGGAATCGCGCAAGAAGGCCGAGGAGGAGTCACGCAGGGCCGGACCGTCGGACGAGTCTCGTGACAGGGCCCACCTGGCCGCTCTGCGCCGCGCCGTGCAAGCCTTCCATGACATCCCGAAGCCGCTCTCGGTCCAGCAAGAGGCCAAGAGGCAGCAGGCGGAGAACGAGATGATCGCCGAAGAGCAGCGCATAATGAAGCAGCAGCAACAGCAGCGGCAGCAGGAGCGGCAGCAGGAGCGGCAGCAGCAGCAGCAGCAGCAGCAGCAGCAGAAGCAGCAGCCACCGCCGCGGCCGCCGCAGCCTCCACCGCCTCGGCCGCAGCCAGTGCCGCAGCCGCAGCCACCGCCACCGCCACCGTCGCTGGCAGGCGTCACCTTCGCTGACCGCCACGAGGAGGAGCGGCGACGTCTGCGCGACGAGGTGAGGAGCTTCAAGAGGGCATTCGAACAGAAGCGCGGCTTCAGTCCAGAGGGCCACTTGGATTGGGGCGCGATGTGGGAGAAGAGGGAGCGGCTCAAGAAGCTGAAGGCTGCGCATACGCCGCCGGGTACGTCACAGCAGCCGCATCACCGATCGCCGCACCACCTGGGTGGCAGCGTCACAGCCAAGCTCGAAGCCGGGGACAGGGGCATGTTCAAGCCGGGCTCCTCGACACTGTTGATCGACAAGCGCCAAGTCGAGCTGGTCATCCGCGTCGAGGGCAGCGTTCCGTCCACGTTGCAGGTCAACCTCGTTTACGAGGACGGTGAAGACGTTCGTCAGACGACCGGAGAGCCGTTCCAGATCAAGGACGGCAGTCGAGTCGGCCCTGAGCAGCCCGGCGTGTGGTCGGTGCAGGTCAAGCCGAGCGGTCGCTTCCGCATGTCGATGAACGCGCTGTCCAGTCAGCATAGCGGGCAGGCCTTCCGTTTGCGCGTGAGCAAAGGCTCGCTCGAAGCGAGGACGCAACCCTTCAAGGTGGTGAGCAACACGAACCAGAGTGGGCCATCCGCCAGCGCATCGGCGAGCTCCAGCTCGGCCAGCAGCAGCACCGGCGCCGGCACCAGTGGTGGCGGCCGCGCAGCCGGTGGCGCGGGCGGCAAGGAAGACGCGATCGACCTCATCGGCGACAGCCCTCCTGCTACTCCAGCTCGCCCTAGCTCAGGAGCTGCGGGGAAGCAGCCCGTCGCATCAGCACCTGCGCGCAAGCCGCAGCCTGCGCCCGCGCCAGCTTCAGCGCCCGCGCCCGCGCCCATCAAGTTCACCAAGGTCGCAAGCAAGCGCGCGCCAGCGCCAGCGCCAGCGCCAGCGCCAGCGCCAGCGCCAGCGCCAGCGCCAGCGCCAGCGCCAGCGCCAGCGCCAGCGCCAGCGCCAGCCCCATCGCCACCGGCACGCGCTCCCGCACCCCCGTCGAGCTCGCGCTCGCCTGCTACGCACGCGCCTGTGCCGGTTCCCGCGCTCATGAAGGAGGAGCTGACGCCAAAGCCCGAGGGTGCAACTGTGGGCGGCCTGTGGCAGCAGCTCGAGGAGATGAGGCAAAAGGAGCGGGACGAACGCAAGCAGCAGGTGAACCTGCTGTGGGCGGCCTTCGACCAGCTCGTGGTGGAAAAGGAGTCGGTCTGGCAGCACGGCGCGCACACGAAGGCAGCGGCCAAGTGGCGTGCGCCCATCGAAGTGAAGCTGCACCGTGAGCGGCTGGGCCTCGACATGCTGCTCGCGATGGATACGATCCGTTCGGCTGCGGAGATGTTCCGTCCCATGGTGGTGAAGTTCGAGGGCGAGGAGGGTGTCGACGAGCGCGGCCTCAAGGTCGACGCCTTCGCACACTTCTTTTCCAGCCTTTTTCAGGACGAGCATCTGGGCATCGGCTCGCTCTTCGAGGCGTCGAGGGGAGGGCTCGTCTTGCCACGGCTCGACGACACGTGGGCCGGCGAGTCTGGCCCGAGTGAGGAGCAAGCGCGCGGAGGCGAGCCGCGGCCCAAACGGCAGCGCGTCGGTGGTGGCAGCGCGGATGGCGGCAGTGCTGCCGAGGGATTGTCGAGCGAGCGAGCGCTCCAGCTGGTGGGGCGCACGTTGGCGATGGTGCTTCGGTGTGGCGATGGCTACTTCGTCGCCGACAAGCTCCCATCATTCGTACTGCAGCTGCTGACGACGGACAATTGCCTGAACACCGCAGAGCAGTCTCTCGAGGCGCTCGACGAGTGGGATCCCAGCGATGGCGAGCAGGCTCGGAGGCTGCTGACGCTCAGCTGTGCCGAGCTGCGCGAGAGCTTGATGTGTGACGACGACGACGAGCTGCAGCTTTGCGAGCTGATGTCCTCGCTGTGCCCCGAGGGCTGCCAGCGGTGCAAAGCGGGGAGTGCTGCCGGGTTGACGTGCAGCTCGTGCTCGTACCTCACAGACGAGAACAAGCACGACATCGTCATTGATTGCATCAACCACAACCTCAAGTCGACGCGCATCCGTGGGCTGCACGCGCTGCGCGACGGCTTCACCGGCGACGACAGGGCCGCCGATGAGGGCAAGCTCGACGGACGTGACCAGAACTGCTACTCATTCTTCATGCTGCAGCTCTTCAGGCCTGCCGAGGTCGCGCTGCGGATCCGCGGGCGTGAGATCGCCAAGATCGAGGAGGCGTGGCGCCACTTTCACGTGACACCCTCGGAGGATAAGCCGCTCATCTCGATGGCCAGACCGAGCCAGGACGACCTCGAGCTCGTTCACGAGTGGTTCAAGGGGAAATTCCTGTCCAAGAAGGACGAGGAGGATGGCATCGAGTGGATGAGGAGGCTGCTCCGATTCTGCACGGGTACGGACCGTGGCACCGGTCACGGCGAGCCCGCCGACAGGTTCGAGGACGACAAGGACGGGATCAAGGTCGAGGTGTACAGAGACACGAAGACGGACGAACCCGAAAAGGTGGACCACCCCTGCGCGGCAACGTGCGCCCGGACCCTCTACCTGCCCGTGGCACCTCACGAGGTGCTGGACATCAAGTTTGATGCCGCCTTGGCGCAATTCGAGAAGGAGGAAAACAGGTCTGTGGGCGGAGCCCGAATTGAATACAAGTGATCTACTTTAGAGTGAAAGCAGTTCATGTAAATAGTAAAACGCAAATAGAGCAGCAACACTTACCAATCGTACAAGACGCGACCGCAAACCGCATCGCGCGCTCTCATCAGGTGCACCCTCACCGCATCGGCCCCACGGGGTTCCACGACTTGGTGCGGCTGGTGGGGGCGCTGCTGGGCTGCGTGCGTACTCTTTGCGCCACTTTCGTGGGCCCGAAGATCTGAGTCTGGCCGAGCGGTATGGCAAACTGCGTGATCTGCGGCGGAGCGGGTGCGGCCATCAGCGGCCGCGACGCCGGGACGCGCCGCCCCGGGTCGGCGGCCATGCGCTCCGCGATTGTGGCGACGGTCAGCTCTTGCCGCGTCGCGTGGCGGCCCGCCATCATTGGCGGCTCGGGTGCGGGCATCATGCGTGGCGAGGGCAGATTCTGCCCATGCAGCGCCTGCCCTTGGAGCATCGCCTGCGTCCACGACTCGGGAGGAACCATCCCCGTCCGGCTGAGCCGGTCCGCGCTCGAGGAGACGCCGACGCCCCGTGGCGACCCGCCGCTCAGCCGCTCAGCGCCCTCGGGCCGTTGCAACGCTCCTCCGCTCCGGCCGGCGGCGGCGGTCGCGGCGGTTGCGCCAGCGGGCGGCCGGCGCGCGGCCGCGGGGCTGCCGGTCAGGGTTCGAGCGCGGCTGACGGCCGCGCGCAGAATCGCCTCGGCGCCCGCCCTGTCGGCGCTGTCGGAGCTCGTGCGCCGTCGCAGCGTCTGCGCTCCGCTTGGCGACGTCGACCCGACGCGGCCCGACGGCGTCGAGGGGCGCGCGCCGCCGCGCCCGTCGGCCGCCTCCACCTTGCCAGCCGCCGGCTGCCGACCGACCCCGGGGCGATCCGTCTGCGGCCCCGGCTTGATCGGCGCGCCGTCTGCGCCCTTGGGCGGGTCGCCGTGCGACAGGCGCTCGCTCTGCGGCGGCGCGGGGCCCCAGCTGCTCGGTGCGGGCACGCGGCTCAGCGCATGCGCGCCGCAGTTGCTCGTGGTGCGCCGCGAGCCCGCGAGTGACTGGGCGCCGTACAGTTCGGCGGCGACGGCGAGGTAGCTCTCGTACTGCGCCATCAGCTCCGCCGCGCGCGCGCTCGAGCCGACCGCCTGCGGCGTGGCGCAGCCCTCGGTCGGCTCGAGTGGGTAGATGCGCTGGAAGCCGCACGCCTCGCAGTGCTGCGCCTCGTACGCCTGCCGCAGCCGGACGAGCCGCTCGAGCACCTTTGGGTCGAGGCGCGGCCCCGCGCGCCTGAGCGTCTTGTGCTCGTCCTTGCCAAAGGAGACCATCTGCAGCGTCCCCTTGAGGAGCGCGCTCTTGACCGTCTCGTCGAGCGGAGAGTCGCACGTGAACGACGGCGAGTGGTTGATCTCGATCAGCATCGGGTTGAGCTTGTGGTCGAACATGACGTCGAAGCCGAGCACCTCGAAGCAGCCGAAGCCCGCGTCGTCGGAGCGCTGCCGGCACGTGAAGTAGGTGTGCTCGAGGTGCGGCTGCACCGAGACCATCGTCTTGACCACCAGGCTGCCGATGGCCTCCCACAGCGCGGCCGTGTCGTGCCCGTGCGAGCGGAGCGTCTCCATCAGCGAGGTGATCGTCCGCTTGTGCGACGAGTCGTCGTGGATGTCCTCGGGCTGCACGAAGGCGTCCGAGTCCTTGTTGATCGAGTAGTTGGTGAGGTGCGTGCACGTCTTGTCGAGGTTGGCGTTGGTCGGCATCGCGTACTTCTCGGTGCACATGCGCACCAGCCCCTCGTCGAAGAGGTAGGCGCGCAGCGGCGAGCACGCCGTGACCAGCACGTACAGCCGCAGGTCGTACTTGTAGCCGTCGAGCAGGTGCGGCCGGTGCATGTACCGCTGCACGATGTTGGGCTCGCTCGGGTCGATCGCGTCGAGGCTGCGCGTCAGCATGATCCCCGTGCCCTGGCAGCCCTTGCTCGGCTTGATGATGAACGTCTTGTTGCCACGGCTCTTCTCGCCAAACTCCTTCTTGAGCTCGGTGTAGTCGGCGGGCAGCATGAACGTGCGTGGGAAGAACTTGTAGTCCTTGCCGATCGCCTTGAGCATCTTGTTCAGGTTGCGCGCGGTGCCCGCCTTGCGCACGAGCTCGAGCATCCCGGGAAAGTGGTTGATCTTCTGCATGCGCGACATCTTGGACACGCGCTCGAACGAGACCGACGTGTCCGACCACGTCACGTGCCAGTCGTTGGCCTCCTCCTCCTCTGGCGGCAGCGCCGTCCACCGCATCGCCTCGGCCGTCGACAGCACCGACTCGTACTTGGTCAGCATGAGCCCGCGCAGCTTCTTGACGCGTCGCAGGTCCGGACCGCTGCTCTTGCCGGCGGCGGGAGCGCGGCTCGCGCTCGCCGCGTCCTCCTGAGGCTCCGCCTCCGCCTCCGCCTCCTCGCCGGCGTCCGCATCCTCTCCGGCCTCCACCTCCTCAGCGTCGTTCTCCAGCTCGACGGGCGACGGCGAGTGCGCCTCCATGGCGCTGCTCATGCCGCACTAGGCGCCCGCGAGGCTGTGCGAGGGCTGGCTGGGTTAGCTCTTGCGCAGCGCGGATGCTTCAACTGGAACACGGCCGACGCGCTCGCGTGCGGTGGTTTAAACCATCAAGACTGGCGAGCAGATGTGGCAGGTCAAGCGGTGCGGCCACGCGATCCGCTCCTGCGTGGCGGCAACCACGCACATGAGCCTCGGGCACGAGCGCCAACCGAGTGAGCCACGCACCTCGTCTCCAAATCATGCGCCAGACCCGCGCGGTTTAAGCGATTTCCGGTAACGGTTTAACGGTTTAGAGGTGCATGCATGCATAGACTTCATGGCTGAAGTGAGCGCGAGCCATGACTTCTCGGGTGAGGCGCGTCCTCGTCTCCGCCACCGCGGAGACCTCTCGCGAGGTGGCGCTCCTCCAACGGCACGGCTTCTCCACGACGGTCACGCACGCCGCCGCCGCCGCCGACCTCCTCCTCCCCGCCAAGGGCGGCAGCCTCGCGTACCTGCTCTGGAGCGGCCGCGCGGCCACGCAGCAGCTCGTCGAGCGCGCGGCGGCGGCGGCGCGCGCGGCGCGGCGGTGCACCGTGCTCTGGGTCGGACCGCTCGACGAGTGGCGCCCGGTCGACGAGCTGCAGTCGGCCGTGCCTGCAGGTGTGACCGTGCTGCGCTGCGAGCGGCCAGAGGAGGCAGCCGAGCACGTCCTCGCATGCGAGCAGCGCGCCATCGAGGACGGTGGCGCGTCGACCGGGCCGATGACCAATCAGGAGGAGTGGGAGATCGTCGACGGCGTCTCGGTCCACCTCGCCGAGCTCTGGGGCGTCGACAAGCACGAGGTGGAGTTCATGCTCGCGACGGTGCCGCTCACGCAGCTCGCGCGCGTCCGCAACGAGATGGACTGGGAGCAGCTCGTCGCCGAGACCAACGGGCTGGTCAATCACGAGCTCCTCTTCACGGCCGTCGAGTGGCTGCAGCGGGACCAACCGCAGCTGTGAGCCGGGTCCTCCGCACCGAGCAGCCCACGCGCTGCCGCCTTCGGCCCGCACCCCGAGACCCCGCCGTGCGCCCGCCATCGCGCCAAGTCCCCTGAAGCGGAACGTTCCGGAGTGACTGTGATGATTGATTGCTGCACTTAGAATCATTAACACGATTTGGAATGAACACATGATGCATGATGCATGATGCGGATCAGAGCGGGCCAGCGACCAGGTGTCGCAGCCAAGCACTCATCTCACGCTGCGAACTGGTCGGACTGCCACTGTGTCTGTACGACCGATGGCCCAAGATCTGTCGGCACCAAGAGGTTGGCCGACCCGCGCCGGGGTAGCTGCGGCGACGCGGGCAAGGGCCGCGTGGAGAGGCTCGACTCGTCCACTCCGAGCTGCGCTGCGATGCGCGCCAGAAGCTTCTCCATCTGCGCGAGTCGCTCGGCATTCGTCGCCCGCTCCACCGACGTCTCAAGACCGCTGCTGCTGCCACGCCTGCCGCCGCCGCCGCCGCTGCTTGGGCCGGCTCCTACTGAAGCATCGGCGGCTGTGCCGGCAGCGCTCGATTCGGACGCCGTGGCGGGAGCGGAGGCAGCGGCGGGGGCGGGGGCGGAGGCGGCGGAGGCAGCGGCGGCAGCGGCGACTCGACTGCCAGCGCCGTGGATGTGGTCGCGCGTTCGCCTCTCGAAGGTCCTGAACGAGGTGAAAGAGCGCTCGTGCACGCGCGCGCGGCGCAGCTACTTGCGCGACTGCGTCTCCCAAAAGCGGTGCTCGCTCCACTGCTCCTTCTCCCGCAGCTCCAGCTTCTGCGTCGCCTCGCGCGAGCGCAGCGACTTGATCGACTTTAACGCGTTTAGCGGCGACTTGCCGTCCGAGTTGCGACGCGACCCGCCTCTCGTGCCAGCAAAGCTCGGCGCGGCATCCGTGCCCGGAGCCGAGCCGGGAGCGGCCTCTGGAGGGCCCTTCGTATCGTCAATCTCCTCACCGCTGCTGGCGCGCGAGACGCGGCCGGCGAATGCACTCGAGAAGCGCGCACGAACACCGCGCGATCTCCTCGACACCTCCGCCTGTGAACTGCGCCGTTCCGACCTGCGCGTGCGTGGTCGAAAGGGGCGGGCAAGACGTGAGAAAGCTGCGGCCCTGGGCACATCGCAGCCTCAGCCCCCAGCCGAATGGCGCTGCGACTGCCAACTCTGCCAGATGTCTTGCTACGGCGAGTTGATGACTTGCGTGCTTACTTTTCGAGATGGCCTTGTCGCGCAGCTTGTACTCGGGGAGCCGCTTGATGTTGCGGTAGTGGCGCTGCATGTAGATGGCGGCGAGGAGCGCCACGCGCCGCTTCGCGCGCCGGTGCTGCAGAAAGTTGAGCGCGAACTTCTCGTACTCGTTGACGTTGGCGGAGCGCGCGAAGAGCGCGATGATCGACGACTGTATGCACAGCCCCGTCACGGTTGCGAGCACGCACATCAGCCGCGCCACGTGCGAGGTGGGCACCGCGTCCCCGAAGATGGTCTGGAACATGATGCCAGACACGACCCAGAGCGCCTGCACCCACGAGCGGATCACCTGCGGCGAGCAGCGGCTGTCGGTGTCGATGATGCCCATCAGCAGCGTGTGGTTGTCGTCGAAGAAGATGTCCTCCTCGCAGTTCTCCTGCCACGCCTCGACGATGTACAGCACGAACGAGATCGAGACGACCGTCACGCAGAAGAAGACGGCGAGGCAGCGGATCGGGAACTGGTGGACGTAGTACATCGATGCCATCTGCACACGGATGTCGGGAAACCACGAAAAGTGCGGCGTGGCGGCCGATTTGATCAGCGAGCGCAGCCGCCAGATCGAGGTCGAGTCGCGGAAGACGCGCAGCCCGTGGTAGATGCGCACGAACATCAGCAGCCCCACGAAGCCGCCGTACACGTGGTGGCACCGGTCCGAGACCACCTCAACGGGCTCGTGGCCGTCCCAGCCGGCCATCCGGCACTCGCCACGGCGCGGAATGTCGATGGGGAAGCCGGTGGGCAGCGGGTGGAAGAGCGCCAGGAGCGCCTCGAGCAGAAAGCGGTGGCGGAAATGGGGCTCCTGCCAAAAGTGCTGCACGCTGGGCGAATGCTCGCTGCGCTTGCGCTTCAGCATGAACGCATAGTAGTCGTATAGCTGGCCGACGAGCACGACGCAGTTGAGGCTGAGGAGCGGTCGCATGATGGTGCCGGACCAAGCGTACATGTCGTGGTCGAATGACGTCATCATAGTCAGGTCGACCACCATGAAGCCCAGGCCTGCCATCGCCACGACAAAGATCCTCTGGCCCTTGCACACGGTGTCCTTGTCCAGGCGGCGGTTCTTCATCTTCTCTGAGAAGCGCTTGACGTGCCACGCTCGCTTGACTTTGACCGGGGCGTTTGCTGCGGGAACGACTGCCTGCCCAGACACGGAGGCCAGCAGCTGCGCATGACTAGCATGCCGGACGACAGAGTCCTCCGCGCCGCAGGAGCCCTCGCCCCCTGTTTCGTTGCAGCCGCGGTCTCGCTGCGGCCGCGACCCACCCGCTACGCCGCCCCGTCCAAGCGACGCGGGATGCGCCGCCGCCGCCGCCGGCATGGACGCGGACGGGGCGGGTCAGCGAGTTGTCACGCTATCTTTGGCGCACCAATTCGGCGCGTCCAGTCGGTGTGCACCGCGGTGTTTTGTGCCAGGCTACTGTTCATGAGCTCATCGCGCAGAGACCCCCCGCCCGCCTCGCAGGAACGTTGGAAGGCGAGTCGGTCTACCGCGGGCCGAAATACCAGCACAAACCACCGCACGGCGCTCGCATACTTTGTAAGCCGTCAACTTACACCCACGACGGGCGGGAGGACGGCATGGCAACCTCGCCGCCGCCGCCACCGACGTTCATCTTCTTTGGGATCCCGAACCCACCTCCGCCACCACCTCCATCGCCGCCAAAGCCGCCGCCCTCACCACCATCGCCTCCAAAGCCACCATCACCGCCGCCACCACCGCCGCCGCCGCCACCGCCCGGGCCGTCGCCGCCACCATCACCGCCACCTCCGCCCTCGCCTCCTCCATCGCCGCCGCCGCCGCCACCACCACCATCGTCGCCACCGCCACCGCTGCCGCCGCCACCGCCGCCGCCCTCGCCCAAGCCACCGCCGCCCCCATCACCTCCGCCACCATCACCTCCGCCGCCTGGGCAGCCACCCTCACCGCCACCGCCAAGATACCCGCCAGCCATTCCACTCGAGTCTCCAAAGACTCCACCACCTCCACCATCATCCCCGCCACCTGCACCGCCGCCGCCGCCGCCGCCACCGCCTCCTTGGCCACCCATTCCGCCGATGCCGCCCATGGCGCCACCGTCTCCGCCCTTCCGAACGTTTGCTGAGATCTTTTGGTCCCTGCAAAAGTCACCGCCACCACCACCCACCTCGCCCTCACCGCCACCCCCGCCACCAATGCCACTTGCGCCTCCACCACCGCCGCCACCGCCGCCGTCCCCGGCACCGTCACCTCCGCCGCCCCCGTTGGCACCACAGCCCAAGCCACCGCTTCCCTCGTTGCCACCGCCACCGCTTGCGCCACCTCCACCACCCTCAACGCCGCTGCCCACGCCACCTCCACCGCTACCGCCGCCACCTTTGATCCCACCCCTGCTGCCTCCATCGCCACCGCCACCTTCAACGCCACCTCCTTCACCAGCTGCGCCACCGCCGCCTGCGGTCCCGCCGCGAACACCGCCGGCATCACCGTCACCTCGGCCACCACCACCTGCACCACCGCAGCCGTCACGTCCGCCACCGCTGCCACCTTCTCCGCCACTGCCACCGCCCCCTTCGTGGCCACCTGCTGTCCCACGACAAGCGCCGCAGGCACCACCACCCCCTCCGCACTGCCCTCCACCCTCGCCTTCAGCGCCACCTCTCCCTTTCCAATCTCCACCGGCACTCCCGCCGCAGCCACCACCGCCAGCACCGCCGCAACCGGCACCGCCGGACCCTGCACCGTCGCCGCTTCCGCTCCCACCACCATCACCGCGGTCTCCTTCTCCACCGCCGCCTTCGGGACTGAGTCCTCCGGCGGTGGCATTGCCGCCGCCGTCTTCGCTGCCTCCACTTGCGCCCACGCCGCCGTCTCTACCATCGGTCGATGGCGCGGGGACAAGCATCACAGGGCAGGATGACGAAGGAGCGAGTCTCGCGCCTATCCTGGGTGGCGTGCTGAGCACGCTTGCACTGTGCCTTCTACTCGCGCTGCTGATAGCTGTGGGCAAACGCAAGGGCTTCGCCGTCCGCGGCCCTCGAGCCGCGAGAGCGGACAGCGACCCCCCAGAGTTCGCGAAGGCCCGACGAGGCCCGGGAGCTTGGGTGCAGACGCAGGGCCTGCGGGCCAACATGCGCCTGGGTCACATGGGCGCGGGAGCTAGCTCGTTGTACGATACGTGCGGGGACGACCACGAGGACGCGCCGTGGCACAAGGAGTACGTACCGGAGATCGAGCTGTCGCAGGAACCGCGCGGCGGCTCTCGCGCGATATCCACAGCAGACGTGAGAATTGTGCCGCCCGCTGCGAGTATCCGGCGGTCATCGACGGAGGGGCCGAGCATGGAGCAGCCGAGTCCCGTCGTTGCTGTGGCGCTCCAGGAGACTGCGACGGATCAGAATCGGACTATCGCCCGCATTCGCCGAGTCAAGACCAATCCCATGTCAGGCACGGTCCTGGTCCCGGCGGCGGTCCTGGCCCCACCGCCGCCGGGTATGCCGCCAGGCTACACGACGCAAGCGGCGCTGTCGCTCGATGACCTCCTTGGCGAAGCTGGCAGCAGCACCAGGTTGCCTCCGCCGGGCCCCCCGACGGATGCCTCCGGCTCTGAGGGAGCTCCGTCCCCGCATCTGCGCATCTAGTGCCATCTCAGAGAGAAAGGCGTCGTACTGTAAATCGCATGGCATGCTATATGGCGTACACTCGGTCCTAAGATTGAGGCTATTGAGGCGCCGTAACTGTCAATTTTGAGAAAACAAACACTGATGCCGGCGCGCAGTATTGTGTCGTCGCAGCAGCGCTCTCCGGCGGAGCTGCAGCGAATCTTTGACCGTGATTTCCCGACGCGCCGGTCCAGGCAGCCGCGTGGCGGCTCGCCGGCGTGCGAACGAGCCCGGTTCGAGGCGTTAGCCGCTCGTATCTGCAGGCGGCGACAGCTGCAGCTAGCGCCGCAGCAACTCGGCATTCCCTCTCGCTGCGGCGCCTCGTCGCTGTCGTTGCTGTCGGCGGCGCTGCGCGCGGCGGCGGCGGCTACCACCACCACCGCACACCTCTGTGAGCCGCCTCGTCGCCTGCAGCTGCGACGTCTGCTGCTCCTCGCTTGCGAAGAGCGAGGCTGCGCGGCCACCGCGCCTGCCGGGTGGCGCCACCTGCTCGCTAAGATGAGGGCAACCGACGCGATTGCAGGCGCAGTGGCCGCGCCAGTCGCACCGCTGACACCGCCACCAACGCTGACGGTGTTGGTCCACATCTCCAAGTGTGGTGGGACCAGCCTGTGTGCGGCAGCGCAGGCGCACGGCCTGCGCACGCCGCCGCCGAAGCCGAAGCGCACGCGCAGCTGCCCACCAAACTGCAGCAGTGCTTCTGGTGCTGGCTGGACGCCGACGCTGAGTCCCGACTGCAACGCGGAGGGTGGGCCCGAAGGCCCGCCGCATCTGTCGCCGATGTGGTTTGGCAACACGTGGAACCGGTGGCAGCCGCCGATGCGATGCGCCGCACTGCGCGAGTACGCGGCGCGTCACGGCGTGCAACTGCTCGGCAACGAACGCTACTGGGACCACGATGCCTCGGGGCTATGCGGCGGCGGCGTGCGGCACGTCGTCTCGCTGCGCGAACCTGTCGCGCGAGCGACCTCGCAGCTGCGCCACCTGCGGCGCAACAACTGGCGCGCGATGGCACGCCACCTCCGCCCACCCGCCGAGAGCCTCGCTCTCGTCCTGTCCCCGGAGCTGCAACAGCAACGCGCCAACACGACAGACGGGAGGAGCGGCGTCGCCTCCTCCGCCACTGCCACCGTCGGCCGCGGACAGGGCTCCGAGCGACGGGGTCGGGGCAGCCAGCGCCGCTCGCAGCAGATGGCGCCCCTCGCTATCGCGCTGCTCGCACAGGGGCCCGCCGCGGCCGCCGCGGCCGCTGCCGATTGGACGTGGCGGACCTTCCCGTGGGCGATGCTGCCGGGTCTGCTGAGCGACTATGCCGTGCGTGTGCTGGCGGGCTCGTCGCTCTGCGCCGATCGCACCGCATCCTCCGGCGGGCGCTGTCATCCGTTTGAGATGTCGGCCGCGCAGGTGCGCGCGGCGGACGGGCTGCAGCGCGCCAAGGCGATGCTCGAGCAGTACGACGCGGTGCTCATCCTCGAGGAGGCGGCGCGGTGGCCGACGATGCTCGCCGCGTCGCTCAACTGGAGCGCGTCTGTGCCCATCCCGCACCTGCGCCGCTCCGCCTCCATCGGCGCTCGAGCCGACGCGGCCACGACCGCCGATGCGGGACGAGCGCCGCCCGGTGCTGCGACAGACGACGAGAGCACGCTCCTGGCGCAGCACAACCGCCTCGACACGGAGCTGTACGAGTATGCGCGCCGGATCGAGAAGGCCGACAGGGAATATCATATTTTTTAGTGGCTCTCAATCGCTACACGGTGCCCGCTGCGCACTGCGGAGAGACGCCGGCACACATGCACACCTGAGACGAGGCGCTGAGAGCACCGTGCCTCTAGGTCAGATGAAGATCAGTAGCAAGACGAAGGCCAGCAAGCCTCCGAGACCAATTCCGACCACCACCTTCTGCGCCATGGGCATGTTCTTCAGCGCCTCAACCTCGTCGAAGCCAGCCCTGCGCAGCGGGCGACACGCGCGGCTCAGTCAGAGCCAAGCTTGCAGGCGGGCTGGCGGCAGCGCGCTCACAGCTCGTCGTTAGGCACGTCAAATCTCGTGTCGCTCGATGCGGTCTTCTTCAGATCCGCGAGTAGCGCCTCGTCTGCCTCCGCCTGCGACTTCCTCAGCGAGTCTAGCATTGCCGTCGAGTCCATCTCGTCTGACTCGGCAGCGACGACTCTGCCCAAGCGATGCCGCAGCGGCTGTGCACCGAGCAGCCGCGGCGCGCAGACCGATTCGA
>Ga0209713_10001516_pt1 | contig 13931 bp, 18 predicted proteins | sample ArcOceMetagenome_3_FD_187444 | JGI IMG/M metagenome (GOLD analysis project Ga0209713, IMG submission 187444) | Marine eukaryotic phytoplankton communities from Arctic Ocean - Arctic Ocean- Svalbard ARC20M Metagenome (SPAdes) (version 2) | ecosystem: Environmental > Aquatic > Marine > Oceanic...
CCCCCCCGGCAGTGATATGATGTCATCGCCGGCGACGATTCACGCCACACGTGGTGTAAATCGGAGAGCTGTCTGCCGATCGCTACCGCAGAATTGCCACCTTGTGTGCATACGTCACAGCATGCCAGCATTTCGTGTTGACTTGTCAGCACTGCGTCGCTGACACTGCGCATGTGACGGTGACAGAGGGGAGTGGCACTCGACATGGGAGGTGACCGACCAGCTTGTTGCCGATGATGAAGACCTTAGCCCGGAGGAGGTGGCCGCCCGCACCCGGAAAGTATGTGCAGTGCCGGCGATCATCAGCGGGACACCCAAGGAGGTGTACGTTGTGCGGAAGCCTCGAAAGGTGATGGATGTCGCATCCGCTGAGTTGCCGGTGCGGAGTTGGCGGGAGGTGTTGGTGCTGCATGTCGGTGCCGCGTACATCGTGCAAGCGCCTGAATACCCCACCGATGCTGTGACTAGTATTTGTCGTGGGGGGTCAATGCCTGCCGGTCGGGGGCGCCGGACGGTCTATGACGGGAGTTCGGACGCGGTGATCAGCATGGGGAGGTATCACTTTACGTACGAGTATCTGCAGTCGTTCCTCCACCTCATCATGCATGCCTCCACCACATTTCGAGGATACCTCCGTCACTCCCTCAGCACCTACCTGTTCGCTGCGGGAGCGTCCGCCGACAACGCTCAGTTGCGTGAACTCGTGACAGCAGAGTTGTCCAATCTGGAAAAGGCGTACACCGATGACCCCGAGCACTCGGGATTTGGGACGCACAAGTTGTACAAGGCTTTCGTTGGGGCCGTGTTTGATTACATCCAGCTGCAGGTGTCTGACCTTCTCACTGCCTCTGAGGACCGTTGATGTGCTCTTTTGACATGACTGTGCATGCAACCCGTCCCCCTGGTCGCCTGTGCTGTGTTGCCGACGTTCATCTCACCTTCACACTAAGATGTCTGGCCATGGTGCCGACTGACACACCGATGCCTCGCGCATGCTGTGGCAGCACGTGAATTATGAGGATGAGATGGGATGTAAATGCACTTGCAAGGACGGGTCGTACGCACCATCCGTGCTGCTGTGCGTGTCCCTTGTGGTTGACTGCTGGGTCAGTGCTGGGGTCCCAATGCAATGCGCTGTGTGCCCGTGGTGCATGGTCTTGACATCCTTGCCTGTGACATGTCGTCAGGTACGACGACGCTTGTCATCTCCTGGACTATTCTCTTGCCCGGGACCCGTTGATCCTGCACCAAGTGCAGATGTATGTGGACAAGTTCCATCACAAGGGACACAAGGGATGTGGTCCCTTCATGTCACACGCCAATGACCCAGGCACCCGCTACATGAACAGCAGCAGCATGGAACAAGGCAACCGGTCAGTGCGAATAAGTTGCCTACGCCACGTGGTCTGAGGGTGCCGCGCAGTTGGTTGGGACTGTGTGTGCTGACGTCACAGACACCTGTGCGCCTCCCTCCCCTCGTCCCTCCCGCAGGCTGTTGCAGCACTTAGGATTCACCGCATCGTTCCTGTCGCAACATCGGTCGGAATGCTTGATATGATCCGTGCTGTGTGCGCGTTCTGAGGAGGATCTGCGCCTGCCGCCAAGTGTACCTATCTCACCAGGCGATCACCTGCCCCTGTGCAGGTTCCTCGTGTTGTTGCGGCACATTCTGTGGTTGTACTCGAGACACCAGACAAGACAACCCCCTGAGACTGTTGAGGAGAAGGCCTGGGTGTTCGACGGTGTTCGGGTGGCGCTGGCTCGCCGACACCAGTACGCTTTCGGCCGACCACACACCACGCGGCCAGTACACTCTGTCACTTGCCGTGTAGCAGGCACCCAATTCCGCGATCGACTGTTGATCCCGCACCCGCACCATCGCAGGGCGCTGCGACGGCTCCTGCATGCCAAGGAGAAAGGTCTCGTGTGCTGTGAACAGGTGCGATTGTTGGCACTTTGGTTGCAAGACGAGACCGAAACCGGAGGCTGGCCTCTACGACCTTTCGTGCGCCTGCATGTGGTGAGTGTCCGAGCCCTCATGTCTGCCCCGTGTTGCTATCTCTGCTGCTGTTCGCAGGGTCTGACAGTGCACGGTACCTGGTCACGACGACCAGGACGAGCTGGATGATGATCGTGACGATGAGAAGCAAGTACCAATACTCGGCAGCATCGTGTACATCCAGCCTGATTGTCTGTCAGTCCTGCACCCTTGCTTGTGCCATTGGTCTTCGACCACCCCCGAGATGCAAGTCCTGCCAGCGCGCATCGTTGCTCGGTGTCGAGCGTGGTTGCAGCAAGACGGGCTTGTGCCGTGTGAGGACTTGTCCGCGCTGGCACGAGACTCACCGTTGCTACACCACCTCATGATGGTCGAGGCCAAGGACGGTTATGTGCAGTCTGGTGACTTCTGGCAGCTCTCCGATGCTGTGCAAGAGCTGTTGGGCAGAATGGTGCTCATCGTGGAACGAACCCTTACGTGCACAGTGCAGGAGGCACCACCTTTGGATGAGGCCGAGAAGCTAGAAATGGATGGAGGGTGCGAGTACTCCCTCCCGATCGGGGTGGAACGTACTGAACCAACCAACTTCGAATTGTTTCTGTGGGTACGTGTCACACCCTGATGCCGACTCTCCGCGTGCATGTGTACATTTGTCGTGCGCATGCGCAACGTCAGTGACCGTTGGGAGTACAGCATGCAGAATTCTGGCCCAAACTTCCCATCCGTCGACATGTCGGCCGCTACGCTTTCGACGAGACCCGGTCGAGAGTGGCAAGATCGGCGAGGTCAGGGCCCGAGACCGAGTGTGTCAAGGATCCTACGGAGCCCCACGACGGGGGGATGGGACATGGTCTGCTCACAGCTGCTTGTTGCAACTGTTGGCAGCTCACGGGGTTTAGTATCCTGCAGGGGCCCGAAAGTCCAAAGGCCGTGTTTGACGTGCTCGTCACCAGGCTGACATGCGACAAAACAGAAGAGACTGGGACTCATATCCAGAGTGAGCGAGCGATGAGCGACCAGGCTTCCGGCGAAAGACAGTGATCGTGTGAGAGAGAGTGCGCGTGCGTCGGCGCTTGCGCATGTAAGTGTGTGTGCATATGTGTTTGCGCGCGCGTATGTGCGAGAGAGAGAGACAGAGGGTATGTGTATGTGTGAGAGTGAGTGAAAGAGAGTGATCGTGTGAGAGAGAGTGCGGGTGCGTTGGCGCTTGCGCGTGTAAGGACACAGGGAGATTGCGAGGCGCTGTGCAACGCGTGTAGGCTGCTGGGCTGGGGATTGGCACACGCAATAAATGGGACACGGTGCGTGTATGTGTATGGGACACGGTGTGTGTACATGTGTGTGTAACAGCGCCTTCACCGCGGCAAAGGCGCGCGCAGGATCCCATGCCAAGAGACAGAGAGAGAGAGTATATGTATGTGTGAGAGTCAGCGAACGACAGTGAACTCTGCCATGATCGTGTGAGAGAGTGTGCGCGTGCGTCGGCGCTTGCGCGTGTAAGGGAGGCGAGGAGGTGCAGGGTTTGCACGTTCTTGTTTCCTTTCCGATGATATTTTACCTCCCGACTAAGAAAGCCAGAACGTGAGAGAGAGAGAGAGCGAGAGAACTAGACCGAGAGAGAGAGCGAGAGAGAAAGAGAGAGAGCGAGAGAGCGAGAGAAAGGGAAAGCGAGAGCGAGAGCGGGAGCGAGAGCGAGAGCAAGAGAGATAGAGAGAGCGAGAGCAAAAGAGAGAGCGAGAGCGAGAGCGAGAGCGAGAGCGAGAGCGAGAGCGAGAGTGAGAGAGCGCGAGAGAGAGAGAGAGAGCGAGAGCGAGAGCGAGAGCGAGAGAGAGAGCATGTATGTATGTATATATGTGCTATATATATAGAGAGAGAGAGAGCAAGAGAGAGAGCGAGAGAGGGAGCCAAAGCGAGAGCGAGAGAGAGAGAGCGAGAGAGAGAGAGGAGAGCGAGAGCGGGAGCGAGAGCGAGGTCGAGAGCGTGTATATATATATATATGTACTATATACATGTATATATGTATATGTGCTTGTATATATGCATGTGTGTACATATGTATGTATCTATATATGTACCCGGAAAATATACCGAATCCAATACTAGCAAGAAGGTGTGCTGAATACTGTACCAGCATACCCAATTCTTCGACAAGCGTCGAAAGAGACCCTCGGCAAGCGCCGAGGAAAGACTTGTAGACACGATTCTCTCAAGCCTTCACCCTTCGACAAGCGTCGAAAGGGCCCCTCGGCAAGCGCCTAGGACTAACAGAGAAACGAAGATGGGGTGATGACCGTGACCGAAATGCTTAAGGGCATGAGCCTGGCACACCTTTACCTGAAGTTTTTTTGTTTTGTCGGAAGTTTGTTGGAGGAGCAGCAAACGAGCTAGGCGGGAGAGGCAAGCGCCAATCGCGCAGTACCCGAAAGCATCTGAAGAGCCCGACGGGGCCTTTGGGGGGGCGGGAGCCCCTTGAAAGCGCTTATGCAACCACGGGTCCTACAAGCGTAGGAGTGGAAGGTCAAGGCCTTGCGGCACCAGCGTGCTTTGCAAGAAGGCCAAGGCCCTGCGGCACAAGCGTGCCTTGCAATACTGCTTTAATTTAAAAGTGGAAGCTTGATACAGTACGCCACTCTCTGTTGAATTGATGATCCTGTCACGCCAGACCTGGCGCGATGAGCTCCCGTACTATCATCCTGCCGTCGAGGCAGCCTGCTGGGGACCTTGGCTCCTCCCTTTGCCACCTCCACAGCATGCACTGGAATTGGAGCAACACGGCGGTCTCTGATGCTCCTGTCACGACGAGATTCAGTGGGAGGCATCCCTAACATGTGCGAGCACCTTCGCCCACTCCCAACTTGTGCTACCCTCTTGCCTTACCAATATCAATAGCCCCCTTTACCACGGTAGTCCTCATTCTGCCCCCACCACCGTACCCTCTGTATTCTTGGCCATGTGGTGATGCCACCTGCTCCTGACATACCAAAATTAGGTGGGAGGCATCCCTGACGTGTCAACGTACCATTACCACCGCCCAACGTGTACTGTCGGGTGGCATGAAACTAGGTTCACATACTCACACTGCGCCTGCCATGAAATGTGTGTGTGACCGTCCCTCCCCGCGACAGGTCAACGCCGGAATGAGTCGGAGTGCCTGTCGTCAAGACCCCTGCAACGTGGCTGGTGTTGATGGGGCTGTGTCAAATGTCCTCATAATTGGTGACGATCCAGTTTCGCGAACATGGCGAGGTCACCGAATTGCCTGGGGCAATGCCGGCGCAGCCCGGGGGAAGATGGGTACCAATATTAGCAGAGCGCCTAATGGCAGTATGGCGGACACGTGGGCGAAGAGCAGGTGTGGAAAATGATTGGGGGTCCTGAAATCCAAACCTCCCGTGTAATGTGAGGCTGAGACGGACCGTGAGTGTCACATAGGGTTACTAGAGCCTGTCCTCGTGCCCACGCCCACCGTTTGACACGGGACAAGCCAATCGGGTCGGGGGGACTCCCGAGAGGGTGCATGCTGGCGGACTTGTCCCTGGGTGAGTCCGGCACATTGTTAGAGGCTGCGAAAAAGTGGGGGTGACTGTTTCGAGAACATGGCGAGGTCGCCGAATTTCCTGGCTTCATGCTGGCTCAGCAAGGGGGGGGATGGGTACCAACATTGGCAGAGCGCCTGAAGGTAGCGGGGCCGACACGTGGGTGAAGATCAGGTGTGGAAAAAGTATGTCGTTGCAGAGATCCATACCTCCCGTGTAATGTGAGGCTGAGACAGACCGTGAGTGTCAGACAGGGCTACTAGGGCCTGTCCTCATGCCCACACCCACCGGTTGACACGGGACAAAGGCCAATCGGGCCGGGGGGGCTCCCATGAGGGAGCAGGCAGGCGGATTTGTCCATGGTTGACTCCGGCACTGTGTTAGAGGCTGCGAAAAGTAGGGGAGACTACGACCTTTGGTAGACTGGGCAGCAAAGCGCATTTGAAGCCCACACACCGACCCCAGAACCCAAGGACATGGACAGCATCGTGTAGAGGAGATCTAGAGCTGCAAAATGAGTGGTGGGTTGACCACGAAACTCGTCCTGCGTCAAAAGTGGTGGGTGTTGCCTTGTGACAGACAGCGGAAGAAGTCGGCGGAGTGCGAAGAAACTCGGGTTTTCAACCCTCTACCACGACTCCGTATGCCCTGGGCTCCGCCGGCAACATGTGTAGAAGCCTCGGGGGTGCAACATGAGTGGTTGGGTGCCACCAAACCACTGCCAACCTGAAAAGTTATGCAAGCCGGCGCGGCGGAGCCACGGCTCGTCGGGTGGTCGGAGGCACGGGTGTGAGCACCCGGCATCCCGTCCTGCTGCCCGCGGGCCGGACTGGCCTCCACATGGGCGATCTGGCACAGCACAACCTCGAAGGGCCCAGGTGGGCCCTTCCGAGTCGACCAGCCCGCTCGGGACACCGGGCCGACCCGGCTGGCGCGGGAACACAATTGTAGGTTCGTGAACACGGTTACAGCCGTTGTGAGCTAGAACTTGAAGACGAGGGGCGCTGGGCGCGGCGGGACGCGGACAGCGACGGTGAGGCTGCGCCGGCCGCGACGGCCCCGCCGCCGGGAGCTGCGCGACGCGTGTACGTGGTGTGCCGGTGGGTCCGGCGTGCACGGCCTGAGCATAAACTCGCGTTAGTGCGCGCGCACACACGCGCGTGCGTGTGTGGCGCGCAGGGCCAGGGTCATGGTCGTGTGTGTGCGCGCACACGGGCCAGGCACCACGTACACGCGTCGCGCAGCTCCCGGCGGCGTGCACGGCCAGAGCTGGCACTCGCCAGCTCTGCGCAATCGCGCGCACGCGTGTGCGTGTGTGTGCGGGCGGCGTGCACGGACAGGGGTGGTGCACCCTTGTGCGCGCGCACAAGGGCGCACCACCCTGCTCGGTGCGCCCACGGGCGTTTGTGCGCGGCCGGCGTGCACGGAAAGAGCTGGAACGTGTGTGCGCGCGCAAAAGGGCCTGACGCACGGGTTGCAGGCCAAACAGGTCACCGGAGATGGCTGCTCCGGAGGCCCTCCGCCAAAAGGTGGGGCGCTTGCCCAAGAACAGCGTGTCATCTCGCGCCTTGTCTTATCCGGAGGTGGAACGAGTGTTTGAGGAGATCATGAGGGCCAAACCATGCGCCCGCAAGGTGCAAGGATTCAAGACCAGAGCAACCCGTGTGCTGTTGAGCAACGACTGCCAGCTCTTGGAGACGTCAGCCGCAGCGGGTGCTGCGGATGGAAAGAACAAGGTGGTGGCTGATCTTATCGACAAACACACGAACATGTACAGGGATCCTCGCTGCCAGGGCGATGTCAAGCAAATCATTGACCAACTGGTTGCACACTTGCCTGAGGACAAGGACGGGGACGACAAATCGGCGGACCAGAAGACCGTGCACGAGTGGAGAAAGGTGTACAGAGTGCTGCTGGACACGTCCGACTTCATGCGAACCTATGTTGAGGTGCAGACAGCGGCCGGGAAGTCCAGAGCGGGTCTCCTCACAGTTGGCGACATCTGTGACGCTGTGCAGAATGTTGGAGAAGCGGTATTGTCGGACGAGAGCCAGTGGTTTGTCGAGCACTGTCTGTTGAAAAGGAACACTCCGGCGCATCAGCGGCAAACAACAGTCTTGTCGCATCAGTATGACGCGCTGAAAGAGGCCATGCAGCAAGTGGAGGCCGTGCAGCAAGCGGAACTGACAGGAGCTCAGTGGGCGTTGGTGCAGGTGGGACCTGCGGGACCGCCAACCTTTTGGCAGCCACACAACAAGCAGGCTGTCACGCCGACAGTATCTGAATTGTCGCCGGTGCGTACGCCGCAACGGGCACGCCTTGCCAGTGCGATGTTCGTGACGAACATGAAGGTCCCGACGATATGCATGCTGACAGTCAGACATGTTGTGCGCATTGACAGGAGGCACTGACTCAGCTCCGGGACATCGTGGGTGTCGGCCCGTCGCCGGGAGAGGGAGGGCCCGGCCGTGCGGAGGAAGGGGAAGCGCGCAGGCAGCCGAAACGGCCCAAACTCACTCTTATCTTTACCCCTTGGACTCCTGATCCCACCACGGACCCACCCCGGACGCAGCTGGAGCAGTGCTGGACACACGAAACAATCCGGATGCTTGCCTGCACCGCGGCACAGCACAGAGACTGTTGGGTACGCAACGTGGAAGGGTCTGCAGCAAGCACAGGCTTCCACGAACTGACGCCCTCGCCAATGGACATCTTGTACAGCGTAATCCCAGTGTGCGAACAGCTCACGGGCCTGTTGATGCACCTGCACGAGGCCCGCGCTGCGTGCAGAAACAAAGCGCTGCGAGTAGTGTGTGTAGCTGAGCTGGCGGCCCTGTTTCACGAAAGCATCGGCCATGTGCCAATTTGGAAGGCGCCGAAAGACTGGGGCACATCGAAGCAGGATATTCTGAAGACCACCCCACACGACCAATTGCGGGCAAACCTGTCGTCCACAGTCCCAGGTGAGACACGAATTTTCCACAAGTACGAGGCCAGGGAGACTGACGGGTTGCCTGTATTGTCGACGTTAAGTTGTCGTGTCGCTCACGTGGTGTACGATGAAACGCCCCATGGCCTTGTGCAGGGCAATCCGCGACGGGCGTCCAGGAGTCCAGAGCACCGTTTGCGTTCAACAAGGCAGTCACCCGCGACCAGCGCGCTTACTTCCGGGAAGCGGTGTCCACCTCGTTGACCCACAGCAAGTCTCACGCCAGGAAGTTTGCCTCTTGTTTGGACGACGACATGGACGTGCCAGCAGGTCTTCGCAACATCTTAGTCGGCAAAAGCGCTGAAGACACTGCGAGAGCACTCGAGGGGAGCTCGAGTGCTTGGGGAGTGCTGCGCCTCACTCACCCCAGGGTGTTGCGCAACCTGCCACCTTCCATGCGTGCCTTCCTGCACCGCTGTGGTTCAGTCCCCAACCCTGAAGCGGAGAAGGATGGGAAGGAGGGCGAGTGCGACGGCAGCAACGGACAACACGATGCAGACAAGGACGACGATGACGACTTGTTCGCACCCGAAGGCAAGGCAGCCGCGACGGGGTTTCTGCAAGAAGGAACTGAGGAGGAGGTGATGCGGCAGGCCCGCGAAAGCTGCCTCGCGGCACAAGCGCTGGAACTGCTACCGCCCCAGAAAATCAACACCTTTTTCATCACCAAATCTTTCCAGCACGCAGATGCAGGGCTGATGAACCCGCGATACGCGGTGCTTACGCCAATTCACACTGCTCCCAAGCATGCTGCCATCTCCACGGCACCCTGCCTGGGGGTATACGGAGGCAAGAACCTCCTCCTCCCTCCTCCCACACAATATGGACCCAATGTGTAGCTCGCGCCCAGTGTTGGACGCGGGAAGCACCGCGGCATGCACCATCTACTAACGCTTTGGGGGGGGGGGAGCACAGGCACTCACGCACTGACAGGCCAGCAGCGCGTGGTGCTGAAACGTAGAGGGAGTGCGGATGGAGACGACGCGGAGGTAGAGCACGTTGACCCGGAAGCAGGTCCCCTGCTGACCGGCGAGACACTACTGGCGCAGGCAGTACAACGCATTGTGAAGCAGGCCAATCCACACATCGCAGAGCTGGAGGTGGACTTGCACGACCTTGTGGATACGTCAGGCACACATCCCTCGCACGTCCCTATTCCACCCGGCGCGCGGGTCAGGGTGACCCTCAAAAATGGCAAGGCGGCCGAGTTCGCAGTGGTGCCGAACATGGGTCTGGATATAGTGCGCAAGGACCCCGAGCACATCATTGTATTTAACATGGCGACCTGTGAGTGCCCCCCCCAACAGAAACATGCTCGTGGCGAGAGGCTTGGGCGGGCGTGCGGCAGCAGGGCATATCGTCGTGAGGAGAAGCTTGCGAGGTAGTGTGTCCAGAGACGTGAAGGGGCGTGGTTGCGCGCCTAGAGGATTGCAAGTCTATTTGAGCGCGGGTTTATCACAGGCGCGTCCCACCCATTGCTGACATCATGTGTTGTGTGGTGTGGTCAGTGCACGGTGGCATGCAACAGCTGCGGCACATAATGGCTGGCGCTCCAACGGATGACAGTGTGGAGTATGTCGAGATCCACTCTCCATTGCCCACGCCAATGCCGAGAGACAAAGGGCAGCGGCAGGACATGGAGAGGCACATGCAAATCAGCCACAGTGACATTATATGTCAATACTCGCTGGACGAGTGCGGCTGCTTGCAAACTGGTGCCGAGCACACCAACGTCTTCACGTGTCCCAACGATGAATGTGCAAGCAAGACAAATAGGTTTACGCCCGCAACGGAGCAAATGATGCCGACATCCACTCTGCGTGCAAGGCTTCAGGATCACAATGAGGAGCATGTGCCCAGGGGCCCTGACTCGAAGCACACGTCGATTGCAGGGCATCTGGTCGGACGCATGCGGCCGGGGAAAGACGGACGCGCGACATTGGAGGGACAGAAGGGCCCGTCTGGGTTAAGGGATAGATGGAATTCGGACGCGCGTGTCAAGGCTGGCAACCTGAGCCCTGAGATCACAGCAGCAGAGTTGGAAGCAATGCGAAAACGGTGTGCGGACAAGAAAGGAGCGGGGTTTGAATGCGTTCCGATTGCGAGGCTGCCGCCCAAACTGCAGGAGCAGATCAAGAAGAGTCAGCAGTTGTTGCAGACGGTGGACGAGGACACCAAGTTGATGCAGACGTGGCGCAATCGCATGACGAGGGAGCCGTTGTTCCAGGTCATGACACAAGGCAAAGCAAAGGCTAAAGATCGTCTCGGACACGGGGGTGAGCTTGCGGCAGAGCACTGGCCATCGGAGTATTTGGGTTCCCTGCCGCCCCAGTGCGTTGGAACGTTTGTGCAAAGAGCTGCGGGAAGGGGCCAGTCCGCGCTGAGCACGGACAGAATGGTAAGACATGCGCCTCACAGAATGCTGGCAACGAACACACCCGTTTGGCGCATGCATGAGGCGTGTACGGTTGCGCATGAGAATGGGATGCACATGCGAAACGGACGCTGACACATGTGATGTGCGCCATTTCTTACACAGTTACTGTCGTCAAAGCCGTATCCACGCTCGGAGGAGGAGGACGAGCCACTGGCCATGTACGCGGGAGGATGTCGCGAAACGCTGACAGGCGACAGCATGCGCAGATCGAAAGAGCCGGCAGTGGAAGCGCTGTACAAGAGCCTCGAGGAGCTGACCAACATGATGAGCGCGTACTGGCACACCGGCAGCACTGAACTATGTGCGGATCAGCAGTTTTCGCACGAGTGCAAGGACGTGTCGCTGTTATTCACGCGGGAGGCCCAGGTGCCGGCTGTGATGTATCACCGCCGGGAAATGCTGGCAGAGTATGGACTTCGCGTGGTGTCGACAGGGTCAGCGGGGAACAACTGCATGATCAACTCCATTTTGCGGTCAATGATCGCGCACATCAAGCTGTTGGAGTTGGAGAGAGCGCCAAAGTTCTTCAACGAGGGAGCTTCGCAGCAATCATGGGCATTCTGGGTGCAGAGGCAAGGGGGCAAGCACCTGGATCCTGTCGCCGAGCAGTTGCGCTCCAAAACGCTCGCGTGGATGAAGCAAAACGCAGCGGGACTGAAGCAGCGCATTGAATGGGCAGCAAAGCATGGCGTGAACAGCGCAGACAGTGACTCTGCAGAATCAGGAGGGCTGGCGTCAGACGTGGATAGGGAAATCCACGCGTTGGAGACGGGCGGATTTCTGGGAGAGATTAGCATGGGAGCTGTGGTGACGGTGATGCACTTGGCGGACCCCGACTTTTTCAGAGAGCACGAGTTCAAGGTCATCCTGTACGGTGCGAGGGGCGTGTCGAATATTCCAGACCGGCTGATTGAAATCTTGCCTCACGAATTGCAGTACTCACCAAAGCACTATGTGGAGCAGGCGAACAAGCTGCAGGATGCTGGCCGTGGGGGGCCAGCAAGGGGGTCAGATGCAGAGCTCGTGTCCCAGCGACTGGTCGCCAGAGTATGTGGGGACCTGAACGAAAGGTTTGGTACCGCAGTGCGGACAAGGCTGGTGCAAGTGAAGGAACTGGCGGGTATGAAGCTCGCCATGTTCGCGAACACCCAACTCCGCTTCCATTTCGAAGCTATGGTGTTTGCCGGGCAGAAGGCGCCCGTGCAGTACCGAGTGGATGATGTAATTGTAGGTCTGAATCCAATGCTGGGCATGTCGTTTTGGACAGGTCTTCCTCGTTTCTCGCGATCGCCGATGCCGCGGCCCTCAAACGACTTGTTCACGCAGCAAGCAAGTACGCAGATACCGGGGGTGATGAGTGAGATTAAGGTGGCCCGGGACCAAGCGACAGCAAAGAGGAAGAAGCAGGCAGGGTCCAAGGAGACAGGAAAGGTGTCTGGAAGCGCGCAGGACCTTGGTCTGCTAGACCCGCCCTCAGCTCAGGCGGCCGACGCGTACAACTTCCTGGTTAGGCCCGACAGCCGAGATGCGGCTGACGCCGAAGCCTTACGGGTGAGAGTGAGACGCAGAGGAGAACAGCGCATGGGGGAGGAGTGACAGAATGGTGTAGTTGGAGGGGGCAATCGTGTCGAAGGGGGGGGTGACAGTGATGGTTGGCGGGGGGAACAGGGGTGGTAAGCGGGTGTGTGGGAAGGAGAGAGGCGTGAGGGTTTTGTTCGTTCATTACCAAGTAATGAATACACGATGTAAGCTGACTCTGCCCCCTGGAACGCACAGGCGGCGCGGGAGCGGTTTCAGTCCAGGGAACTAACCCCACCGGCACGTGTGTCAGAGCGCTGTGATACTGCATACTGCTCCTGCAACAAATCAAAGGCAGGGGGACATCTTTTTTTGCGTTGCAACTTGGTGTACTTGCTCGCCATCTATAGTCCGGAACACGCCGCCAACCGCGAGCGGGACGGGGAAACCATAAAGATGAGAGAGTATCGCGACCTAGACCAGTGGAAAGGATACTTCCTGCACCGGAAGGCAGACACTCGTGCGAGGCCGGCAGAAAATGAGAAGGCTGAATACGACCTTGACCACTGGCGCTCCGTTACTTCCGTGACCTTAGCGGCAGGACCATGGCTGCTACAGGCTCCCGTGTCTGTCCTCGGAACCATACCTTGTGTGCACGAGGATTACGTGACGAAAACAGGTGTGTGTCTGGCTCCGGCTAAACACGCCACAAGCACACACATAGTCCTGGAAATAGACCGCTCGCGCATGACATTCAGATGCGAGGGTCGCAAGACAGCAATGACATTCACAGACGTGATGGACTTGAGGGAAAAAGAAATCAGCAAACTCAAAAACTAATCGGCATCGCAATGCCAACGGAAATAAAGCGAGAGCACGCTGTTTTATATACAAATCATTCCAATGTATCCTGTGGGTAGCGCCGATCGAAACGCGTCTAGCCGGCTGGGTTGGGGGGCAGCGAGTGAGTAAAGTTCTGTGTCTCCCTGATGTTGCTTGGTGTGGGGATGGAGGGGTGAGGGAGCTGTGGGGGGTGACGGGAGGGCGATGGGGCGGGCGTGGATGCGGGGGAGAGGGCGGCAGCGGGGCGCTGATGCTGTCCGGGCGGACAGCATCAGTGGAAGGATGGGCATGTGCGCGCGTGCAGAGCTATAGGGATTCATTCAGGGGGGGTATACCTCCCCTACTGGTCATGCATGACCAGTGGGGGAGGTTAACCTCCCCCCATGACCATGACCAGTGGGGGAGGTTAACCTCCCCCCATGACCATGACCAGTGGGGGAGGTTAACCTCCCCCCATGACCATGACCAGTGGGGGTGGTTAACCTCCCCCCATGACCATGACCAGTGGGCCCAGGGTGACCCCCATGACCATGACCATGGGGGGAGGTTAACCTCCCCCATGACCATGACCAGTGGGGGAGGTTAACCTCCCCCCATGACCATGACCAA
>Ga0209713_10001517_pt1 | contig 13927 bp, 5 predicted proteins | sample ArcOceMetagenome_3_FD_187444 | JGI IMG/M metagenome (GOLD analysis project Ga0209713, IMG submission 187444) | Marine eukaryotic phytoplankton communities from Arctic Ocean - Arctic Ocean- Svalbard ARC20M Metagenome (SPAdes) (version 2) | ecosystem: Environmental > Aquatic > Marine > Oceanic...
TTGGGCTGGTGGCCGTCGCGACCTTCACGCCCATCGTCGAGGTCGTGACGTTTCTGATGCCGCCGTCGCCGCCGCCGCCGCCGCCGACCCCGCCGCCGAGCCCGCCGCCGCCGAGCCCGCCCTCGCCACCGAGCCCGCCGCCCGGCCTCTGCACGGACACGTGCAACTGGCTGGGCGGCGTCGTGGGCGAGTGCAACGACGGCGGTTCGGGCAGCATCGCAAGTAAGGTCGCGTGTGAGTACGGCACCGACTGCGGCGACTGCGGCGTGCGCATCTACTGCGTCGACTGCCCGGCCGCGTGCCAGGCGGCCGCGATCGCCGAGCCGGCGTCCGCGTGCATGCAGGACATGTGGGACGACGGCGCGTGCGACGAGCGGTGCAACAACCTCGCGTGCGGCCACAACGACTGCACGGCCGCGCAGGTCATCGGCAAGTGCGTCGCCGACCAGGACCTTTTTGGCGTTGGCTTCTCGGCGGCGCCCGACGCCGACAGCGGCCACGCCACGTACGTCGACCCCACGACGGGCGCCTCGCTCGTGCCGATGAACATGCAGCTCGACCTTGCCAAGGCGCGGCTCGAGATCGACCTCTCGATCAACGAGATGGTCCTCACGAACGAGGTCAAGTTCGTGCTGCAGTGGCAGGACCACCGCCTCAAGGCGTCGCCGTGCAAGCAGGTCCTGAGCGACATGCTCGACCTGTCGCGCGAGGAGGCCAAGAGCGACATCCAGCGCTCGCTCAAGACGGCGTACCGCGTGCGCTACTGGGTGCCGCGGCTCGACGCGCTCGCGCTCACGCCGGGCTTCTACGCCTTCGTCGACGAGGCCTCGTTCCTGCTCGAGGACAGCGGCTACTGGCAAGAGGGCCTCGCACCCAACACGTCGGCCGCCGACTACTACGCCGCCGCGGCCGGCAACGACACCGACACGAGCGCCGTCGCCGTCGCCACCGGCCGCCGCCTCGCCGTCGACGCCCACAACCGCCGCCGTGCCGCCGAGCACGAGACGCTGGCAGAGCGGAGCGCGCGCGCGGTGGCCGACGGCGAGTGTGCGCCGCCGCCCGCGGGCTCGGACCACCTGGACATGGTGCGGAAGGAGCGGCACGCCGCGCGCATGCTGCGGCCCCGGGGCGGCCCGCACGGCGGCGGCGCCCCCCACTGGCGGGAGGCGGAGCGTCGGCGGCTGCAGGAGACCAGCAGCGACGTCGACGACGCTGGCGCTCCGTGCGAGGACTGCGTCTCGTGGACGGGCGAGGTGGAGTTCCAGATGCTGCAGAGCTTCAAGTACACGCAGTTCCCCTTCGACCGGCACACCATCCACATCGAGTACATCGTCAAGGGCGCCGACCTCTACACATGCACCGGCCGCGACGGCCTCGCCATCATGGGGCTCACCGACGGCAACGCGCAGTCGCTGCTGCTGCCGTCGACGGGCACGTGGCACCTCGACGGCCCCATCGACGAGAGCGTCAGCCTCGCGCACCCGCGCAACGCGCTGACGGGCGCGCCGAAGCGCGACCGCTGCGTCGTGCAGATCAAGATCAAGCGCAACTGGCTCATCTTCTTCGTCAAACAGATCTGCACGATGCTCCTCGTGACGGCCGGCGGGCTGATGGCGCTGCTGATGCAGCCGGGCGAGCTGCTGGGCGACCGCTGCGCGCAGATCCTCGTCTCGGTGCTCATCACCATCACGACGCTGCAGACCGACATCGGCCTCGGCAACCTCTCGTACCTGATCTGGACGGACTGGTTCAACCTGATGCAGCTGCTCGTGCTGCTCGTCGCGCTCACTCAGACGATGGTCATCCACCGCCTCGACCACCTCGGCGGCGCGTCGGCCGACCTGCTCGTCTTCGTCGACCGCGTCTCGCGCGTCGCCATCCCGCTGCTCATCTACCCCTCGTGCGTCGTCGGCATGATCGCGCACGGCCTCGGCCACGCCGCCCTCGGCAACGCCGTCCTCTTCGGCGGCGTCGGCGCGACGCTCCTCGTCTCCTTCGCGTGGACGCGGCGCGGCTACATCGGCGCGATCGAGGCCCGCAAGCGCGCGATCAAGCAGGTGCAGCGCATGCCGGCCGACGCCGACGACGGCGTGAAGGTCAAGCTGATGAAGCACCTCTTCAACAAGTTCGACCTCGACGGAGGCGGCGAGGTCGACCTGAAGGAGATGCGCCACCTCCTCGATGAGCTCTACCCGGCCGCGCCGCGCACCGCCATCTCCAAGGGGATGATCGAGGTGCAGAAGTTCACCGGCGTCGACGAGGATCTCGATCTCGCGTCGTTCATCGACGCCATCGAGGCCTCCAAGCACGCCATCGAGGGCCACCTGGTGCTCGATGACAACGCGATCATCGCCAAGGCCGCACACCACCACAACAACAGCATGGCAGACGCTTCGGGAGCGGCTCGAACGCCGAAGGGTACGCGCGACACACGCTCGCTCCCGGAGACGCCTGCGCTCCCGCCCACCGCCGAGGCAGCACCCGCGGCGGCTTCGGGCTTGGCGTGCTAGAACTCACACCTCGTCGCGGTATCGTCGCCGCCGTACGGCTTAATCGCCGCCGATGTCTCGGCTCTCGGGTGAGCGACACCTCCGCCCTGGTTTTTTCTCTTGATTGTCGGTTTGTCATATGGTTTCGTGTGCGCGAGAAGACGTTTACTTCCATGCTGTATGACGACATCACCTACTGTACTGTACAAGCTGCTGTGTGTGTAGCGTGTGCACGACACTTTCACTTCAGACCCCGGGTGGTCTCGTGGCGGTCTCCCTTGGAGGGGGGCCGAACACATTGACCCCACTTGGAGTCTGGTGAGCCCCATTGTGGGAGCTGAACGTTTCGTGCAGCGTCGGCTGCTTTCCTGGTCCGAGCGGAGTGACATGCTCGGCTGCCTCGTGCGGGTGCGGCGGACGAGCCCACCTGCCACCGACTGGCCAATCCTTGCCCCCTGAGTCCGTGGGTAGCGTCTCGCCATTGAAGCTCGTCACGTAGCGGTGGTTGTAGATTCTCCCCATTGGGACCTTGATGATGGGCTTCGGCTCGAGCTCGCTGAGTTGATTGCCGAATTCGTCGGTCGTCTCGTAACCCCACGGAACGTACTGCTCGTACGTCTGCTCGCATCGAGTCAACCCTCCAAACTCAACGGCATCACGATGCGCGTCCGACATTCCGTACTCCCAGCCGTTGGGATAGACGTCACGACCGCATGTGAGCAGCTGGTTGGGGCCAAACAGGCAGATGTCACGCATGTCGTGCTCCTTGTACGAGGGCTTGCCCTCCTCCTTCTCGACCGCACCGACTGGGACGCGGAACTTGCGGGTTCGCTGCTGAATCGGAATCGTCGAGGCCTGGAGTTCCCCCCCTTCCCCCCAACCGTCGCCCTCGGCGGAGTAGCGCTGGATGACATACGGAATGGTCTTCGCCTGCTCGATCAAGTTGTGCTTCATCGACCTGAACAGATCGATCAGAGCCGCGCACTCATGCAGCGAGGGCGGCACCGAGCCCGAGAGGAAGTTGTTCTCCAGATTGAGCCTCCGGAGCTGCGACCTGCCCTTGACGCCATAATTGATCGTGTTGGCCTCGTCGGCGCGCAGCTCGTCGGGGATTGTGCCCGAGAGCATATTGTTGTTCAGGGCAAGGTGCTGTAGAGCGGTGAGGTGCGCAAGATGGGGCGGCAAGAAGCCTGAGAGCGAGTTCCTATCGAGGTGCAGCTGTTCGAGCCGGCCAGTAAGTCGCGTCGTCGTACGCGGCCGTGTCAGCGGGTGGCCAGCTGGCTCGAGCACCGTCTGATCCTCGGTCTCGAGCATGCCCAGCTCGGTTGGCAGCGTGCCCGACAGTGCGACGTCGTTCGCATACAGGTTTGCGAGCTGGCGTGGGAGGTCGCAGCCACAGTAGAAGCACGTGCCGCACGGGCACGAGTGCGGGTCGTTGCGGTAGTCGAAGAGGTCGGTCGATATGCGGCCGCCCGCGACACGGCCATCGTCACCACAGTAGAACCATCCGTTCTCGGAGCGGATTCTGCCGAGCTGCGTCGGCAGCGTGCCACTCAGCGCATTGCCGCTCACGTAGAGCGAGGGATTCGCCGTCACCAACTCGCCAATGGTACCGCGCCACGAGGGCGACGCGATCAGCGCTGGTGGCAACGTGCCGCTCATCTGGTTGCCTGCGAGATTGAGATTGTTCAGGTTCATCAGTTTGCCGGTCGTGTTTGGGAGAGTGCCCGAGATGTTGTTGCTGTACAGCACGAGCTGCTGAATGTGCGAGGCCAGCCCAATCTCGGGCGGCAGCGTGCCGACCAGGTCCAGGGTCGTCAGCTTCACCGACTGCACGCGCATCTGCCGCTCCGGGGCCTTGATCTTTTGGTAGATGTCGTAGTTGTAGCCACAGTTGGAGAGGTCATCGTTTGTGCCACACTCGCCATCGGCCTCGCACATCGTCCCTATTTCTGCGTCGAGGCAGTTGGGGAGCGCGTCCAAAAGGTTTGGATCCGGGCAATCGCTTCGCGAGACAGCCATGAGGCAGACGCCGCAGTCGATGCCAGCGTCGCAGGCCGGGTAGATCGCGTGGTCGCTGCAGACCACGCCATACCAGTCGGCACATGCGCTGCCCCCGGACATCCAGTTGAGGTTCATTGCCCAGCCAGTGCCATTGGTCGCCTCGTACAGCGCCTTGAGCGCCTTCAGATCGTCAATTTTATGACCCGCTCCGTTGGTCGGTATGTTGTCCGTGTCGGGGGGCGCTGGCGGTAGACGTGGTGGTGGAAGATCGGGTGGTGGAAGCTCCGGCGGGGTGCTCGGCGGCGGAGGAGGGTCGGGCGGCTCGACGTGATGATTCGAAGATGGCGGAGGCGGTGATGGCGGAGGCGGTGACGGCGGCGGGGAAGGCACCGGCGGCAGTACTGGCGGAAAGGGAGGCGATGCGGGCGGGCTGGGCGGGCTGGGTGGAGCGGGCGGCTTGTCCCGCCGCATTCTTACCCTGCAACGCGCGATCTCCACCATCGGACTGCCGAGCCACACGCAGCGACCGGGCGGCTGCACCTGGCTGTACCCGCTTGCAGTGGCTACGCTGTCATACGGGTGCAGCCAGGTGATTTCGTCCTCGTTGGGGTAGAACATCGAGGTGATCCTGCCAAAGTTCCAGTTGGCCAACGACTCCTTCATGAAGTATTGGTAGCCATCGTTCTCGCAGCAGTCATCGTTGTGGTCCATCACGCATGATGGAGACGCCGGCACAAGTACCGCGCCGAGCTGCCGCCCTTTGCAGGGCGTGCATTGAGCCTCGAGGAGATCGTACTGGCAGTCGTACACCTCGTCACGGAATGCTCCAAACGGCGCGCTCACGCACGGCAGGAGGCCAGCGGCCAGAACCGCGTTGCGGCGGAGGGTGGCCATGGCCCTTCTCGGCGCCCTTCTGGCGGGTCGTTGCGCTGGTTTTGCAACGAGCAGGTTGCAAGAATATGGCGCGGAAGGGGGCCACCAGGAAAACATGATCTTGCTTTTGTTGTATAGAGATGGTTTCATGTTTTTTGATAGATTTGTCGGGTGGAAGCAAGGCACCGGTCTTTAGATAAGACGGGACACCCTATTGTGGAAGCAAGGTAATGCGGATCTTGAGCACAGTTTATTGGCTGCATGCACAAAGCATGCATAGCGGCGGTTTGAGGTCATATTAGATATATGGCCGGACGCCATTCGCGCGGCAGCGTGCTGTTGCTCCTCCTGAGCACTTATCAGGCGGCAACCATGCAGATCATTCACCCAACAATTAGGAAAACCACTGTCGTTCAGCCAGCGCTGAGGACAGCCACTGTCGTGCAGCCAGCGCTGAGGACAGCCACTGTCAACGTGCCGCGCCACAGCAGCTGCGTTGCTGCCGCGGATTACGTCTCCACGGCATCCTCGCTCTTCGCCAACGTTCGGCTGCCTGCATCGATCCTCGCGGGTGCACTCGTGCCACTCGGCTTCGGATTTGTGCTGCCGGTCGACGGGCCGGCCTTTGAGCCGGCCACGCGGCGATGGCTGATCCGGTTGCACCGGCTCGTCGCCATCGTCTCGTACGCTTGCCTGCTCACGTGCATCGTCTACTCCAGCGTCTCGATCAACTCGCTCGTTGAGGTAGGCCACGCGCCCTCGACGAGCGTCATCGAGCTGATCCGACGAGAGTATGAGCTGCAGTGGCTGGCCACGAACGTCACCTTCCAGCTCGGCCTGTGTGGCACCCTCTTGCTGGTGGCGATACGCGCGCTGCTGACCTGGGAGCTCGCCGAGGGGCAGGTCGCCGCGGGCTTCTGCGGCGCGGCGCTGCTGCTGATGGCGAGCGTCGTCGACGACCAGGTGAAGCTCGGCGGCTACTCGGACGACCTGCTGCACCTCGTCGGCAGATCGGGTGGGATGATTGTCGACTACGCAACCTCGTCGCGTAGCCCGCTGCTGTGCGCCGCGCTCGTGCTCGGCGCCGCTTCCACCGCCGCGGGCGGCCTCGCGCTGGTCGGCGTCGAGGTGCCCGGCGTCACCACGCCCACGCGCGGCGCGACGGTGGCAGCGGCGGCGGCCACGCTGACCACGTCGCCCGTCAATTCCGTCGAGAGCACCGTCGCCCAGACTGGAGAGGGTGCTCTCGACAGCTCCGGCGACGCGTCGGCCGCTGCCTCGGGGTCGGCGGACGACGGTGCGGACGTGGGTGCGATGGATGTGGCCGGCGATGCGGGCGGCGCCGCCAAGATCATCGGCGACGTCGCTTCGTTCGGCGATGCGATGGGCGACGCCTCGATGGGCGACGCCTCGGGTTCAGCGGACGCTGCTGTGCCGCCTCCATGAACAGCTCATGAACAGCATGCGACTTTTTGCTCTTGGCGAGGAACAGATAGTTATTTAGCGAGCATCGACTATGTGCTTCCGACAGTCCGCGTTTTGTGTCGGTAGGTTGAGTAAAGGTCTTTTTTTTCCTGCCATATAGCCAACCGCACACACCCTCAAACCAAACGGCCAAACGGACTCAACAACAACATCAACGCGACGTTGCGATGACGTCCACGACACGGATCACCACAGTGCGGGGTGCCCTTGACGTTGCTCTTCGGCCCTTCCCGCCACCACATGCGCTCGCTTACGATTCGTCAAGTGTACATTAGTTCTCGGGTCGCTCGGGCTGCCTGCCACGCGGCAGGTCGAACTGTACTTTACCCGTGAGCAAGATCTTGTTGCCCCTTCAGACGTGGGCGGAGAACTCCGCCCCGATGGTGCTCTGCGAAGACTTGGAGCCGGTCGAATGGTTCGTCGAACGGCAAGAGGAGCCCTGGCCTACCTTGGCGGCCGACCTTGACGATGCGCCCTCGCTGATCGCAGTCATCTCGGTAAGCATCGGCGGCAGGCTGGCGGCAGGCTGATTGCCACCAAAGCTCGCGCTACGGTGTGGGTCGAGGAACCCAGGCGGGCCGCTCATGGACTGGTTGGTCATGCGGCGCGTCTGCTCGCCCGGGTTGACCGCATCGGCCGCGGCGTCTTCCTCGGCCATATCTTCATCAAACTTGGGCTCGCCCATCCGGATGTTTGTGTCCACCCAACGCTTCAGCGCCGTGGCACAGCATCCACAGGCCCCCACGGTGCAGTACTTGGAGACGTACTGGACCACGGTGAACTCCTTGGCAAAGAATGGATCAGACCCGCCGAACTTCATGTTGCTCAGGCGAGTCTTGTAGTTGTACCACGGCAGGATCTGGTTGACAAACGGCACGAACGAGAGCAGGCTGAGCAGCAGCCGGAGCATGAAGATCTTGAACTTTTGGCACATCGTGAACTTTTCGTCGAAGATGCGGAACTGATTGTTGTAGCCGGGTGGGGGCTTGCCCTGCCACATGATGTGCCGGTCGAGGAAGCGCCCGTAGTTGGTGCGCTTGGAGCAGCAGCGGCCGTACCAGCCGAGCGTCCAAAAGTTGAGCATCGTCTCGGTGCAGAACTTCATGTACGCGTCGGCCTGCGTGGCGGTGATGCAGATGCGGCAGCCGTCGATCTGGGTGTTCCGGACGAGCACCTTTGCCTTGTAGAAGCTGTAGAATGGGGCCGGGAACCAGAGCGCACGAAGGTCGATCGTCCCCAGGGAAAAACGGCGGACCCAATTCAGGACGAACGAGACGATGCCACAGAAGATGTCGGCGATCAAGACCTTGCAGCCACCCTTGACGGCAAAGATGACAGTCTTGGCCTCCGAGTCGAGCTCGGTGGCCTCAAGCTCCACTGCGGGAGTCTCCATCATCTTCTTGACCTCGCGGTGCTTGTGCACCCAGATCAGGGGCATCAGGCCGCAGTGGACGAAGGGGCCAAAGCTCATGAGAAGGTCGACCCACCAGAAGTTGCAGACGCCGCCCGTCAGCATGCCGCCGAACCCAGGCACGGATGGGATCATGGCCATCAAGCTCAGGAGGAGCAGCATCGCCATGTAGCCGAACCACACCTTGACCCAGACGCGCGGAAAGAGCCAGCCCCAGGGGCCCCAGCCCTGGGTGCCGCCCTTTTGGCCGATGGCGGACGTCCGTATCGTGATCGCTCCTGCGCTGCCCGCGTCTTCTTTGGGGGGGTTGCTGCGGCTCTTGTCTGGGAGGACGAGCACCACGGCGAGGAAGACGCCGAGTATGCCCGCGGTCGCGCACAGGAGGGCCTGGATGAAGAATGCGGGCGAGCCGCCGTCGTCGCAGTCGTCGTTCCCAGATGAGCTGCCAAATCCCGCCGAGTTGCTTCCACTGCCTCCCGACGACCCTCGTGTCCCGCAGTCGGCGCAGTCGGTGCCGTACGCGCAATCGTCAGACCCCGAGCCGGGGCCGCCGTCGCTGCAGAAGCCATCAGATGCATACGACGGGTACCAGCCGGTGCAGGTGTTGGTACACTGCGCGTTGCCTCCCGACGACGGCGACGGCGACGGCGGTGGGGGCGAAGGGCCGCTGCTTCCACTGCCTCCCGACGACCCGCGTGTCCCGCAGTCGGCGCAGTCGGTGCCGTACGCGCAATCGTCATACTCCGAGCCGGGGCCGCCGTCGTCGCACATGCCGTCGCTTGCAAACGAGGGGTTGCCGGTGCAGGTGTCCAGACACTGCGAAGCGATGGGCCTCGCCATTCCGAGCAACGTTATCACGACCACCCGTCCCGCGAGAAAGGTCGATGAGCCGCTGGAAGAATGCTGGCAAGCTTCGATCGAGCACGGCAGCCCTGCACCACGCAAACGGGTGGGGTTCAGACATATTTCTCTGTCGATCGGGGATGCGCGCACGGCGGATGCCAATGCAAGAGCCGAGGATGCTGGCGCTCGCGCTGCGGTGTTCCGCGGTCGGGCGTACCGAGCACGCAGATCAGCGCGCACAAGACCGAGGCGCGTGGCGGGGGCATGTGTGCCGTCGTGGCGCGGAGGTCTTCTGGTGACGGATGCCAACGCGGTGCCCCTATGGTATCCAAAGTTATGGGTCACGTGACTACCAAGATAATGCACAGCCCGACGCTACCCGCTCACGCCAGCGCGCTTCTCGCCAGCCTCGCCACGCTCCCAGCACCGCCGGCCCACGCCGTCACCGCTGCCGAAGCAGCGCGACCGGCAATCACAAGCCGGGCGCGGCTAGACATCAAGATTGGCGATGCACGGCCACGTCCGCTCACGGTCGGCCTCTATGGTGAGGCGGCGCCCTCCTCCGTATCGCTCTTCGAGAGCCTGGTTGCCGGCAATCTGGATGGTGGCGGACTGACCTACTCCGGCTCCTCCGTCTCTGGTGGCGGACTGACCTACTCCGGCTCCTCCGTCTCGCGCATCGAGCGCGACCGGCTCATAATCGCGGGCAGCCTTGCCGGCGGCAGCACTCGCGCTGTCGAAAGAGAGATCGACCGCACCGGCTTCGTGCGCAGCGAGACTGTCAGCCGCGCCGAAAAGTTTACTAACCGAGACTCGAACACACTGTCGCACGATCGTGCCGGCCTGCTCTCCATGCGCAGAGGCGGCGGCGCGTTCGAGTTCGCGCTGACGCCGGCAGCGAACAGCGCCCTGGACGCGACACGACTCGTCATCGGAGAGACGCTCGGCGACGATGACGGCGAGAACCTGCGGCTCATTGCGGAGCTGAACGAGCTGTCGGTGCGGCAGCCGTCGGCTGTGAGCGAGCTTGGCGGCGTGGCGGCGCTCTACGGTCTGCGGCTGGGCCTGGGGTTTGGGTTCGCTGGTCTCGTGGGACAGGGGCTTTCGCTGTCACGGCGCCAGGCGCTGGCGTGCACGGCACTGGGCACCGCGGCGGCGCAGCTCATCGGGAGCGACCCGCGCGACCAGCCCGATCTCTCGTATCGGCCGTTGACCAAGGTGAGAATCGTGTCGGCGTCGTTGCTGTGAGCGGAGATCGGCCGCGCGGCCACTTGCCTGCCAGCGAGTCGCTCAGTCGGCCACATAAGATGGAACTGTGTCTTGGTTCATTCAATTCAGTTCTTTTCAAAGCTAATATAGAATAGCTACATGTTTGTGCACCGACCGGATGCTGAACGCCCACATGCCTGCCGGGCTGCATCACCCATACATCACCCACCAAGCAACGTCTCTCCTCCCGCACCCCCGTCCCTCATGAAGTGTGCACACTTGCCGGCCATCTCGCTTGGGAAGCTCGACGTTGCACCGTCTTGCCACCAAAGCGCGGCGCCGCACTCTCCCGCTTCACGCCGCCATCCTCTGCCGCTTGGAGCCACGCGGTCCCGCCGCGGCGCCGACGGACAGCAGCATGTCAAAGCCGTCCGCAGCAGCCGGGGCCGTCCTCGCGGCCGACTCCGCCGCAGCCATCGACACCAGCGTCGGGGTCACCACCGTGGCCACGGCGCTCGGCGGCGGCGCCGCCGACACAAGCCCGCCGGGCGCGGCGGTGCGTGGCGCGCACGGCAGCATCTTGAGAGGGCGCCACATGAGACCCTGCGCCTGGCTGACGCCCGCACCCAGCCCGACGCCGCGCTTGCCGCCACCGCCGCCACCGCCGCCACCGCCGCCGGCGCCCCTGTCGGCCCTGTCGCCGCGCCGCGAGGCGGGCGGCGCGTCCTCCCTCTCGCGCTTCTCGCGCTTCTCGGTCGCCGCGGCGGGCACCACCTCCGCCAGCGGCACCGCCGTGGCCTCCGCGGCCGCCTGCAGGTTGCCCGCGATCCGCGCAGCGACCGTCTCGGGCACCACGCCCGCCGCCGCCGCCGCCGCCGCCACCGCCGGCTTGGGCGCCGCCTCCGCAGCGGCGCCGTCTGCGCCGGCAGCCCTGCTGACCGCCGCGGCCGCCGCGGCGTAAGAGGCCGACGACGACGCCAGCGAGAGCGACGACGCGCCGCCCGCGCTGCCGCTCGCGCTGCCGCTCACGCCGCAGCTCGCGCCGCAGCTCGCGCTGCCGCTCGTGCTGCCGCTCGTCGGCGGCGCGGCGGCGGGCTTCGCGTGCCGCGGCAGCTTGGCGGCGGGGGGCAGGGGCAGAGGCTTCGCGTCGGACAATCGGAGAGTCGACCTGCCCGAAGCGGCGGGCGCGACCGGTGGCGGCGCCGCTCCGGAGGGGCCCGCCGCGGCCGCCGCGGCCGCCGCGGCCGCCGCGGCCGCCGCGGCCGCCGCGGCCGCCGCGGCCGCCACGGCCGCCGCGGCCACCGTGCCAGCTGCTGGTCGCACCGGGCGCGTCGGCACGCGCTGCGCCGGCTGCGAGGCGGGCGCGGCCTGCACGTGCAGCTCCCCCACGTACCCCCGCGCCGCTGCAGCCACCGCCACCGCCGCTGGCACCGCCGCTGGCGCCGCCGCCGCTGGCACCGCCGCCGCTGGCACCGTCGCCGCTGGCACCGCCGCCGTCGGCACCGCCGCCGCCGTCGCGGCCATGCGCGTCGCCATGACGTCGCCGTCGCCGCCGTCGGCGCTGGCGGCGCTGGCGGCGTCGGGGGCGGTGCTGGTGGCGTCGGCGGCGGCGGCGGGCGGCGGCGCGCCGACGACGACGGCCTGGTAGGCGTTGAGCGCATGCGGCGCGTACTCGGGGTACGGCACCGAGCCGTGCACGGACGAGCGCCACTCCTTCCACGCCGCCTCGCTCTTCTGGACGCGCTCCTCCTCCTCCTCGCGCATCAGCGAGTGCGCGTGGTCCATGTTGAGCTGGCCGAGCACGGGCTTGTGCAGCCGCCGGTGCTCGCGCGTCGGGTCGCGCTGCCGCCGGTTCTGGAACCAGACCTGGATCGAGCGCGCCGTCATGTCGAGCTCGCGCGCGAGCCGCTCGCGCGTCTCGTTGTTCGGGTGCTTGTCGTGCCTGAACTGCGCCAGCAGCACGCTCAGCTGCTTGTTGGTGAGCTCGGTGCGCTTGATCGGCGCGCGGCCGCCGATCCCCGGCTCCTGCCAGCTCAGCTTGCCCGCGGGCGAGCCGCCCGGCGCGCTCCCGTTGGGCGTGAGCCCCGAGCAGTCGAGCGATAGCCACTGGAAGCCAGCCGGCTGCTCGGGCTCCTTCTTCTCGCGCCGCTCGCGCCGCGCATCCCCGGGGAGGCGCGCCCTCAGCTCGTCGCCGCTCCCGCTCCCGCTCCCGCCGCCGCCGCCGCCGCCGCCGCCGCCGCCGCCCGAGCGGGAGGCGGCCATCGACGAGATCATCGCGAGCGAGTCGATCGCCGACGTCGCCGACGCGTCGTGCTCGCGCTCCGTGACGCGCAGCAGGCCCGAGATGCCCGACATCTCCTCGTCGTGCTTCGCCTTCCCCTGCAGCTTGATGCGCTGCCGCCGGTTCTGGAACCAGATCTGGATGGAGCGGACGGGGATGTCGAGCTCGGCCGCGAGCTCCTCGCGCGTCTCCTTGCTCGGCAGCTCGTTCAGGTCGAACGCGGCCTGCAGCCGGTCCAGCTGCTCGCGCGTGAACTGCGAGCGTCTCGTCGTGCCCTCGTCGGCGGGGGAGGGGGCGGAGGCGTCGGCGCCCTTGAGCAGCGAGAAGAGCGCGCTGGCCCCGAGCTTCGAGGGGGCGATGTTCGCCTCCGAGTTCTTGTCCGAGGCCAGCGGCCGCGTGCTCGGCTTCTGCCCCGCGTAGACCACGCATTTCGGGTGCGTCGCGAGGTACTGGGCGAGGGTGTCCTCGGTGGGGGCGTTGGGCCCCGAGATCTTGATCTGGCGGACCTCGTCCCACACGGCGATGCGCACGGGCCCCAGCCCCGGGATGCGCGTCTTCACCTCGCCGGCCCGGGCGGCGGCGGCGGCGGCGGCTTGTTCTGGCGTCCCCGACGAGGCGAGGTGGAGGATGGCGCCGAGCTGGGACTTGGAGAGGCCGTTTGGGGCGGATGGTGCGGCCGGCCCACGGGTGGCGTGGGTTGCGGACATCCTGGGGAGAGACGAGGGGAGAAGCGGGGCGCTGTGAGGGGCAAATCCTTCCCTGTTAGGCAAGAGGGCGCGCCCAAGCCTTTTGTAGTTGTTGTCGCGGCTGCGCGGCTCTGCGGCTGCGGGGCTGCCACCACGCGCGTCGGACTCGGCTCGGCTGCCCTCAGGGATGTGCGCGTTACCTTCTTTGAATGCTCAGTACATGTACCAGGAGATTCGGCCCACTCACACGGCCGCGTCTCAATCGTACGGGCGCTTTCGCCCGCGCGCAGCTGCGCCGCCCCCCCCTTGGGGTGGTGGCCCGGTGGCGCGCTCGCGCCCTCTGGGCGGCATCATCTCGCGGTGCGTCCGGCCCCCGCCGCCGCTCCCACCACCGCCCGGCGGAGCGGTGGACGAGCGGGGCGATCCCGAGGCGCCGGGCGGGGGTGGCGGCGGCGGCCGCGAGCCGGGAGGCGGCGGCGGGCCGTTGGGCTTTGGCGGCTGTGCCGAGGATCTCGGCAGGCCGTTGGGCGGCGGCGGCGGCCGGTGCGCCTGCGGCGGCGGCGGCGGCGGCGGCGGCCCCTTGCCGCGGGCTGCCGGTGAGCTGCCCTCGTCTTGCCGCGCACGCTTTGGGTCGCCTCCGCCTCCG
>Ga0209713_10001519_pt1 | contig 13923 bp, 2 predicted proteins | sample ArcOceMetagenome_3_FD_187444 | JGI IMG/M metagenome (GOLD analysis project Ga0209713, IMG submission 187444) | Marine eukaryotic phytoplankton communities from Arctic Ocean - Arctic Ocean- Svalbard ARC20M Metagenome (SPAdes) (version 2) | ecosystem: Environmental > Aquatic > Marine > Oceanic...
CAGCCTCAACGCCCGACCGTTCGATCGCGCAAGCTGCGCCCACAATGAGCCCACCCAAGCCTCGCAAGAAACAGCTGATCCGCCGGTCGCCGCCGCCGCCGCCGCCGCCTCCGACGGGGCTCGCCAACCTCGGAAACTCGTGCTACCTCAACGCGGTCGTGCAGGCGCTGGCGCACTGCGGGCCGTTTGCCAAGTGCCTGTGCGACCTGGTCGGCGACCCGCGCGCCGCCGACGACGGCAGCGCCGACGCCGAGACGCGTCTCGCGCGCGCGTTGACCGGCTGCCTCGGCGCCCTGCTGCCGCGTCCACCGCCAGCGGGCCGCTCGTCGAGCGCGGCGGTGCGGCCGGCGGCTCTGCTCAGCGCCATCCAGGCGCGGACGCCAGCCTTCGGCGGCTACCGACAGCAGGACGCGCACGAGCTGCTGCGCAGCCTACTCGACGGCCTCCACCAGCACCTGCAGCAGCGCCACGAGCTGCCGCCGCAGCCCGGCCGGCAGGAGGCGCCCGAGCGGATGGTCATCGACGAATGCACCCTCGTCGACGAGGCAGCCAGGAGCGCGCTGGTGCCGGCGTCGCCGTCCAGCGACACCGCCGCCGCCGTCGACGCCGCCGCCGCTCCGGACGACGCCGCCGAGCCGGTGATCGTCTCGCTCGACTCGGAGGCGACCGGGATCGAGCTGCTCGCTGCGCCCGCCGCCGCCGCCGCTGGCGCAGACGAGGCGTCGCGCCCAGACAGCAGCGCGTCGCGCCCGACGACGGGCCCCTCGCGGCCGGGCACCGCGGCGCCGCTGCCGACACGCCAGCCCGTCACGTCCGTCGTGCAGGACATGTTTGAGGGGGCGCTCGTCTCGACGGTTCGCTGCCTGCGGTGCGGCCGCACGTCGCACGTGCTCGAGCCGTGCATGGACCTCTCGCTGCCGCTCCCCGACGAGGCGGCGACGCCCGACGCGTCGCTCCGCGCGTGCCTCGACTCGTACTTTGCGCCCGAGGAGCTGCGTGGCGGCGAGCAGTACGCGTGCGAGCGCTGCCGCTCGAAGCAAGACTGCTCCAAGTCGCTGCGACTCCTCCACCCGCCGCAGCTGCTGGTGGTGCACCTGCTCCGCTTCCGCGGCGGCCACGGCGGCGGGCCCGCCAAGTGCTCGGAGCGGCTCCCCTTCGACGTCGACGCCCTCGACCTGTCGCCGTACGTGTGCGAGGGCGTCGGCGACGGCGCGCGGCCAGCGACGTACGACCTCTGTGCCCTCATCGAGCACCACGGCGCCACCGCCACCTCGGGACACTACACCGCGTGCGTGCGCCGCGGCAGCGGTGGCGGTGGCGGAGGCGGAGGCGGCGGCGGCGGCGGCGGCGGCGGCGGCAGCGGCGGCGGTGGCGGCGGCGTGGCGCGGGCGGCGCGGTGGTACCAAGCGGACGACGGGCGCGTCCAGCCGATCGACGAGGCGACGGTCGCCCAGTCGCAGGCGTATCTGCTCTTCTTCGAGCGGAGGCAGCCGGGCGCCGGCGGCGCAGGCGAGGGGGACAGCCCCAGGCCGCAGCCGCAGCCGCAGCCGCAGCCGCAGCCGCAGCCGCAGCCGCAGCCGCAGCAAGCGTCGCCCGCGGCGAGCGCCACGTCGTCGCCGTGCGACGCCGCGTGGGGCGCCGCGTGGGCGGCGGCAGACCCCCTCGCCGACGGGCGGGCGGGCGCGCCAAGGCAGCGGCCGCTGCAGCAGCTGCGCGCGCGATGGCGCAACAGCCACTCGCCCGCGCCTCGGCCGCTCACTCCGCCCAGCACCGCCAGGCCCGCCGCCGATGGCAGCTCGAGCGTGGCGGCGCTGGCGAGGCGCGGGCGGCGGCTGCGCTTTGCCAAGCGCCACGCGTCGCCCTCGCCCGTGCTGCCTGCCGTCGAGCTGTGCGTGAGCGACGACGACTCTGCGTGCACCTCGCTGCTCGCGCGCCCCGAGCCGATGCCACTCGAGGCACGCCCCGTCTCTGCCGACGGCTCCCCGCGCGCGCCTGCGCCAGCGGCGCTCGCGTCGCACGCGTCGCACGCGTCGCATGCCGATGCGACGCCGCCCTCGTCCGCCGCCGTCGCCTCGCAGCATGCGCGCGCCGCCCGCTGGCGCAGCGTGCGCGCCACGAGGCCGCGCTCCGCGTCGCCCAACTGCCAGAGACGCCACGGCGCGCGGCAGACGAGGGAGACGCGCGACGCCTGGATGGTCTACCAGACGCCGCGCCTCGGCCTGCGGCGGCCGTGGCACAAGCACACGAAGATTCACACGTGGCCACTCGCCGAGCCGTCGCCGTCGCCCACAAAGTCAAAGAACTCCAAGACGCGCATCAGCCTTTCGCAGACTCGGTGAGAGCCTAAGATCTTATTCAGCTCATGATAAGCTATTCTAATTCAGAATGTATAAACATCATACAAGGTAGTGCAATCAATAGACGCTCACACACCTGGTACGTGCTACACGACACTTAGTAGTCGGGGACCGAACCGTGAGGGGGCGCTGGCCGCCACGGCCGCCTCCGGAAGAGCCGTTCCAACACGAAGGCTTCGCACACTCCGGCCTTGCCGTCTGCGAGCCGTGCGTGCGGGTTGGCTCGGGCGAAGAATGGCAGAGAGAGCCGACTGGCGGTCGGTGGTGGCACTCGGTGGAGGGCTGCAGGTATGCGACCACCAGAAAGTAGGGACAGCTGCTCGCCCGCAAACAGCGTCAGCTCGTCTGACTGCAGCCCCTGCTCGGCCTCCTCCCAACGCAGAGTCTCCGTTGAGTAGCTCAGCAGGCCGGGCGCCGCCTCGAGCGTGTGCGAGACGGGCGCAGGCGACACCGTCAACATTCCCAGGTCAGCGTGCGCGTTGCAACCCCGGCCTTTGACACCTTCGGGCCGGTAGTCGAACAGCCGCAGCACCGACGGGCCCGCCTTGTGTCCGAGAGAAGCTACGGCTTGCTCCTCGCCAAGGTCATCGGCCAGGTCGGTCTTATCCACCCAGCTCGCAGCCTCCGTGTCACCAGAGGCGCTCTGCAGGGCGCACAAGCATGTGCACGCCGCGCGTCGCAGCTCGTCAAACGCCGTGTGGAGAGCGCCGTCTGAAGCGCCGTCCAGCCCCGCGGGCAGCACTCCACTGCCGTCGCATGGTAGCCTCCGCCTCAGCTGCAGCCACTCTCTACCGAGGTCGCCGCCAAACCCAACATATCGACCGCAGCTAGGGGTGGGGCCGATGCACTGGTACAAGGCCTGCTTGCGCGCGGCCGGCGTTGCAAAGACGGCCGGCGCACTCTCGTAGGCTGCCCTCGTGGCCGCTGTCAGGTCGGCGGTGCCGCGGATTCGAGCGACCCCCGTGGTTTGCAGCCGATCGAGCAGGTCCATCGCCGCCGTCGCATCGCGTCTGAGCAGCGCGTCGAGCGGGATAGCCTCCCTTGCGGCGGCCGGCTGCCGAGAGCTGAGCGAGAGGAAGGGCCTCACCACTACGCTGAGAGCGAGCGACTCCTCCAGCGAGTCTGCCAGGCCGTGCAGGAGCACGAGCGGCACGGCCGGCGCGCACGGCTCGCGGAGCGGTCGAATGGCAAACACGGTGTGGCCTTCGGGCAGTCGGAGCTCGCGCTGGAGCTTCACCTCGAGGCGGGTCGCTGACTCTGGGTCGAGCGGTACGCTCACCGTGAGCTGCGCCCTGTTGGACCACGAGGCGCCCGGGACCTGCTGCGAGGTCCAGTGGAACGCCGTTCTGAGGAGACGCTGTGGCTCGGTCGAGCAGCGGAAGGGAGGCTGCGTCGTCATGTATGAATGTAGAAGTGAACAGCGACAAGAACACAACTTTTGATTTTTAGAAGTTTGCATGCAGTATGCAAGTCCTTGGGGTTTCCGGCGGCCGACCTGACAGGAGCAGCGAGGCGGAGTCGAGGCCAATGTGGTCTCGGCTGGGTCTCGGCGACCGCGCACGTGGTGCACGCAGACATGATCACGACCCTACCCTATACGCCCTAAAGCTAGTAACTGCGGTCCTGGGGCAGAAACTGGCAGACGCGTCGCCTCAAGACTCACAAGTGAGTGCTACGGCAATGGGTCTCAAGTATGTAGTTGAGGCAAGCTAACAGCCTAAACACTGGGCTGAAACAAAATGGATTTAAACCTTTCCTCTGTGTTGTTGATGACGACATGAACATGGCAAACTCTTGTCTCCAGACTCCACGCGTGGCGGTGGCGGCGCGACCTAAGCCCGCCGCCTGCCCTCGACCTCCTGCAGGATGGTCACGACCTCGCGCACGAGACGCGCCATCACCGCGTCGCTGACCTCCACTTGCACCGCGCGCATCTCGCGCTCGAGCCCGACGGTGGCGAGCCGCTGCACGTCGTTGGTATCAAAGACGTCGAACCGCCCCTCCGCGCCCTCGTCCAGAAAGCGGGCCGAGGAGGTGCCCGCCGACGCGCCCGTCGCCGCCGCCGACGAGGCGGTGGCCGTGCCGCGCGCACTCGACGCGGCCGCCACAACGCTAACGCTCGCCGGCTCCTCGCCGGCTCGAGTCGAGTCGTCGTCGGACGAGGCGCGGCCCTTGCCCGGCGCCGCCTTGGTCGCGGCCGGCTCCTCGATGCCGCGCAGCGCCATTCGCGCCGAGACCTCGCGCTGCGCCGCCGCCTGCCGCCGCTGCACGATCGGCGCCGAGATCGACGGGGCCACGCCGAGGGAGGGGCGGCCGGCGTCCTCACGGACGACCAGCTCGTTGAAGAGGCTGCGCACCAGCCGCGAGTACGCGGCGCGGTGCCGCATCGGCCCCTCCGAGCGCGGCTCCGCCTCGACGCCGACGTCCGCCTGCACTCGCTGCAGCGCCGCGTCGCCCAGCAGCGGCGATCGCGGCGCGTCGCCGGCGTGGAGCGACCGCTGCGCCTCGAGCAGCTTCTCGAGCAGCGGCGCCGCCGCGATCGCCTTGTCGACGGGCTGCGGCTGGAGCGCAGGTGGCCCCGCCTCTGCCGCGGAGCCGCGGAGCGGCGGCAGCGTGCGCGGCGCCGAGCCCGCTGCGGCGAGTTTGCCGGCGCCCGCCAGCGCAAGCGGCGGCGCGCCGAGCGGCGGGGCCACCACGCCCAACGGCGAGCCGAGGGGGGAGCGCGCGGCACCGGGCAGCGGCAGCGGCACAGAAGGCGGGTCGGCACCCACGCGCGAGATGGCAACGGGCGCGCTGCTGCTTGGGCCGCCGGCGGGCTGCGGCGTCTGCGGCTGCGGAGTGGAGCGCCGCGCGTGCTGCTCGGCCGCCATCTCTCGCAGCATCTCGTCGAGCAGCGCCTCGGTGACTCGCTGCGCCCGCTCCTCCGCCGCCGCCTCCGCCTCTGGAGGGGCTTCCGCCGCCGCCACCGCCGCCGTCGCCGCCGCCTCGTCAGCGGCCGATGCGGGTGCGGGCGAGCCGCGGGGCCGCGACGCCTTGTCCCGCAGGACAGCAGCTGCCTCGGCCACCAACTCCGTCAGCAGACCGTCCACAGCCACGTCCGCTTGCCGCTCGCGCTCCACCCGCTGCGCAGCGGCCTGCTCCGCCAACACTTGCTGCTCGACCCGTCGGCGCTCCTCTTCAAGCGTCGCCGCCGCCGCCGCCACCTCTCGCGCAGCAGCAGCGTCCGCGGCCGCCATCTCGGCTGCTGCTGCAGCCTCTCGTTCCTCCTCCATGCGAATGCTCTCCTCGATGTCGGACGCTGGCTCCAGTAACGTCGATGGTGCAGCCGCCGTCCCCTTAACGGAGGTCGACGGAGATGGCTCACCAGCGGGCTGCGCTCGGGCGGGTGTCCTTGCTGCCTCCGCTGCCCCTGCTGCTGCGCCTGCATCGATCGCGCTTTGTTCGGCGCTGATCTGCTCAGCCATACTCTCGGTCAGCGCAGTGCTTGCACCCGCCGCAGGGCTGCCAGGCGCCACCTGTGGTAGCTGTTTGACTCCCGCAGGATGCGGGCTGGCCGCGGATGCAGAAGGGGTAGCGGGCGCGATCGAGGATTCGCCCTGCTCATCGTCGTCGGCAGGATCGATCTCGCTCATCACCTCATCGACCTCGCTCGCGCTGGGGCTGTGCTCCGTAGCGGGTGCACGGACGGCCTCTGTCATGGCGGCAGGCCTGCCTGTGACAGCCGCCACTGTGGCGGGCGCGGCCGCGGGCGCGGGCGCGAGGGAAGCGGCAGCAGTGGAGTCGGCACCACGCGAGGCGACTCTGCCCGCAGGACTGAGCACGGACGAGGCGGCGCACGACGGCACGCACGATGGCACGCACGAGGGAAGTGACTCCGCCAGGGACCGCGGTGCGAGGACCCCGGCGGGCGGACCGACGCCAGACGCGCCCGCGGCAGGTCCGCTGCCGATGGAGGGCATGGTGCCCGAGAGGCCCGTCTCGGACTGCACGCACGAAGCTTCGGCGATCGTGGCGATTGAGGCGGTGCTGGCCGCACCGATCGTTGGGCAGCACGCCTCGCCAGGCTGGGCACGCGCTGGCGTCACGGCGGGAGTGGAAATGGACGCGGCGTGTGCTGCCAGGCTGGCAACCTCACTCACGCCGCTCTCGGTGATGGCGGCCTCGCTCACGCTCAGCAGAGTTGACTCGCCGCCGATCTCGGGCTCGATGGCCGAGGCCACTTCCTCGTCAATGGCAGATGCCACCTCGGAGACGACAGAGAGCGCCGGCGATGAGAGGACCGCGGCCTCTGAGCCCGAACGCACCTCCTCGGCGATCTCGTTACCCGAGGCGCCCGCCGCAGAGAAGCTCTCTTCACTCACGCCGGCGGCAGACGAGGCGCCCTCGCCGCTCTGCGCGAACTCCTCGGCCACCGACGCCTCCTCGACGCTCTGCGCCATGGATGCTTCGATGGCACTTTGCACGAGCGAGTCGTCTGCCACACTTCGCGTCATCGAGACCTCCGCGGCACTCTCCACCATAGATGCCTCGGCCATGCTCCTCACCTCGTCGGCCACAGACGTCGACATCTCCCACTCGCCATCGTCGTACATCTCCTCGATGGCCGATGCGCTGCCAGAGATCTCTGCTGCGCTGCGCGAGGCATGAGTCGCGCGCTCGCTCGCACGCAGCCGGCGCCGTCCCTGCTTGATGAGGTCCTCGCACGCCCCGAGCTGCGCGAGTAGCTCCGCCTCCTCGGTGAGCAGCGCCTCGCGACGCCGCTGCATCCGCTCGGAGAGGTGCGCCTCCGCCAGCAGCTGCTCCGCCTGCCGACGGCGCGCCGCCAACTGCTCTCGCAGCTGCGCCATCGCCTCGCGCTGCCCCCGCAGCTCCTCGTCATCCGAGCCAAAGTCGGTCTCAACCTCACCACTCGATCCCACTTCGTCCGCCACTTCGGAGATCTCCTCAACGATGCCCGCGCTCGTCAAGCTGGTATCGGCTCCGGCGGCCGCCTCGTCCGCCACCAGCTCTTCCACTACGCTCTCGCTATCCTCCTCGAAGCCCGGGTCGGCGGTGTAATCGCCCGTGAAGTCGCCCGTGTACTCAGCCTGCGATTCCTCCGTGTCGGCGGCCGTGAGAGCACACGACTCGACGTGGCCACCACGCAGCTCCTCGGCGGCCGCATCCTTCTTCGCCGTCGCATCCGCTTCGACCGATGCAGAGGTATCCTCTGTGCCGAGAAGGGCGTCCTGTGCTGCGATCTGGCCGCTTTCCACCCCACTCGCCGGAGCCATGCCGTCCGCGTCGGCAGCGCTCGCACATGGTTGCGTGCTGGCCTCGCAGCACGCTCCCGAGGCGCCCGCCTCCGCGCAGCTGCGCGCAGGGCTGGCTGCGCCCGCACTTTCCGCAGGCCGCTCACGCCGAGCACTGGTTGGCGCAGACGCTGGCGTGGATGGCTGAGCAAGCCTCGTCGCGTCGTCGAGGCGTGCCTCCGCATGAGCGGCCCCATCGTACACGCTCGCAAGCCGCGTCCGCTCTTGTTGCAGCCCCCGCACGATCGCGCGCTTCGCCCTGCGCGCCTGCTCGCGCTGCTGCTTCTTGAGATGAGCCAGCTGCCGGCGGGCACTCTCCTCCGCCTCCTCCTCGCGCCGCCGCCATTCGCCACCCTGCACGTTCTGCTGCTGCGCGCTGATGGACGACAGCACCTGCGCTCCCAGCTGCGCAGCCGCGCTGTTCGCCGTGCTTGCGGCGGCGCTGCGCTCCTCGAGCAGGAGGGCCAGAAGCGCGCGCTCCACGCCGCCGTCCACCGAGCTGCCATCCGTGGCCACCGCGCGCGGCGCAAGGCCGCGCCCAAGCAACGCCGCACTCGACTCCTGGCTGCTGCTACAAAAGCCTGCTTCGCTGCTGCAGCCGCCGCTTTCCTCGCTGCTGTCGAGCAAATCGCCCAAGCTATCGTCGGCGGTGTCACTCGTTTCCCCGAGGCCGCCGCGACTCCGTCCCCTCCGTGTGGCTAGCTGCCGGCTGCTCTTGCCCGACTTGCGGCCCAGGCCGGCGGCACCAGCAGCGACGGGTGGCGAAAGCGTGGGCTGGGCGGTGGACAGCTGGGTGGGCACCTTGACTTGCATGAGCTGCCCACCCACATCGGCACAGAACGTGCTGCCCGCTGGGAGCCCAGGCGGCACCTGCACAAGCCAGTGGCCCGCGTGCTCCTGTGGCGCCTCGACGACCAGACGAGCGCCGGGTGGCAAATTCCTGTCAAGCGGCACTGTCACGAGCATCGCACTGCCGCCAAGCATCGCTACGAAGCTGCCTCCTGCACCCACGCCGGTCGGCACTTCGACCACGTACTGCCGTGGCGCGGCGGGTCCCTCAACGATAAGCTGCAGCCCACCGCCCGTCACGCCCGCGGCCAGAGGCTCTGTGCTCGGCGACTGACCCACGCAGCGGGCTTCTGCAGCGCCGCTTGGGCCACCCAGCGCCGCTTGTTCCTCCGCAGAAGCAGCACTGCACAGGCCTGCGGTCGAGCTCGATGCCATTCGAAGCGTGTACTCGAGGCAGTCAAGTGCCTGCTGCGCACCAGCCGATACTGCAGCGACTCGAGGCGCGGTCGTGGCGGTGGCGCAGGCTGCGGCTGCGGGTCTGGCGCTGCCGGCATCTGCAGCCTTGACAGGTGCGCCAGCAGCCGCAGGCGCGATGCTGCTGCCTGGTTTCCCGCAGCCGTGAGGTGCAGGAGCGCAGCTGCGCAGCTGCGCATCGGCGTTCGCGGGGGCCGTTGACGAGTGCAGCGTGGCGGGCCGACTCAGGTCGACGACGTCCAGACGCTGCTCCAATGTTGCAAATCGTTCCGCTGCGAGCCGCTGCTCGTGGGCGAGACGGCCCTGCAGTGCGACGATCTCCTCGTGCCGACGCCGCGCTGCTGCCTGCTCTGTGACGCTTCCCGAAGTCCCGCCGCCACGAAGCTCCGTCAGCGCCACCAGTTCGCTGGCGCGCTGCGCCGAGCTGCTCGTCTGCAGGACGCTGAGCTCGCGCTCGGTCTGCACGATGGTCATGTGCATGCTCAGAGCAGCCTGTAGCCGCCGCTGCAGCTGCGCTGCCGACTGGCGGCCTCGTGGGCGCGCCGACGCCGCGGCGGCCTCTATGGCAGCGGCAGCGGCAGCGGTCGAGCCCAAGCACTTTGGTGTCTCCGTGGTTGGGGCGGCCTGCTGGGTGCACGTGGGCTCCAGCAACGCCGAAGCAGCCACGTCGGCCCCAACGGTCGCAATAGACTCGCGTCTCGTGTCTCTTGGCCCCGCGCTCGGCTCCGCTGTTTGCGTGATGGAGGGGACAGCCGCACCACTGGGGCCCGCGGCCAGCGTGGCAACTGGCCATTGGCGTGCGCACACGTTCAAAACCGCGTGAGGGTCAGACGCGGGCGGCGCCGCGGCTGGAGGCGACGCCAACAAAGCACCCCTCGGCGTCTCCGCCGGCAGCGCAGCGGACGATGCGGCCGGTGGCATGTCGGCTGGGGCCGGCAAGCCACGCGCCCGCTCCTCATCGCGCCGCTCGATGTCGTGCCGCAGCGCGGCGAGCTGTTGCTCCTCGAGTCGCGTCTCCGCCTCTTCTTCGTCGCCCCACGCTGAGTGCAGCAGCGCGCTTGGCGCCGCCGAGTCCTCGCATGGCGTTGCGTTGCGTCGTACCTGGAGCAGTAGCTGCTTGCACGTGTGGCGCCGCCGCGCCGCCGACTCCACGTCCTCGTCCTCGTCCTCGTCGTGCAGCTGCGCCGTGGCCTCTGCCAGCAGCCGCTCCACGCGTGTTTGCTCGTGCGACATACCCTCGTCCAATCCAGCTGCCGGCAGCGAGTTGATGCCCTGACGTCGCCGCAGCATCTCACGCAACATCGCCTCCTCCTCGCCGTCGCCGTTGCCTTCGCCATCACCGTCGCCATCGTCGTCCTGCTCGTCAATAGCATCGGCCTTTGCGCGGGCCTCGCCGGTCGCGGTGGGCAGTGTGCGCAGGCTCTGCACGCCGGGCATCCCAGTCTGCGCCTCGGCGTCCTCCACGGTGAAGTCGCCCGTGTCCTTGCCCTCGTCCTCCTCGTCCTTGGCGTCGGTCGCAACCGGTGGACATGCGTCTTCCCCGCTGAGTTCGGCCTCCACCTCTCCGCCCTCTCCAGCCACCACCAAAGATGCCGCGCAGCATGCCACCGCAGCGGGCGCCGGCTTGTTCGTTGCGCATCGCTGTCCGAGCGTCCCACCCTGCGAGGCGCCCTGCGAGCGAACCTGGCCACGCGCCACTCGCACGTGCAGCAATTCAGCCCCCGAAGTGGCAGGATCGACTTCTTGCGGAGCGGCAGCGCAGGTAGCGCAGGCAGGGGCTGCGGCAGCGCAGGCAGGGGTGGCGGCGGCGCAGGCAGGGATGGCGGCGGCGCAGGCAGGGGTGGCGGCGGCGCAGGCAGGGATGGCGGCAGCGCAGGCAGGGGCTGCGGCAGCGCAGGCAGGGGTGGCGGCGGCGCAGGCAGGGGTGGCGGCAGCGTAGGCAGGGATGGCGGCGGCGCAGGCAGGGGTGGCGGCAGCGTAGGCAGGGATGGCGGCAGCGCAGGCAGGGGCTGCGGCAGCGCAGGCAGGGGTGGCGGCGGCGCAGGCAGGGGTAGCGGCAGCGTAGGCAGGGATGGCGGCGGCGCAGGCAGGGGTAGCGGCAGCGTAGGCAGGGATGGCGGCGGCGCCTCCCGGCGGAGCTCGGACGTCGCAGCAAGGCGCAGGCGCAACGAGACCAGCAGGTGCGCTGCCAGCGTATGTGGCGGGCGCGAGCGTGGCAGAAGCGTCACAGGCAGGCGTGGCGGAAGCGTCGTCGGCGGATGTGGCAGAATCTTCGATGACGGCTTCTTCGATGACGGTCACCACGGGCGCGATGGCGCCCGCCTGCGCGCGTTCGGGCAGCCCGCCTCGCTCCGCGCTGGAGGAGGGCTCCGAGCGGCCAAACGACGCGGGCGTCGAGCCCGGCAGCGACGCGGGTGGCCGGCCAAGGCCGCTGCTTGCCACAGCCCCATGATTCGGCTCGCGCCCGTTGTGCCGCGCCGCCTCCACCACCGATGAGGCCGCGGGAGCTGCAGCATCCGAGCCACCCCGCAGCGCGCGAGCAGCATGCGCGGCCCACGCCAAGACGACGCCATCTCCGGCGGCTTGCGGGCCGTCGCTCTCCGCACCAGCTTGGCCGCGGCCACTGCCCCGGCCGCCGCCCCGGCCGCGGCCACGGCCACCGCCGCCCCGGCCGCGGCTGCCACCAGGCCCACTGCGGTGGGTCGCGGTCGGCTGACTGCGCTCGCCACCGGCTGGCTGCGCTGACGGCGATGCGGGTGTCGCCGCAGGAGGTCGCGCGGCTGGCGCTGGAGCTGGTGCTGCCCGGCCCGCTCCCACCGATGGCCGCACAGCTGGCGCTGGCACCGGCCGGCCCGCCGCCGCCTTGGTCACTGCTGGCGCTCTCGCTGGCCGGCCTGTCGCCGCCTTGGTCACTGCTGGCGCTGTCGCCGGCTGGCCCGTCGCCGCCTTGGTCGCTACTGGCGCTGTCGCCGGCTGGCCCGCCGCCGCCTTGGTCGCTACTGGCGCTGTCGCCGGCTGGCCCGCCGCCGCCTTGGTCACTGCTGGCGCTGTCGCCGGCCGGCCCGTCGCCGCCTTGGTCACTGCTGGCGCTGTCGCCGGCTGGCCCGCCGCCACCTTGGTCACCTGTGCTGCATCTGACCGCACTGCTCGGGGGGCGGCCGATGCGGCGGGCTCCGGTGCGCGCGGCCGTTGCGGCGGCCGCAGCGCGGCTTGAAGGGTGCGCGCTGCCGCCTGCAGCTCATGCGCTCGCGACACGTCGGCCGCCGTCCAGCGCGACGGCACGAGCTGAGCGGGCGGCGTCGCACTCTCCGCGCTGAGCGACAGCGCGACGCAGGCCGCGGGCAGCTCGGTCTCAGCTGAGTCGCTCGTCGCCGGGAGATCGCCGGATACCGCCGGCTCGCCCTTGGCAGGCACGGACGCCTGCTGCTGCTGCTGCTGCTGCAGCTGCTGCTGCTGGTTGTGCGGCACGGCGAGGTCCAGCTGCGCGGCCAGCTGCACCAGATGCAGCAGCGCCGCCTCCTCGGCGCCGTCCGCCCGCCCCGTGGGAGGCCCTGAGCCCACTGCGGCAGGCTGCGACCGCGGCCGCGCTGCGCCTCTTGGGCCCGCCGTGCCACCACGCGCTCCGGGCTTGCCCGGAGCGGCCACCGCAGCACGGCGGCTGTCGGTGCCTTCCACCGCGCGCACCAAGAGCCGCGCCGCCCGCGCGGCGGCACGGCGGCGCGTCTTCTCCTCCGCGGCCTGCTGGCGTGCCGCCGCCGCCGCCGCGTCGGCATCGGCCTTGGCCTTGGCCTCCATGTCGGCGGCCTCCGCCGCGACGCGCGCCTCCGCCTCCACGAGCGCCCGCCTCTGCGCATCCACCGCGGCGCGCTGAGCGGCCTCGCGCGCCGCGGCCGCTTGCTTGGCGCGCCGGTCGCTGACCTCCTGCTCGTGGAACGCCGCCAGCTCGCGCAGCTTGGTCTGCCGGCTCTGCTCCTCGCTCTCGCGCCGTTGAGCCTCCTCCGCGGCCTCCTGCTTGCGCCGGGCCCTCTGCTCCTCCATCCACGTCGCCGCCTCGCGCCTCTCGGCCTCGCTCAACGCTCGGCTACCACCCGACGTCGTTGGGCCGCTGGCAGAGGCGGGCGCGGCGGCGGGTGCGGCGGCGGCGGCGGCGGGTGTCGCTGCGATGTTCTTGGTGGGATGCGACGGCTTGACCTTGGGCGTGGGCGGGCGGGTGCGCGGCTTCGAGTCCTGCGCCGAGCCGCCGAACGCGGAGAGCGCGGGATCGGCTGGTGGTGGGCGCGGCGGCGGGGGCCTCCGCTGGGGCGCGGAACTGGGAGCTGGCTTGCGGCTCGCAGGCGGTGGTCGCTCGCGCGGTGCCGACGGCTGAGCCGCGCCGCCGAATGCGCTCAGGACCGGCTCGGCAGCCGGCGCGGGCGCGGGCGACGCCGATCGGGCGCGCGGCGGCCGCGCGGGTGCGGCCGCAAGCACCAGGCCTCCTGCCGAGACGATTCGCGGCCGATCGCTGACCATGCGGCAGCTGGGAGAGTCGAGCGGCGCGCCCGCGGCAAAGCTGCTCGTCGTGGCGCAGTCCATGGCCGACCACGGCCGCCCCGTCGCCTGCAGGAGGACGGAGCCGCTGCTGGAGGCACCACCGCCGCCGCCAAACGGCAGCACCGTGCTCTGTGGGGCCAGAGCGGTCGGCGGCATGGAGCGCGCGCTGGCGGGCGGCAGCGACAGCAGCGCCTCGGTGCTCAGCAGGTGCAGCGACTCCGACTCCCCCTGGCTCTCGAAGGTGCGTCGGCGCGCCTGCGCAGCTCGTAGCGCCTGCGCGTGGTCCATGGCCAGCAGCCGCTTGCCGTGCAGGCGCGTAGGCGACGGGTAACACAAGCTTGATCGACAGAGTTCTGCAATGCGGTGCTTGCCTGGAACATCGCTTCGGCGGAGGAGCCGTGTGACCACGCGTTATTTGTTTGTGTGTGGGTTAGTAGCACTCATAGAGAGAGGGAGAGAGAGATGTAGGGTTTTTCTTGCGG
>Ga0209713_10001520_pt1 | contig 13921 bp, 12 predicted proteins | sample ArcOceMetagenome_3_FD_187444 | JGI IMG/M metagenome (GOLD analysis project Ga0209713, IMG submission 187444) | Marine eukaryotic phytoplankton communities from Arctic Ocean - Arctic Ocean- Svalbard ARC20M Metagenome (SPAdes) (version 2) | ecosystem: Environmental > Aquatic > Marine > Oceanic...
TCCATCACCCTCACATTCAACGGCGTCAGCTTTCGTCTGACTCCCGAACAACAGTCGACGTCGTCGTCGTCCAGTACGATTAACATTGCCGACGACGAGGCCAACATGATCTCGTTCCTGCAGGGTATCACTGGCAGTGGCAACAGCGCTCAGCTCTCTCTGAAGAACTTTACGGGAACCCTTCATTTGGAGCTTGCTGCCAGCACATCCAGTGCCGCCGCCGCAACCGCCGCAACATCGTCTCCCATCACCGCCACCTCCGCCACTGGAGGTGTCAGCCGAGTCACCCCCGTGTCCACTGCCATCACTGCAAGTAACAGCAAGGCCAACGATGCCGGTGCCGCAGCCGACGAGCCCTCGTCCATCTTGGGCCACAGCGCCGACAAGGCGCCGGCATACACTTCCCCTCAGCCAAAGAAGGCTTGCAGCAGCGCTTCCGCCAAGAAGACCAAGCAGCAGGGCCTTCTGCCCTTTGCCACCGCCACGACGACGTCTACGGCCGGGGCCAAGAAGAAGATGAACAACAGCAAGAAGACAAAGGCTGGTAGCGGCGGAAAGAAGGTGAGATCAACAACACTGACTTACCTTAAGAACCTGATGACAGTGTTGGTATTTGAACTAACTATCGTCAAATGCGTCATTCGAAACAACGTGCATTTGCTCACACATCATCCAATTTTGTTCTATCCAACTCAACTCGTATTAGGCCACCCCGTCCAAGAGGAATGCCAGCCGATCGGCCAAAAAGTTGTCGTCTTCGGCCACCGCAACCACAGCAAGTGCCACTCCCAACGCCGGCAAGCTGTCGCTCACTCGTCAACAGAAGAAGCAAAAGAAGGAGGTTGACGCCGAAGACATGGTTGTGTCGGACGATAGCAACGCCAACGTCAACGTCAGCGGCACTGATAACTCTAGCCTCTTGACGCCCATCGCTCACCTCGGACAGACGGCCCTGTCGATACCGACGCAGCAGGTCGAGCAGTCCCAATCGCAGTCGCAGTTCCAATCTCAGATGGATCTATCGCAGTCTGATGGTGCAGGAGAGGAGGAGGAGGGCGAAACTCAGGACACCACCATGATGGATGATGCTGAGGATACTGCTGCCGCCGATGTCGACGACGGAGATGATGCCAATGCCAATGATGAGGAAGACGCGACCGGCACAGCATCTGCCATCCAGGCGGCACCATCCTCGCCCATCGTCCAGAAGGGGAAGCACCATCCCGAGGCTCGGTGGGGCCAAACGATGACACTGATCGATCATGGTCGCGTCCTGGTGTACGGCGGACAAAGCTTCGACCACGATGCCAACTCCTTCAAAACCATATGCGACATCCACGTCTACGACATGTCGACGCGGAAGTGGTCCAAGCCCGTGAGTTCCGAGAGCGTGCCCCGCACGTGGCACAGCGCCACCTTCCTGCCCGAGCGGCAGCTGCTCATTTCCTTCGGCGGGGATCAGTGGGATGAGAAGTCTAAGAAGGTAGTAACGACCGAAGAGGTAATGGTGTTGGATACCGATATCATGCTTTGGTATCCCCCGTCGGTGTCGGGGCAAATTCCAACCGGCCGGTCTGGACACACGGCCTCTCTTCTGCCCAATACCAACGAGCTGGTTGTCTTTGGTGGCGTCAAGAACAACAAGTGGCAGAACTCGCTGGCGGTCCTCGACACCTCCCGATGGAAATGGTCGAATCCCAAAATTTCTGGTTCGGCTCCTCGTCCGCGGTCGTACCATACCGCCACGGCCGTCGGCGGATCCAGTGGCCGCAGCCGCCTCGTTATCTTCGGCGGCAACGATGAGGCGGAGAGCTTCAACACCGTCCATGTCCTTGATGCCAGCAATTCGAAGCTCAGTTGGTTCCACCCTGTCGTTTCCGGAAGCCCTCCCAGTGCTCGTTCTGGCCACACTGCGACCCTCCTCGAGGACAATAAGACGATTCTCGTCTACGGCGGTTGGGACCTCAATGCCGATGAGGATGCCATTAAGGACGACGCCGACATGATCTTCTCGGACAGCTACCTTCTCGACACAGAGCAGTGGTCGTGGAGTACCGGCCCAAAAATCAAGTACGACGGATCGTCCGGCGCGGCCAACGGTGGGCCGAAGCGTGTGGGACATTCCGCGGTACTTGCCCCAGCAGAAGATGGCTGTGAGGTCATGGTGTTTGGCGGCCGAGTTCCTAACGATGAATTTACCGCCGACTTCCAGAGGCTCACTGTTCCGCAAAAGTCGGATATGTAAATGGTAAATGGTGACCGGGAACATGTTAGGACAGAAAGTTGCGTCGGTTGCTTGCTTATAACATTGAAGCATAATAATTGTTAAATCACATTATCGTCCTGCCAATAGGTTTCCACGCGATTGTAATACAAATTCTTGTCGGCAACGCATCGTCGAAGCCACGCGAATTCTATCAGAGACTCTTTGGCCCCGCTGGGATTTGTCCTCTTTACTGCTGCAAGCAAGGCCAGTCCCTGAGAATAGTACTCGATGTTGGATTCCAACGGATGATGACTAGATTGGTCCTCGGTGGGGAATATCTTGTGATCGGCGACGAGTCCTTCCAGATCTGATCAAAATTATCAGAATTAGTATGTGTATGGACATTGGTCGCCTTTGGAGTTCTGCTCCCAGATCTACTGCTATTGGCCGACGAAGGTGATGAACTGCCGGGGCGTCTTCGGCCGCGGTTTTGGCCACGAACGGCCTTTTGCTGTTGCGCCATCATCCGTGATGTCATGGTCATCGAGATGTTGCGACTCGCTGCAAACCTTTATTTGCGTTTTGGTTACATGTATGTGCTTCTTGTATCCTTCTACTCTGTTTGTGGTAATCTTTCCTTCTCATGGCTTATGGTTTACTTACGAAGTGGGTTGCATTCAGCTTCCATTCGTGCAGAAGCTGAGGATGACATTCGATCGAACAGTCAGACGAAGCGAACCCCGAATGATGCGAACCTTCAGGACTTACTCGACCGAGTTTCTATCGATCCTCACAACCATCCATCACATCCAAAATCGATCATGAACAATCGGATCCGGCCGTTGGGGAGACCACAGCATCGGTGAGGGACCATCAACCATCGCCGACCGATAGAGTACCTCCGAATACAGTATAATGTTATCGAGACTATTCGCATCAGCAGTTGCCGCCCTGGTCATCCCCGGTCCGGCGATACCGAGCGACACAATATGTTCTGCAAATGCCTTTGTCACGCCCATCAATACGCAACGTCCATCTCGCGCTACTTTCCTTCCGGTGCCGATACCTGCCCGTGCGCGTTGTAGTCAACTGTCATCTACCACGTCCAGCGATGGCGATTTAATGGGCGATGAGACACTTCTACAGAAAGTGGACGCGTCCTATTTGCAAGACTTGTGCAAGCAGTTGAACTTATCGGCCGAGGGGAGCAAGGAGGAACTGCTCCTGCGATTGCGAACTCACGCCGACGAGCAGGCCAAGATCGAGAGGGCGCGGCGGTCAAAACTCAACGAGGAGATTGAATCTGGAATCGACGAGGAAGGATATCCCACCAAGCACAGGCTGGTGGATGACAATGCTGGCTTTGGTCCGTCTCCCTCAACCGGCTCTGATAATGGGGAGGATGAGGGTGTATTTTACTTTGAATTGCCCGGGAATGATGGCAACAAGAAGAAGTCGAAATCCAATGACGATGGCGATGGTGACGACGAGAGCGATAGCGCAGCAACTGCAGAAAAGGCCCGAAAAGAGCTGGACTCTGCCCTGGCCAAGGGTGGTCCTGATTTGGACCTCGAAAGGAACAACGCCATTATTGACTCACAAACCAATCCCATCACGGCGCCCCTCCCACCTCCGAGCGTCAAACCAAACGAAAAAGGCGAGCGAGTTGTCACCGTTTACTCCACTAAAGACGACAATGATATGACATCGATGAATACGGAGGGATTGATGGGCGACCCCGGCCAGGAGGGAATGCAGGGCGGTTATAGCCGGACGGATGGCAACGCGAACCCCGAGGATACGTTGGCCGGCGGTCCGTTTGGGGATGCATCCAATACGCAGCGGCGCAAGGCCACCGAGCAGGAACTGGAAGATGCCAAGGAAGTTGTCATGGAGCTCATGCAAGGCCTGCTTGCAATGACCGGCGCCCCGGGCTTTCAGGATGAATTCTCGGGCGGAGTCCAGCCCTACGATAACAACGAGGACGGCGCCTACGTTCAGAGCAGTGTTACCGTGTCATCCGAGCCTCAAATGGATTTTGTCGGTTTCGATCCATCGGCCGTGCCAACCGATATGCTGACGGAATCGTCTAGGTCTCTTCGTGCAGGTGGAGGTCAAGCCTTCCGCGAGGTATTGTCCGATTTTGAGATGCAAGCAGTTGGCCACGACGGGATGTTCGCTGACGACGTGAGCAAGGGCGGTGGTCATTACCGCGAAGTCCGAAAGGTTGGTGCATTCCTGGAAGGTTATCGCCGTGCCGAGGTCCGTCGAATCGCAAGGGAAACTGCTACAATGCTACTCGACAAGCTGGTGAACGAGGGTGTCAAGGGTCTTGACCTCATGCTGGCGACAATGGGCAAGGCCGGCGACGATGGTGCAGGCAATGCTGGCGAATTGAACGATTCCCTCACTGAATATCTCAACGAGGCCATCCGGCAGCAAGAAAAGAAGGTCGCTCTGCTTCAGGGCGACGAGCGAAGGACAAGTCAGCGACCCACGGAGGGTAGCATTAGACGCCAGCAATTGGAAGATCAGTCTTCTGGATCTCTTTGGAATGTAACAATGGAGGAAGGACAGGTAGTGGAGACATTTGATCCAAGCAATCCAAATATCAAGGCGGCACTCGATGACGAAATGAGGAAAAATGATGCCCTTTCTGGTAACATCATTGCACTTCCAACAACTGCGCCGGAACAACTTCTCTTGCTGCTATCGTGTCTACGAGATCGGGTAAGGGCCGAGGCTGCGTTCGCCACCGACGAAAAGGGTCGCAATCTGCGAATCTTGGCGTACATAATTCACGCGGCCAATGACGAGGCGAGAGAGCAGATCATAACTAGTGAGCTTGGCTCATCTCTTGATCGTTTGGATTCCTTCCTGGAATTGCTGAGCAGCGCCATCGACTACACAGAAAGCACCTCAAACGAGCTACGTCCGTCGAGTGGCAAGGGCCCGAGCCCGACAATGCTCAAGCACATCAAAGAGATGGTGGAAGATATCAACGAGCGACAAGCCTGGAAGGCATCGGGTGTGTCACAGAGGAAGTAAAAAAAACCAATGCTTATCAATCCAATAATAATACCACATTTCTTTATGTTACGGTGCAAGCACACAGTGACCGACGTATGCGGGCGGTGCTCGAGACAGATAAAAGCAAAAATTTCATATACCGCCATCAAAAGAAAGAGCCCATCCAGTTGTCCACACACACACCCACCACATACTCCTGCATCTTAAGGACTTCCAAAGCATATGCCAAAATGATTTCAGACACGTTCCACCCGCTCCTGATACGTCATTCCCCGCGCCTGATACTACGCTGCCAAACCCCAAGTCCTTTTCCATCGTCCACTAACGCCACGATCTCAACACTTATTAAAATTAGTCCATCTCGGACACGGGGGTCTTTCCGGACCTTTGATCGAACGGCCGGTACAGGACCATCTGCAGTTTTCCGGTGTTGTACCTCATACCGCCCTTGACGCTGGAGTGGATGGTCTTCATCAGCTCCATCCATTCGTCCTCCTCCTCCTTCGGCATGCGCTTGTAGCCCTTGTTGGCGATGTAGTTGAAGGCCTCCTCGAAGAAGTCGAAATACACGCGCATTCCCTTCTCCTCGCGGACGAGGAAGTCGCCCTTCTCGAATCCCGAGGAGATGGTGGCGATGGTAACGACGGAGTCCCCGCCGGCGGCGCCGGAGGGACCGGGCGCCGAGGTCACCATGGCATTGGCTTCTGCGTCCATGATTATTGCTTGTTTATTTATTTTGTGTTTGGTAAATACTGGTAAGAGAAAGAGCAGCTATATTCGCGGTGGTGGTTATCCACGCAATGGCCACACAAGAGATGTGCGAGAAGAGGGTCGGTCGTCGCTCTTAGCTGTCTTAGCTTGTGGCGTACCCACAGTGCCGATGCCGTGCCGTATGCCAGCCGTGCCAGCATTTTGTCCATAGATCATGGGGATTGTGCCAATTAATCGGGGAAACATCCTTTATCGGTACGTAAGTTATTATAGGAAGTTTAGGAGCATGACCCTAACATTTAGAATTTCCCCTCTACAGGCACAGGCTCTGCAATTCAAATCGCAACGCACCCTTGCACCACGGAGAGCTTGCACACGCGCCTGCACGCCTGTACAACACCAAAGAGCCAATGCCGATCCAATCGTTTGCTTGAATGTACCGGTACTTGACGGCAGCCTCCCTGTCGCCGCTCCAGAAGACATGTTGGTCGGTAGCATTGGCCGTCATTGTTGCCACACTCTCGTTGCTGTCATCCAGGCACGGGATACGAAATGATACCGACACGTCTTTACTGCAAGATGCATCGACAGCCGCTACGATTACACAGGACACGGACAATGCAGTGCATGTCGTCTTTGCATCAACCGACGACATGGTCCAGGGCGTGGAGGCCTCCATTCGATCCATTCAGGCGCATGCGTCCGGCCCGGTCCACTTCCACTACATTGGCGACACCCCACTCAGTTCCATGCCCGATGTGAAATTTTATTCACTGGCCAAGACATCCAAAGAGTACCAGTTGCAAGATTTTGTGTGCCTCGGAGACCGAAGGGACGGACAAAATGCAATCAATACGATGCATGCCAATTTCGCCCGATTTGTCTTGGATGAATTGCTGCCCCGAAGTGTGAAGAAGGCAATGTATCTGGATGCTGATACGGCGGTATTTTGCGATGTAAATAGATTGATCAATGGTGTACTGAATGACGACGATCATGATGATGGTGGTGAAGATACTTCTAGAGAAGGGGATGTCATTGATCGTCCCATTATTGCAGCTGTTCCGCGTGACCACATTTATGGTTTGACGCGAAAAGGTGAGGCGAAATACGGCAAGGTCAGCCCAAGCTTCAATGCCGGCGCATATATTGTCCATCTCGAGCGGTGGAGGGATCGTGCCATGGGCTCATACATCCGAAACATAACGCTGGCGAATAACAAAGAACGCTGGTACTTTCTTGGATCGCAGCCACCATTGAACATCGCCATTGGTCCTCATTTTGAGTGGCTATCAAGGGGGTGGAATGTCAAAGCCAAGAGGGTTAAGTCGGGGTTCAAAACAAAAGCTGGGGAGGATGTTTGCCTTGTGCACTGGACGGGGCCGGTCAAGCCGTGGCAAACAAGTGACGAGAAGTCCGTCGAGTTCCTTGACGTCTGGAAGCAATACGGGAAGCGATCCAGCAAAGAAAAAAGAAAAGCAAGCAAGCGGGGCACTCGCGTAAAGTAAAACGATAAAACGAAACGACTCTTTAGATTCTCCCTCCGTGTATGCACTACCGCACCGTACTGTAGCTGGCTCAATGGCTCTGTACACATTGGAAGGCCCAGTCTTCTTTGCTAACTTTATATAAAAATATATTGGAATTCCTATGCTAGTGACACATATCTACGATCGGCTTATTTCAATCGAAGGAGGAAGTTCAACCAACTCCAAGTATCCATCAAGCAAAGCCTCGGCCTTCTTGTATGCATCGGCAACTCCCGACTTGGATTTCTTATCGACAGCCTTTTGCATCTTTTCCACCTCGGCCGCAAATGCCTTCCACGCCTTAACACTTGGGAGAGAGTCCGGGGCCTGAGTGGAATTGCGACGGAACGCATTCGATAGCAAGTATCCCGCCGACTTGAAATCTCCCCATCCACCCGCCTCCTCGCTGGACAGGAAGGCCTTGGCCGCCTCGGCGATGCTTCCACCCTCCAACGGACCCGACAGGGCGAGGAAGCCCTTGACACCCGCCGTAACCCGGTTGTTGTATCTTTGCTTGGCCGACAACAAGTAGGCACCGCCGGCTGTGGCTCCACCCGACGCCTGTGCAGGAGACGGGACGAGTGTTGCGGTAGAAGCAATGCCAATCAGAGCCGCGGTACCGGCGCCAGTAACCTTTTCCAACATTACCCTCCGAGACGTCTCGGCCGAGAAGGCGGTGACACCATTGGACGAGATGTAAGCGGCGGTGGCAGCCGCGCAGAGGCAGATCTTGGCGGTCACGGAATGCATGACGGAAGCAACAAAGGATTGATGAAATTAACTTGCGACTGTGGTGCTAATGCAAAGGAAGGCGATGCGAGTAAGATATCAATCCGTGTACTGTTACATAGAGGCAAGGGATTGCCGACTGATACAATAACGAAGAGCCGAAGTTGAGGAGATCTTCATCGCGGATCGGACGTCGGACGGCAGGCAGACGGGTCGACGGGATACTGGAAATCGAAATCGAAATCGAAATCGAAAGCATCGCATCCAATGTTGTTGTCATCATCATCAATCAATCATCAATACTAGTAGATCTACCGGAGCCAACGTGTAGCGACGTGTAGCCATTATCGAAGGACGAGGCGAGGGCACCGATTAAATTCCATGTGCGAGAAATTTTCAATTCAGCGGGATCGTTACGACCAATAGGATCTACTACGGTGCTACTAGTATATATACCGGTACATGTTGTTGTTTTAGCAAGTCTCATTTTTTATAACAACATACTCCAAATATGCGTCCTTGAAGCTCTCCAGCGCAGGGCCGCTGTCTTTTTCAATCGTCTTTAGGATGCTCTGGCTTCCCTGTTCCTCGGCCTTCTCCTTGCTCACGGGTAAAATCCGCAATAACACCTTGGGGAACGATACGTCGACCTCGAGATACGACGAGGAGGTAAATGTAATCATCTGATCATCTAAATCAGCTGACTTTGCCGTTGTCCTCGTGAGCGAATGCGTCGTCTGCTCCTTCGCCTCCTCATCGCGGGTTGCCGTCAATTTGTTGAAAATGAATCGAATCGGCCTCGGACCCTCGGCCCTGATGGTGTCCTTAACAAGCGTGAATTCGTGAACGGGATAGCCACTTTCGTCGTCAACAATCAGCTTTGCTCCAATAGTCGCCACGGACAATATCTTGAGCCCAGGAAATTGTATGCCCGCTGTGGTCACTTGAAGCAGTGGATCTCCCTCCTCTGGCGGCACGGCACCCACTCTCTTGGCCTCTGCGGTCCATCGCTCCATCAGCTCCTTGTTGGCCTCCATTGGCTCTACAACATTTGATACCCCGCGCATAAGTAGGTCCCGATGGCCGTCCACCGAGAAGAAAGCGGCGAGAGATTTGCCATCACCAGATGCTTGCGGCAGTATCGGTACTGGATCAGTGATCGTGGTCGCCTCTCCTACAAACTTGAGCAAGGCCATGCCCTTCTTCTCCGTGATGTCGTCGATGTTGGCCAATGACAGAGCGCCGCCGCCGCCATTGTAGCAATACTCGCCGCCGGACAATCGCAACAAGAATTGAGGTTGCGTAAATGCATGGAGTGCACTGCAATTGATGGCCAGCAGAGTCGCCAATAGAGATACGCCTTGATGATTCGTCATAGTTAGTATTCCCAGAAGCATGAATTGTATTGCAGAATGAGGGAGTCTGCATGCAGTCTGCAGCCTCAATTAATTGGCCTCGTCATCAAAGAAATGCTCTGTCCATCGTCCGTCTTTGGCGGGAGCGCGAGATTCGCGAGTTCGCGAGATCGAGAGCGATGCGATTGGGCAGATCGAAGCGCCGAACGGGGCGGGTTGGCCCTTGCTGAGTTATTAGTTGGCCGTCCTCCTGACCCTCCGGCCCTCTTCAGACAAGCGCAAAAGACAACCTTAGCACATTTCTCGGCGTGATATTTGATTTCATTGCGGATTGACCACCGACGGACCGACCGCCTTCTTCCTCATATTTATTTGCTCGCTTCCCACCCCCAAATAACAATGGCCTCCCAAGTCGTAACCAACTTCGAGAAGCATCTGGCGCAACTCGCGATAGGCGCCTCCCGCGAGTCGATCCAGACCCTGTCAAAATACATGGCATTCAACCGCAAGAAGCACGGGGCCACCCTCTGCGAGGCCCTGTCCAACGCCATCCGCACCAAGGCGACGACGCCCGGCCGGAAGATGCTCTACCTCAACGTGATGCACGAGGTCCTCATCTCGGAATCGCCGCTGCAGGCGGGATACCAGAACGACAAGAAGTGGGACCGGCTGGCCGACCTGCGGTCGCAGCTCGGGGAGACCGTGGTGGTCGACGCCATTGCGTCGGTCCGGGATTGCGCTGGAACCAGCGAGGCCGACCTGGCCAAGATTCGCAATTGGATCGAGCAGTGGGAGGAGATCGAGGCCTTTGGTGGGCCGACCATTGTGCTGGGTGCTCGGAGGGCGCTGACTGCGGAGAAAACGGCGCAAGTCGAACCGACAGCAGAGGAAAAGGCTGAGGCGTCGTCACCTTCTGATGGCGCCGCGGTAACGGAGATGGCCACGTCGGAGTCAACACCTCCGGCCAAAAAGGAGACCCCGTCAGCTGCAACCGATGGCGATGTTGCTAAGGTGGCCACGGAAAGCATAGATACTGACGTAGCCAGTTCTACTACCAAGAGCAAAACCCGAGAAGACGCTGCCACTACGCTTCCGCCTGTTGATATGCCCCCCGCATTTGACTTTGAAGCTGAGGTAAGACATGCCTAAAAGTATTGACGATGTGTTTATCCGTTATTTTCATCTATTGCTGGTATATCATCTAACTCGCATTCGTTTCACAACCGTTACCATCTCATAGAGTATTCCGTTCGAAAAGGTTGAGCCTCATCAGCTCCTCGCGTCGTGTCGCTCTCTGGCCACGATCCAAATTAGCCGTGATCTGCGGAATGACGCGGCCGTTCGGATCTCGACGGCGTTATCCACGCTGTCTCCAGACGTTGAGGCGGCCTGTCGCAAGGCCCTGGAGGATGCCGGTGGAGACAAATCCAAGGCAAGTATCGATCTGGATTCCATCCCCAGCATGTCCGACGATGTTCTGGACATCAACATCGGCGATGCCATCAAAGCCGTGCGGCAGTATCGGGATATCATTCTGAAGCAGCAAGAGGCTCGCGAGGCATTGGTTGAGCAGATCGTCAAGAGCCGGTGTAAGTTTGGTTCGATGAAGGCGGCCGAGGCATTCTGTGGGATCGGTGCCAAGGAGGAAAAGCTCAAGAAGCGAAGAGATGTGCTGCAAGACGCCATGGAATTGGAGGGCTTGGATGTTTTGGAAGAGGAGGAAGGAATGGGGGATAGTATGGATGCTGATCTGGGAGGAGACAACGCCGGCGGAAAGTTGCCACCCTTGACGTGGTACGAAAAGGAAAAGGAGGCTGCACTACTAGTAGCTGGTGGTGGTGGTGAGCCACAAGCCAAAAAGTCGAGGGTAGAATAATTAGTCATTGGTTCACTTGTGGTTATTGGTCGTAATGTAAGCTGCCCGATTAAAAGTGTGTATCTTCTCTTGCTACCGGTAGATCTAGCTAGTACGAAAGCATGCGGCGATTGTTGTGCTTTTGATCCTGATGCTGGAGCAGCTGACTGAGCTGATGGAAGGACTTGCTGCACTCCTTGCAGCAGTAGGGCTTGTCGGGCACGGGGCCAGAAATCGTTCCACCATACGTCAGGAGAGGACGTTCCGTCATGTACCGGCCCATCGAGCTCTGTCCAGCGGCAAAGCGATAGATCTGCTCCCGCGCATTGTCCTTTCCGAGACATCCCGTGCAGTATCCCGACTCCACGTGCTGCACTGCGTTTGCTCCAGAGCGGAAGCGCTGCTCGCCGCACACCGGGCACGCCACGTTGCGAGGCCGGTGGACCTGCATGTGCATGTTGAGCTCGTTCTGCGAGGCGAACGAGCGGTAACACTCGCCACACTGAAAGGTCGTGCTGCCACCGTACCCTCCACCATAAGAGCCACCGCCACCACCGCCATACCCGTTCACGCAGCCCTTGCAACGAGACAGGCCGGGGCCCTTGCGCCACTGGTTGGAGCTAAAGTTGGAGTTGCTGAGATAGTCACCGCAATCGCTGCACTCGCGGCCCATTGTTGTTGTTATTGTTGTATGTAGACTATCAATATCACAATACTACTCTATCTATCTAGTCTAGAGCTCGTGGCTAGTAGAGTAGTACCGCTGAAAGTGGTACATGTAGCAGACAAGCACAAAGCTGGCTCTCCGCTCCGTGGTACGAACCAATGCCATCGCGCCATCGCGGCCATCGCCCATCGCGCCATCGCATCCGCGCCAATCCGCGCCATCGCGATGGCGTTATGGCGTTGCCGACGTCATGACTGACGTCATCGTCATAAGGGAAACCGTCTTTCCATCGACCTCTGCTCGCTCGCTCAGCCGTCCGGCGTCCACTTTCTACTTTCGCTCATCACATATCAGCTCATCAGCCAATACGACAGTACGAGAACCCACCGTGACGTTGAGATGGGCCGCAAAGGACCGAAGAAGGGCGCTGGAGGCAGCAGCCGGCGGTACAATAGTGGCGTGTCGGGTCACAGAACAGCATACGAACCATATCGTGGGCCGGAAGAAATATGCCAAGTGGTCAGCACGATTGGGGAGGAGGCCTCGCCGCTCAGGGGGCTCAAATTGCGCATGTGGGACTTTGCCCAGTGCGATCCCAAGAGATGCACGGGTGCCAGACTGGCGCGGAGGGGTGTCTTCCAGAGCATGCCCCTCCGTCAGCCGTTTCGCGGCATCGTGCTGTCTCCCAACGGAACCAAAAGCGTTTCGCCGGCCGATGCAGACATCTTGGACGAGCACGGTCTCTCTGTCATCGATTGCTCTTGGGCTCGGTTGGCCGAGATCCCCTTCAAGCAGATGCGATCAGGTCATCACCGCATATTGCCGTGGTTAGTTGCGGCTAACACGGTGAACTATGGTATTCCAGGCAAGATGTCTTGCGCCGAGGCCGCAGCGGCAACTCTGTACATATGTGGAAGGGTGGAAGCCGCCAAGGCAGTGATGGCGGAGTTTGGGTGGGGCAGTGAATTCATTCGTGTGAATAAAGAGTTGCTGGAAATATATCGGCAATGCAAGGATGCCGACGAAGTGGTAGAAAAGCAGAAGGAGTGGCTTGAGAAGGCTGAGAAGGAGAGAAAGGATGGTGGAGCAGGAACGCTCACCCGTCGCCGGAAGAAATATTGGGAGGGAGATTCGGACGATGACGAGGAGGAGCACGATGAAAGTGGCGAAGACGAAGAGGCAGACACACACAATGACCTTCACAATCGCGATAAGCTTCCCCCCAGTGACGATGAGTATTATGATCACTCCGAAGAGGAAGTGGAGTACGATAAGTTTGGCAACACCATTGTGAAAAAGATGATAGCATCGCAACCAGGAGAGCTGCCGCCGAGCGTTGATGAGTATTATGATTATGAGTCGGAATCCGAGCCCGAGCTGGATAGTTTTGGTAACATTATTCCAAAGAAGGAGAAGCAACCAGCGGGAGTGAGTTCAGATGATGGGCTTGATTGTTCCGCTCTCAAAAAGTCGTTGCCTTGAAATAAGTCAGTCAGTTTAATCAACTATTGACTATTCATATTCATTAATGATTCAACAAGAAACAATGGATTGTCAGCTTCTGGGTCATACCGAACGGTCAGATAGCCGTCCTTTCGTGCAATCTTGATATTCCTTTTGTCATCATCAATGAGAATAGTTGTATCATTTGATATATTTTTGTTTCCATTGGCCGCATTGATATCGTTAATTGCTTTCGCCAGATGTGCTTGCTTGCCATCATTCGCGGTGTACCAGCCATGGACTGGGATGTGCTGACCAGGAAATATTTGTCCAGTAACATTGCCAATAAGATCGATCTGCGTCGAAAATGTAACGATCGCAGTGTCGATCTTTTGA
>Ga0209713_10001523_pt1 | contig 13914 bp, 4 predicted proteins | sample ArcOceMetagenome_3_FD_187444 | JGI IMG/M metagenome (GOLD analysis project Ga0209713, IMG submission 187444) | Marine eukaryotic phytoplankton communities from Arctic Ocean - Arctic Ocean- Svalbard ARC20M Metagenome (SPAdes) (version 2) | ecosystem: Environmental > Aquatic > Marine > Oceanic...
ATAGCGTCCGGCATGGTGATGACTCCAGCGCCGGCATCGCCACGACACAAATCATTCGCGCAGCATCTGCTCGAGATCGAGCAGGAGGCGGCAAAGGCGGCCTCTCGGTGCGTTTACCAGCCTGCCGGACCGCTGCCGATGGCGACGCCTGCGTGCTCGCATCCTAATGTCTCTCGCACCCCTCGCAGGTGTCGCTGGGCGCATTCGAAGACCGCACTGGCGTTTGATCAGCCGCCCCAGGCGTGGCCTGTCGAGCCACCGTCGCCGGGTGCCACCGGCGGTCAGCCCACGGATGCCAACGCAGCTGCGCTCGGCTCGGCCCGCCGCGCAGCGGGTGCTGCCGAGCGCGAGCGCGACCGCTCGATGTGCGAGGTGCGCATCCTGAGGCGCACGCTCCCTGAGCTCGAGGAGGCGGTCTCAGCGCGCGAGTCGCTGCTCCAGGTGCGCCGCAGCCGCGCAGCCCATGCAGCCTGACCCCCGCGCGCCGCTCACTTCCACCGCGCCCTTGCCGCGACCTCGCGCGCGCAGGCTTCGCTCTCGCAGCAGCAGGCGCTCGCTCGCGGCCGGATGCAGCAGGACACCAAGCTGCAGGAGCTGCAGGCCTCGCTGCAGCAGGCGCTCGCCGAGTGCGCCGGGCTGCGCGACAAGGCGTCGAAGCAGGCGCGGCTGATGCAGCAGCAGGAGCGCGACATCGCCCGCCTGGAGGCGCAGCTGGCGGCCGCGTCGGCGGGCGGCAGCCCGGGCGGCGCGCCGGGCACGCCAGGCACGCCGTTCACGCCGACGGGGCGGCGCGCCGCCGCGGGCGCGCCGCCGCCGCTCACGCCGCCGTCGGCGCTCCTCGAGGGGATCGACGAGGACACGACGCCGCGCAGCCGAGGCGCCGCCTACTGGCGACGCGCGCAGATGTCGTTCCGCATCGCGTCGATCGCCGACTACTGGCAGGCGCGCGCGACCCAGCCCTCCGCCCCATCCCCATGTCTCCCCACCTCACGACTCGTCACGACCTCTCACCTCGTCACCTCCGTTGCGTTTGGCTCCAGGCGGCTGCCAAGGAGGGCGCGGACGGGCGCGGCAGCACGGAGGCTGCGTACCGGCCGGCGGGCACGCCGTGGCCCGGGCACAAGATGCAGGCGCGGAGGGCGGCCAAGGAGGCGTCGCTCAGCCCGGGGGGTCCGCCGCCCGGCACGCCGGGCTCGCCGCAGGGGGCGGCGGGCAGCGCGCAGGGGGCGGCGCAGGGGGCGGCGGAGGAGGCGCTGCTTCGCGCGGCGGGGAAGAAGCTCGACGAGGCGGTGCGGCTCGCGGTGGCGTCGGCGCTGCTCGAGCTCGAGCTGGCGGTGCTCGACGGCGGCGCCAGGGTGACGGCGGCGCGGCAGGAGGAGGCGGCGCGCAAGGCCGCCGAGGAGGCGGCGCAGACGCTCGAGCTGCCGGTCAACGTGGCGTCGAATGCGGGCGAGGCGGCCAAGCAGGCGGCGCTGCGCGGCTGGGCGGAGAAGACGGCGTCGTGGCGCGCCGCGGCGTGCTCGGGCGCCAAGCTGCGCGCGGCGAGCACGCAGGGGCAGGCGGCGGCGGCGGCGGTGATCGCGGCGACCAAGGTCGTCATCGAGAAGAACATGCCGCCGCTCGAGGAGCACCTGCGCACGATCGTGCACGACAACTGCGCGGCGGCGGTGCGCCAGCTGCGCGGCGCCAAGGCGGCGACGCGGGCGGCGGCCGCCGAGAAGGCGCCGGCGGTGACGGCGGCGCTCGCGGCCGCCATCGACAACGTGACGCTGCAGTTCACGTCGGGGCTGCGCGCGACGGTGCCGTCGGCGGTCGCGACGCAGGTGGGCTCGGTGCAGGTGCAGCGGCTGTGCGCGCAGGCCGTCGCGTCGCGGTGCAAGAAGCTGCGCGCGGCGCACCCGGAGGCCGACATCGCGGCGCGGCTGTGGGAGGAGGTCTCGATGTCGGCCAAGCTGCAGCAGCAGCTCGCGAGCAGCGGCGACTCGCTGCAGACGTTCCTCTCCGACCTGCTCAAGGGCGCGGCCAAGCTGCAGCTGCCCGCGCACCTGCTCGACTTTGTCGCGTCGCGCGTCGCGTCGCACCTCGACCCGTACGTCGACGGCGACGTGACGACGCCGGCGGACGAGGCGAGCCGCGGCACGTCGCCGATGCTGCCGTGGCTGCAGCGGCTGTACAAGGAGCAGCACGGCCGGCCGCTGCCGGTGCCGGCGGAGGTGGTGCTGACGCAGTACGTCGTGCACGGCATCGCGCGCGCCAACGCGACGCACTGCTTTGGCGACCTGATGATGGGGCAGGGGAGGCTGCCCGTCGCGCCGTACGAGCAGGACGCGCACTTCGTCGCCCTCGGCAGGGCGCTGCGCGGCGCCATCCTCAAGGACTTTGGCGCCGAGGCGAGCACGATCCAGGGCGCGCAGGTGACCGAGACGATCATCGAGGAGCTCGCGCGCGAGCACTCGCGGCTCCTCTACCTGCAGCAGCAGGTGATGGGCAACGCGCTCGCCGACGCCAACCGGCTCGGCGAGGTGGGGCGCAAGGACGAGATGAAGCGGATCTTCGGCATCGACATGTGACGAGAGAGAGACAGAGAGGGAGAGAGACGCGCGCGCCAAGTTCGTTTGAGGGACCCTCCCCCGGTGGGCCGTGCATCTCTGTACACCCCCTGCGCAGCTCGTGGAGCGTGGAGAGCGGGGGGAAAGTGTGTTGAGGAGTCTCCAGAGTCAGAGTCGAGAGAAAAGTGCACATGCTCACAATTTTAAATTTGAAATACGGACAGAAATCGCGCGCCACCATGGCCGACCCCGGCGTAGCACGAGACCGGCGTTGAGTGAGCGTCAAATCCTGTGCACTTCCATAGCGCCCTGCTCAGTCCGTGAGCTCTCACCTGTGGCATACTCATCCGCGGCGGTGGACTGCTGCTCCAACGAGACCGGCTTGACCGCTGCCCCCTTCATGGTGGGATGGTTCTCCCACGAGAAGTGAACGAGGTCGGCCCTGTCGAGGACGCCGCTGCCGTCCTCGTCGAGCCGATTGAACTGCTCGACGAACGAGGTGAGGTCCTCCTTGGGCACGAGCTGCGACGCCAGCAGCATCGCGACGAGGAAGTCGGCCTTGTCGATGCCCCTGTCGATGGAGCCCTCGGGCAGCTCGGCGGCGAGCAGCTGGTCGAGCGGCTTGCTGAGCAGCGACGCGAGGCGCAGCTGCGTCATCCGCGTGTGCAGCAGGTCGCCCACCACCGTCACGAGCCACGTGATGAAGCCGGCGCTCACCGGCAGCAGCAGGCACATGTAGGCCCTCGAATCCTGGCGCACGGGGCAGATGTCGCCGAAGCCGATCGTCGACGACGATACGGCTGCGAAGTAGATGCTTTCGAGGTAGGTGAGCTGGCGCTCGCCGTCGGCCAAGGAGTTGGAAAAGTGGCCCGCCGGCACGAGCAAGACGACGATGGCCGTCAAGAGGAGGCACACCCACGCAAAGAGGTACGGCAGGACGTAGCCGCGCGCGTAGAAGACGTACGGGCCGGGCGGCGTGCGAGGGTCATCCCGGGCCTCCAGCGTCCATGCCGGCAGAAGGCACTTCAGCAGGCGCTTCGAGAGGACGAACGAGCTCTCGATGGGCCACGTGAAGAAGAGGCCGATGGCGATGGGCAGGCAGCAGGCGTAGCTCGCCGCGATGTACACGAGCGTGAAGAGGCGCGAGCCCTCCGACGTCGGCGCGAGGCAGCCGAAGCCGACGGTCGTCACCATCACCAGCGAGAAGTAGAAGGCGTCGAGGACGGTCCACTCGGGCTCGAGGTGCGAGTAGGCGAGCGTGCCGATGGCCAGGAAGCCGCCGACGCCGCCTACAGCATAGACGCGCCACCGGGGGATGTTGCGCACCCATCGAAGGGCACAGTGCACCAGCTTGACGGGGAGGGGGCTACCGTGCAAGTGGGTGTCGTCCCCCTTGGCCTTCGCCTGCCGGAGGTGCCTGTGCGGCATGCTATGCAAGCCGGGCATCGCGACGCGCCGTGGACAACCGAACCGGGCGCACGGCGTCGCGAAGCACGCAGAGCAAATCAAATTCAGATTTGAATTCAGAAAGATCTTTTCTTTGCTGCGCAGCGTGCGGTCGGCATGGCATTGGTAAGCCCCGGCAGTTGGGACCTGTGACCCCGGAGGCGATCCGATAGCTAACCGCCTAAACAGCCTAAACAGCTGCCCACGTGCACAGCTCCGAGGCCCAAACCGTCTATACATAGCAAGCGTACTGTAGCTGAAACACTCAAATCTTTTGAGGCCATTGCGTGGCTCTGGCAGCCGTGCGCAACGCTTCCAGGGAAACGCACTCGAAGAGAAGGCAGCCTGGGACATTGTTCTTCGCGGCCTGCCGCGGGTTCCCAGCGCTTTGGGGGCTGCGTAGCCCTTCCTGAGTCTCTGGAAGCCCGGCCTCGTCCTCCTCCTGCGCTACCAGCTCCTCCGCCTCCTTCTCCGCCGCGGCCCGCTCCTCTCGCTCCTCCCTGGACACCACGGGCGCGCCGCCCCTCTGCATGATCTGCTTATTGACCTCGTCCTGCAGCAGCTTCACCCACGCCTTGGCGTCCTGCAGCCGCAGCCGGGCGAGCTCCTCGGGGCTCAGCTGCTGCGGTCGCCAGAACATGCTGCCATCGGCCTGCGTTTGCGCCGCCACCTCGGCGGTCGCGCGGGCGTAGACCTCCGTGTCGAAGGCGTGGATCTGGGCGAGGATCGGCGACGTCGCCACGTTCGTGCGCGGGTAGTGGTCGAAGGTCTTGCCGCGGTTCTGCGACATGACAACCGGCTTCGTCAGGTTGCCGCCCGCCTCGTTCTGCCGCATGCACTGCCCCAGGAGCGGAAAGAGGAGGACGCGGTCGCACTGCACGCCGCCCTGCTCGTCGTAGATGTACCAGGTCTGCGGGATCGCGTGGTCGACCTGGCCCCAGTCGAGCTTGTGCCGATTGTCGGCGAGGATCACCTTGAGGGCGGCGCGCTCCATGGCCGGCAACGCGGTCGCGTTGGCGCCCGCACTCATCTCCTTCACGGTGTGGGAACACCCGTGAGTGCGAAAGCCGTCCGCGAGGGTGCATCTCCACGCATTCTCCGAGCCCGCCCGGTCCATCGGCTCGCGCAGCACGCAGACGCGCGGCCGTATCGCCTCGTGCTGAGCGCCCTGCGGTGCCGATGATGGCGGCGACGGCGGCGACGGCGGCGGCGAACCGAGCGCGCGCCCGAGGCCCCACGACGGCGGGCGGGTCCACGGCGAGCGGCCGATCTTGCGCTCGAAGACGTCCGGCGGCAGATGCCACCAGTTGGCACGCACGTTCATCGCCGGCAGCTGCGAGTGGTTGTACACCTCGAGGCCGGACGAGACGTGCGTGAGGGTCGAGCCGGCGGACTTGGGGATGTGGATGACGCGTCCAGCACGCGGGAAGCACGAGCGCGGCCGCACCTCAGGCTCTGGGTGGATGCTGGGCATGGGTCGTGAGGGTCGTGCGTTGCGCGGCACCACGCGCAGCGCGTTCGGCGCGGAGTTTGGTATCTTTTTGCTCCCGGGAGACTCGCCGTCGCGAGTCCTGATCAGTGCCAACGAGCGAAAGCCGGTGGGCTCGTTGCTCAGCGCGCGCATGTTGCACTTGGAATACCATGAGCAGTCCTTGAAGAGGAGCGAGAACGAGATGAACGAGCAGCCTCTGCAGCCGCCGCACTTGAGGCTGCACGTCTCGAGCGCATCGTACCAAGTGCCAGCCTCACGAGAGTTGAGCTTCCACGAGCCCGATGTGTCTGTCCGGCAGTCGCCGCCACGCTCCGCGTGGCCGCAGTGGCCGGCGCCCTTGTGCTGGTTCGGGGTGGTCCTGACGATGATGCCGGCGAGGTTGCGCCCGTGATGGTCCGCCATAAATATCCGCTGAAGTGAACGACGGACGGCACTCGTACCGCGGAAGCCCGTCGTTGCGCAACACTTCCAAAATTTTGAAATTGCTGATCGAGCAATTATCGATGATCTTCTCAGCTTGAAAGTCGACCGAGACGCAGAGTTAATGGAGCGCATCCTCTCTCACCGCGTTAGCGGTTCAGGTGCGTACACCCCACCCATGCGGAACGTGGGCATGCCTGCACCGTGCCTCGTCCTATACCAGCAGACTCGTCCCGCCACTGAGCAAGAGCCAGCATGCAACCCGCGGAACCCACTCATGTGTCCGTCGCTGTTGAACACCACGTGGCAGCTGGCATCACTCAAGACCAGGCGGCCAGGCTCGTACAGCGCGTGCGCCGCGGACAAGTGGCGCGGCGCGAGTGCGCCAAGCGGAGGTCGGAGCCAGACGCGCCGCGAGACCTGCTGTCCGTTGGCACCCAGGTCCGCCACGAGCTTCGGGGCGAGGGCAAGATCACGGAGGTGCTTGACGACGGACGGCGAGTCGTCACCTTCGACGGTCACACCAGCGTGGTGGGGACCACCCATCAGGGCGAGACGCACCGGTACGATTCGCACTCGCTGCACAAGGTCTTCACGCCGCAGATCGACGAGCTGCGCCAGCGCACGCTCGACATCAACTGGCTCGGCCTCGCGACGATCGGCCGCGTCGAGGCCACCCCGAAGAAGAACGAGGAGCCGCCCAAATCCGATCGTAAGGGCTCCCGCAGCAACCGTGGCAGCACGCCGACAGCCGGCCCCATGCTCACGAGTGGACGAAGCTTCGACGTGGTGCCGGGAGACGAGGGCGGCGATGCGGCGTTGGTGGCACCAGCGGAGCAAACGGCCGTCCCTCGACGCGGCCGCGGGAGCCTGACTCGGGAGACAACCAGCGGGACCCGCAAGAGGGCGCTCGTCGACGGAGACGTCGTCCAGCTCGTCATCGATGGTGTGACGGGGCGTGTGGACAAGGTCAAGGCGTCGGTCTCTCGGGGCTCGCATGGTCGCCTGGGCGGGGGCAAGAAGACGGGCGGCAAAGCCAGGAGGTTCGAGCGGCCCGTGGCGGTGGTGGTGGGCGCTCCCAGCGTGGGCAAGGACGGCGAGACGCTGGTGGGCGTGCGCCTCAACGGCAAGGGGCGCACGCTCTACTACAAGGAGGCGCAGTGCAAGAAGCTGCCGGGGCTCTCGCGGCTCGGCGTCTCGGCCGCGTGCCTGCGCGCCTTCTGCGACGCGCACGCCGGGCTGCTGCGCGGCCTCTCGTGCGACGCCGTCTGGCAGCACATCATCCACGCCCTCGCCGCCCGCTGCCGCTGCTCGCTCGCCGCCGCCATCGGCCACGCGACCTACGACACGCGCCCGCACGCGCGGCCGGCGGGGAGCGCGCCGGTGGCGCCGGCGCCGTTCGTGGGCGCCGTCAACGTCTACGTGAGCTACGCGGGCGAGTCGTCGTTCCTCTCGCTGGTGGCGGCGCTCGAGGAGTTCGAGGCGGCGCAGCAGCAGGGCAGGGCGGCGGCGCAGGGCGAGCCGCCGGCCGACACGATGTCGGCGGCGCAGGGCGAGCCGCCGGCCGACACGGCGGCGCAGGGCGAGCGGAGCTTCTTCTGGTTCAATCCGTTCTGCTCCGACCCGACCGAGGAGCCGCACCAGATGATGCCGCCGCTGTGGGTGACGCACGTGCTCTCGCGCGACATCGGCGCCATCGGCCGCACGTGCCTCGTGCTCGTAAAGTGGGCGGCGCCGACGGCGCTGCGGCGCGCGTGGGTGCTGCTCGAGCTGCTCTCGTCGGCCGCGTCGGGCGCCGCGGTGAGCGTCGCGATGGCGGCGGACGAGGCGGCGTCGTTCGTGCACGCGCTGCAGCACGACAAGCAGGCTGTCGAGGACGCCGTCGCCAACTGGACGCTCGACGCCAAGATCGCCGTCTCGTCGCTCGCGGCGCAGCGCGACGCGGTGGCGCTGATGCTGCAGGACTCGGCGCAGCGGGAGCGCTTCTCGGAGCTCGACGCGCTGATCTCGGAGCAGCTGCGCGCGTGGGCCTTCACGACGGGCAAGGCGGCGCTCGCGCAGCTGCCGCCAGAGGAGCGCGCGACGTCGACGCTGCAGATGCAGCTCGCGACCGCGGCGCTCGCCGCCGGCGTGACGTCGGTGGCGGAGCCGCTGCTCGACGAGGCGGCGGCCGCGTGCCACGCGTCCTTTGGGCCGAGCGACCCGCACACGCTGCGCACCGACGACCGGCGCGCCAAGATGATGTGGGCGACGGGGCGGCTCGCCGAGGCGGAGACGCTCTTCGGCGACGTGCTGCGGCGGCGGACCGAGGCCCACCGCGGCGACGAGAACAACGAGCCGACCGCCTCGACGATGGAGGAGCTCGCGCTGACGTACCAGGCGGGCAGGAAGCTCGGCGCGGCGCTGCCGCTCTTCCGCTCGGCGCTCGCGGTCCGCGCGCGGCTCGCCGACGGCGACAGCTTCGCGACGGCGCACCAGCAGCGCGCCAACGACGCGCGGCTGCAGACGACCAAGTCCAACCTGGGCTGCCTGCTGCGCGAGCTGGGCGACGCGACGTTCGGCGAGGCCGAGCCGCTGCTGCGCTCGAGCCTGCAGGCGAAGCGCGCGCTGCTCGGCGGCAAGCACCCCGAGACGCTCATCGGCCTCAACCAGCTCGCGCAGCTGATGAACTGCATGCGCAGGCCGCGGCAGGCCGAGGCGCTCTTCCGCGAGGCCGTCAACGGCCGCACCGAGGTCCTCGGATCGCGCCACCCGCAGACGCTCAACGCGATGGGCCACCTCGCGCTCTGCCTCTGCGAGCAGGGGCAGCCGTCGGCGGCGGTGGCGGCGCTCGGCGACGCGGTGCAGATCTCGACCGAGGTGCTGGGCAGGCAGCACCGCGTCACGACGGCGCTGCAGGCCAAGAGCGACCGGATCGACGCGGCGCTCCGCGAGCAGCAGGGGCGCAGCACCAAGGGCGGCGACAACGACGACTTCGACGACGACGAGGCCAGCACGAGCGTCGTCGACGGAACCGACAGCGAGCGCACCGTCGACGACGTGCGCCGCGCCGCCGCCGCCGCCGCCGCCGCCGCGCGGCAGCAGCACGAGCTGTCGGAGCGGGCGGCGGAAGTGCTGATGAGGATCCTCACGCACACCAAGGAGGAGCTGCTCACCATCTTCTGCGCCGCCGACAAGGACAACACGTCGTCGGTCGACGCGATCGAGTTTGCGTCGTCGCTGCGCGCGATGGGCATCCGGCTGCTGACGCCGCGCGCCGACGGCGAGGCGGGCTTCGACGACGGCGGCGTCGCCGTGCTGCGCGAGCTGATGGGCGTCTTCGGCTACGACGAGGAGCACGAGCGGCGCGACGTCTTCGAGCTGCTGCGCGTCGCGCGCGAGGAGCGGCGGCGGCACCGCGTGCGGCTCGCGCAGGTGCGCGCCGACGACGAGGCCGCCGCCAAGAAGCGGCGCAAGAGCCCCAGGGGGCGGCTCAAGCAGCTGTGGGGGCTGCTCACCAAGCAGATCTGGAACACGCTGACGCTGCCGCACTACGACTACGAGCAGATCGAGCACCGCCCGCGCCTCGACGACAAGCCAAAGGCGACCAGGCGGCCGTCCGAGCTCGACGAGACGACCTCGGCCGCGGCCAAGCAGGCGATGAACGACGAGGCGACGGCGAAGGCGATGTTCGCGGAGATGGAGAAGCTGGCGGTCGAGCCGGCGACGGGGCACCACGCCTTCGACGACGGCGCGCTGATGAGCAAGCTCGGGCTGCACGGCGTCGAGAAGTCGCTCACGTCGGCGGCGGTCACGCAGGGGCGCAAGGGCGCGGGCAAGATGATGAGCGAGGCGCGCGAGGTCTTCCTGCAGAAGCGGCAGCACACGCAGGGCACCGCCGCGTCGCCCGTCGAGGTCTTCCTGCGCGCAAAGGAGCACTGGATCCGCTCGCGCGCCACGTCGCGCATCGCGGCGCTCGAGGAGGACGCCGCCGAGCTGCGCAAGCTCTCGCGCGCGTACGAGCTGGTGGCGGCGGGGCTGCCCAAGGAGCAGCGCACCTACGGCGAGGCCGAGGCGATGCTGCACTACAACGAGCTGATCATGTCGGTGTACGACGGGCTGCGCGCCGCGTCGATCCGCTTCCGCTACTTTGCGCAGACGCCGGTCGACTCGATGGAGGCGAAGAGCCTCTTCGGTGGCAAGAAGAAGAAGAAGAAGAAGAAGGGCAAGAAGGGCGAGGAGGGCGAGGAGGGCGAGGAGGGCGACGAGAAGGAGGAGACGGCGCCGCTGCCGTTCTGGGAGCGCAACCGGCCGTCGATGGGCGCCTTCAAGCGTGTGGAGCTCGGCGCCAAGTGGGGGATACTCGTGCTGCTGTGCGGCGCGCTGTCGAGCGTGTCCAAGCTCATCTTCCTCGGCAGCGCCACCGACGACGAGAGCGGCCTCACGCCGATCGACTTCCGGCTCGAGTGCGAGCGCGCGTGGCAGGCGGTCGCCGACGGCAACTCGAACTCGAGCTTCAACGTGACGGCGGCGCTCGACGGGCTGCAGCTCAGCCTCGAGCGGTGCGCCGACTCGCAGTTCCTGCGCACGTACACGGCGATCGCGCTGCTGCCGGCGTCGATCTTCTTCGTCTTCTTCACCTTCTTCTGCCCGTACCTCATCTTCTACCTCAACACGTCGAGCGACGCCGTCTTGACGGTCTTCAAGACGGTCGGCGTGCTGATCATCATCTGCCAGAGCTTCGCGCGCTTCGTGCTCGTGATGCTCATCCCGTCCGACCCGGTCGGCATCGAGATGGCGCAGAGCGACAACGGCCTCCGCCTGCTGGCGGGCCAGGTGCTCGACGCGGTCTTCCTCTTCGTCGGCCAGCTCATCTTCATCTGCATGGACACGCTCATCGTCAAGGCGCCGCGGATGCGCGTCGTGCTCGGCCTCACGCTCGCGCTCAACCTGATGGAGGGCCTCTCGCAGCGCTCGCAGTACGAGTTTCCGTCGGAGAGCGGCCCGCTCGTGCCCGAGTCGATCAACTCGTGGCTCAAGTACGCCGGCGCGACGCCCAAGCAGTCGTACATCTCGACCTTCGACTTCTCGGTGCTCTCGCTGCTCGCCACCGGCATCCTCACCACCGTCAAGTGGCCGCACAAGCTCGCCTTCATCCGCATCCAGTCCGACCTCTACGGCCTCCGCGCGCAGAAGGAGCTCGAGCGGCGCGCCAAGCGCGCCAAGCAGCAGTACCGCCGCATCCACAACATCGCCGTCCACGAGCGCCAGATGACCAAGGACCTCGGCACCATCGAGCTGACGGGTGGGGTCCTCGCAGCTCCTCAGAGGGGCGGGGGCGTCACGCTCGGCGGGCTCGCCGAGCCCTCGCAGGCGCACTCGGCGCTCGACGCTGCCAATGAGCGCTCGGCCGTGTACGTGCGCTCGGCCATGAAAGTCTGAGACCACTTGACCACGCCACGCGCTGAACGCTGAACGTCGAGGCGGTGTGTGGCGGTGTGTGGGCAATGGATGTTTCGTTTTTAAATATTTATCTGGAGACTGGACACACGTAGGACATGATGATAACTGCTACTCGGAGCTCGACCACCACTCGCGCTCGAGGATGCCGCTGGCCTCGAGGTCGGAGAAGCCCCACCCGACGGAGCGCGAGTTCCACGTCCAGAAGAAGCCGCCGCCCCGGCTGCCCATCGTGATCCGGTCGGCCTGCCTCTCCATGAACTGGCGGCGCATCGTCCTTCGCTCGTCGGTCGACAGCGCGCGCACCTCGTCCATGATCCAGCCCGGCAGCGCGAGCGACCACTCGCCCACGAAGGCCGGGCGGCCCGTGAGCTCCATTGCGACCGTCTGCAGGTCGACGCCGGTCGTGACGAGGTCCTTGAGGTCCGCCTTCTTGGCCGGCCGCTCGGGCCGCGACGGCAGCTCGGTGAACTGCTCGGGCGCGAAGGCATAATAGATGTGGAGGTCGTAGACGACGTTCGGGTACTCGTGGGCGGGCATGCGCCAGTTGAACTGCGCCCACGCCTCGGTGAGGATGTGCTGCAGGCGGAAGAGGTTGATGACGACCGCGACGCGCCCCGCGTCCATCCCCGCCTCGCGCACCGCCCGGTACGCCCTCTGGTAGTAGTCGAGCAGGACGTCGGCGGGCAGCTCGGGCTCGTTGAGCACCTCGAAGCCGACGACGGCAGACGAGTTGGCGTAGCGGCGCGCGACGGTGCGGACGACCTCGACGGCGGCGCTCGCGTTGAAGCGCTCCGCCGCCCACGCGCCGTCCTCGAGCCCCGAGGTCTGCTTGCCGTTCTGGCTGCCGGGCGCGCCGTGCAGGTCGAGGATCAGGCTGCAGTTGGTCTCCTCGGCCCAGCGCACCGCGTCGTCGAGGCGGCGCAGCCCCTCGCCGTGCACGTACGCCGCGCGCGCGCCGTCCATCTGCGCGTAGTCGGGGCTCGCCACCCAGTAGCCAAACGGCAGCCGCGCCGATTTGATCCCGCGCGCCGCCATAGCCTCGAAGTCTGCGCGCGTCACGAAGGTGTCGCGGAAGGCCACGAGCCGCTGCTCGGCGCCGCGCGCGCGCAGCCACGCCGAGAGCGTGTGCTCGTCGCGCACGTCGTCCCACGACGAGTTGGCGTACGGGCTGGCCACCTCGCCGCAGCACTGCGTGAGCTGCACGCCGCGCGCGTCGTTGAGCCACCGCTCCGTCAGCAGCCAGCCGCCCAGGTTGACGCCGTGAAACGGCGCGTGCCGCGCCATCCACGCCGCGCCGAGCGGGTCGTGCGTCGCGACGCTGCCGCACAGCACCAGCGCCGCGCCGACCACGTAGCTCGTCGCCGCGCACCACGCGCAGCACGCGCGCCCGCGCCGGTGGCTGGCGCCGACGCAGCAGCAGCGTGCGCCGCACGAGCCGCCCGCGCGGCGGAGCGCCGCCCGCCGGCCGTGCTGTTGTGCGGTGGCCGGCATGGCGGCGGGCGCGGGCAGCGGTGGCGCAGAGGCGGCGGCGGCGGGCGAGGCGGCGGCGGGCGAGGCGGGTGCGGGCGAGGCGGGTGTGGCGGGCGAGGTGGGTGCGGCGGGCGAGGTCGGTGCGGCGGGCGAGGCGGAGGTGGGTGCGGCGGCGAGCTCGACCATCTTCGGCGACGCCTCTCCTGCGCCGCCGACGGCGTGGCCCCCAGCCGCCCGCGCCGGTGCCCGCGCGGCGTGTTCGGCCGTCGCGCCGCGCGAGCGGAGCGTGTGGCTCACGACGGCGTCGAGCAGCCCGAGGAGCGTCAGCCCGGCGCCGAGCCCGCTCGTGCGCGCGCCGTCACCCGCGACGGCGGCGGCGGCGACGGCGGCGACGGCCTGCAGCGCCAACACGACGCGCCTCGCCACGGGGCGGCCGCCGGGCACGTTGTCGGTGGCGGCGGCGAGCACAAGCAGCGGGACCGACTGCAGCGTCAGCATGAGCGTCTGACCGCAGCACCTCGAGGCACTGGCGGCGGTGGGGGCGGCGGCGGCGGCAACCCTCACGAGGCCGAGCAGCAGGTAGCACGCGGTGGCGCCGAGGATGGCGGCGGCGGTGCAGGCGGACAGCAGACCGAGGAAGAGACCGAGGCCGAGCAGCACGGGCGCAGCGTAGTCCAGCGCCGCGTCGTTCTGGCGCTGCTCTTGCGTCATCTGCACTGCCGCGAGCAGCAGCAGCGTCTCGAGCCCGACCCACCGCCCGAGATGGATGTCGGTGCCAGCGAGCGCGGCGGTCGACGCAAACATCCACGCTGCATGAATGAAGATCGCGATCTCGCGTGGACCAAAGGAGCCAGTGTGCAACGCCGTCGGTGCCGTGACCGCACCAAGCGAGAGCAGGAGCGACACGACCAGCAGCACCGTCGTCGCAGGCCCGCTGCTGTCGTCGTCGAGGAGCGATGCTCCGGAGATAATGCCGATGACCACGCTCCTCGCCGCCGACACGAGCGGAAGCGGCGAAGCCAGCGGGGAAGATCCCAATGCGCTCTCCCAACGCGCTTGCGGCCCGGCGGTGTCCAGGACGCTGCAGCACGCGAC
>Ga0209713_10001524_pt1 | contig 13910 bp, 9 predicted proteins | sample ArcOceMetagenome_3_FD_187444 | JGI IMG/M metagenome (GOLD analysis project Ga0209713, IMG submission 187444) | Marine eukaryotic phytoplankton communities from Arctic Ocean - Arctic Ocean- Svalbard ARC20M Metagenome (SPAdes) (version 2) | ecosystem: Environmental > Aquatic > Marine > Oceanic...
TGTTATTAAATTAATAATTACTCGTCAGTATATCATGCTGTGCTCTTGACTTAACGTTTTATCAAGCCACCCATAAAGTTCAGGCAAGTGAGTAGTTTGGAGACTATGAGGATTGCGATAGTCTTTAATTGTGTTTAGTCTTATATTGACGATCCATGATTGAGCGATTTTGCTAAATTATTAGATAAAGGTGTTGTTCTGAAACGTTTTACAGACGATCAAAAGTTATTAGCATGCTGGTTAGCCTTACACCGAACACCTGGAGTAGGACCAATTACGTTTATGCGGTTGTTAGAGCAATTTCCCAGTCTACAATCGTTATTTGAAAACCCGAGAGCGGCGAAGAACATTTCAGACCGTAGCTATCAATCTTTGTTAGCACCAAACTGGGATCTTGTAGAGCAAGATCTGATCTGGTTTGCGGAGCCTGATCGCCATATTGTCACCATTCAAGATGAGCGATATCCGCCTTTACTGAAAGAGATTGTAGATCCTCCGAGTATTTTGTTTGTTCAAGGCGATGCAGGCCTCCTGTCGGAATGGCAGTTAGGTATTGTTGGTAGTCGAAATCCTTCAAGATTAGGCCGAGATAATGCGTTTGAGTTTTCGCGGTTTTTAGCGCATGGGGGGCTAACTATTACTAGTGGATTGAGCGATGGTATTAATTCTGCAGCTCATCAAGGTGCTTTAGCAGTGGAAGGTAAAACTTTATCGGTGATGGGTTCAGGACTGGATCGAGTTTACCCAGGAAAGCAGTATGCTCTTGCTCAAGATATTGTTCAGGAGGGTGCTCTTGTGTCGGAATTTGCATTGGGAACCCCCCTTCGCCCAGAAAATTTTCCCAGACGAAACCGCTTGATTAGTGGCTTATCTCTTGGAGTCTTGGTCGTTGAAGCATCGTCTCGTAGCAGTTCACTTGGTACGGCACGGATGGCATTAGAACAAGGGCGTGAAGTGTTTTCTATTCCAGGCTCTATTCATAATCCGCTAGCAAAAGGGTGTCATCAGTTGATTCGTGAAGGTGCAAAACTGGTGGAAAAAGCTGAAGATATTATTGAAGAATTAGGCGCATTAGCCGGTGTTGTCGAGGTTTTAGAAACAAAAGAGGCCACAGTAAACAATGGGCCACAGACACTAGATAGTGATTATCAACTGCTGTTTACTTGTTTAGGTTATGATCCTATAGAAATAGATACTCTTGCAGAGCAAAGTGGATTGACGGTTGATATAGTTTCATCCATGCTGCTGTTACTAGAGTTAGAAGGCCAGGTGGCATCATTATCTGGTGGCCGATATATCCGAATGGATGGTTGAAGCACTAAGTAGAGGAATACAATGAAAGAAAATGTGATTGATGTATTGTTGTATTTGTTTGAAAACTACATTGATAACGATGATGTTAGCCAACCCGATAAGGCAGCATTGGAATCTGAGCTAGAACAGGTTGGTTTTCCAGAACTGGAGATCGACAAGGCACTTGTGTGGCTGGAAAACATGACTGTAATTGCAGAAGATTCTGCCGGCTCGCCCCTCCTTGCTATGCGTTTTTACGCTGAACAAGAGCTTAAGTTATTAAATACCGCTTGTCGTGGTTACTTATTGTTTTTAGAGCAAGTAGGTGTGTTGGACCAAATGACACGTGAAGTTGTCATTGAACGTGTGTTGGCATTGGAGACAGATGAGATTGATTTAGATCAGCTTAAGTGGGTTGTGTTGATGGTTCTTTTTTATCAGCCGGGTAGAGAAGTAGCTTATGCATGGATGGAAGATTTAGTCTTTGAAGATATGGAAGCGGTTATTCATTGAGCCTAGTAAGTTTAGTCATCCTGTCGACTGCCCGTTATAGCGGGCAGCGTTGTATCAGAAACAGTCATTTTGGTAATAGAAAGATATGAGCAGTAAATTAGTTATAGTAGAGTCACCGGCTAAGTGCAAAACGATACAGAAGTATTTGGGTAAAGATACTGTGGTGCTTGCATCTTATGGTCATGTTCGTGACCTATTGCCAAAAGAAGGTGCTGTCGACACTGCTAATGACTTTGCAATGAAATATCAAGTCATTGACCGTAATAGTAAGCATGTTGATGCTATTGCAAAGGCAATGAAAAAAGCTGATGTCCTATACCTTGCAACGGATCCGGACAGAGAGGGAGAAGCAATTTCATGGCACTTATATGAATTGTTGAAAAAACGCGGTACATTAAAAAACAAGAAAACACATCGAGTAGTTTTTCATGAGATTACCAAGCAAGCTGTCAATGAAGCAGTGGCAAATCCGCGTGAGTTATCCATGGATATGGTTAATGCTCAACAAGCCCGTCGGGCCCTAGATTATCTTGTAGGGTTCACCTTATCGCCTTTGTTGTGGAAAAAGGTACGGCGGGGACTTTCTGCCGGTCGAGTTCAAAGCCCTGCTTTACGGATGATAGTTGAGCGTGAATTAGAAATAGAAGCATTTGAACCGAAAGAGTATTGGACCATTGAAGCTGATGCCGCACTGAAAAAAGCTAATTTTGATGCGAAGTTAACTCACTTGCAAGGCAAGAAATTATCACAGTTTACAATTAACAATGAAACGGGATCAGCTGAAGCTGTAGCTATTTTGACTAAGGCCGCTGATGGTAAATTATTAGTCACCAATGTCAGTAAAAAGCAACGTAAGCGCAACCCTGCAGCGCCTTTCACTACTTCGACCTTACAACAAGAAGCGTCTCGTAAATTAGGCTTTGGAGCGCAACGCACAATGAGTGTTGCTCAACAATTGTATGAAGGCGTTGATACGGGTGAGGGTGCTGTGGGTTTAATTACCTACATGCGAACTGATTCGGTTTCATTAGCAAATGAGGCGGTTGAAGAGCTGAGAGGTTTTATTGCTGAAAAATATGGTGCTGTAGCAGTGCCAAAAGCGCCCCAAGTTTATAAAACTAAATCTAAAAATGCCCAAGAGGCCCATGAGGCAGTGCGGCCAACGTCTATTTCACGTACGCCAGAATCATTAAAGTCATATTTACCTGCCGATCAACATAAGTTGTACACCTTGATTTGGCAGCGCACTCTTGCCAGCCAAATGGTTCATGCCACTATGAATACAGTTGCCGTTGACTTAGGTTGTGGTGCGGGAAACACCCTTCGTGCTAATGGTTCGACTGTTGTCAACCCTGGCTTTATGAGTGTTTACCTTGAGGGTAAAGACGACTCTAAGTCGGATAAAGATGAGCGGCTTCTACCCGTGATGGAAGTGGGTGATGTTGTTGATTTGAAGGCTGTTCGGCCAGAGCAACATTTTACAGAGCCACCACCACGCTATAGTGAAGCCAGCTTAGTGAGAAGTCTTGAAGAGCATGATATTGGGCGACCATCAACCTATGCCAATATCATTTCGACTTTATTGCAAAGAGAATATGTTGAACTAGAAAAGAAACGCTTCCACCCAACTGATGTTGGCCGTGTTGTAGGTAAGTTTTTAGTCGAACATTTTACACAATATGTGGATTATGGCTTTACTGCCAGTTTAGAAGGCGACTTGGATGCAGTATCACGTGGCGAAAAAGAGTGGGTGCCACTGTTAAGAAATTTTTGGGGGCCGTTTAAAGAACAAGTTGAGACCAAAGATAAAGAAGTTCAGCGCAGTGATGTGACGCAAGAATTGTTGGATGAGGATTGCCCTAAGTGTGGAAAAAAGCTTTCTAGCCGGCTGGGTAGAAGTGGTCGGTTCATTGGCTGTACGGCCTATCCTGAATGCGATTACACTCGAAATGTAGATGGTGAAGAAACAACCGCCAGTGAACCTGAAGTAGTAGCAGATCGAAAGTGCCCGAAATGTGAGTCGGACTTATGGGTGCGTATAGGTAAGTATGGAAAGTTTATTGGCTGTAGTAGTTATCCAAAATGTAAACATATTGAATCACTAGAGCAGCCAACCAACACTGGTGTAGATTGTCCGCAATGTAAAAAAGGTGAGATTCTGGTTCGCAAGTCTCGACGTGGCAAGATATTTTATTCTTGTTCAGGATATCCAGAGTGCGACTATGCGCTATGGAATGAACCTGTCAAAGAACCTTGCCCTGATTGTGAGTGGCCAATTTTGACGACTAAAACAACTAAGAGCCGTGGTGCTGAGAAAGTGTGTCCACAAAAAAGTTGTGGCTACACTGAAAAAGTGGAAACAGAATAGGTTTTTAAGCCTGCTTTTCTCTTTTTAATCTGCTTTTAGACGTTCAAAACTATTATTTGCGACCACCATTGCTTGTTCGGTTGAAGCTGCAAGAACATTAAAATGCCCCATTTTCCGTCCGACACGTGCTTCTTGTTTGCCGTAGAGGTGTAATTTATTGTTGGGAATAGATAATAAGTCATGCCAATCCGGTTGGCTGCTTCCCCAAATATCTCCTAAAATGTTGATCATAACGACTGGAGATTTAAGCTCGCAGTTGCCTGAGGGCAGATTACAAAGCATGCGGACTTGTTGTTCAAATTGTGATGTTTCACAGGCATCAAGTGTGAAATGACCTGAATTGTGGGGTCTTGGTGCTATCTCATTCGTAATAATATCGCCTTCCTTGGAGATAAAAAACTCAACAGCCATAGTCCCTACATAGTTTAGGCTCTCGGCAATTTTATCGGCAATTTCCATTACAGTTCGAGCTTGTTCGTCACTTATGGCGCTAGGTACTGTTGTACTGTGCAAGATACCATTGATATGAATATTTTCTGCGACAGGAAAATTACTGATATCCCCCAGTTGGCCACGAGCTAAAACGGTTGAAACTTCGCGATCTAGGTCGATACGCTCTTCGAATACACATTCAGCTTGATTTAGTAAAGCAAAAGCCTGCCTTACCTCGTCTAGGCTGTGGCAAACAACTTGGCCTTTTCCATCGTAGCCAAAGTTGGCGACTTTTAATATACCTGGGAGTTGAATATGGCTTTCGACATCGTCAATATCTTCTTCAGTTCTGATCGGCAGAAAAGGAGCTACGGCTATACCTAGAGAAGCTATAAATTGCTTTTCGATAATACGGTTTTGGGTTTTTTCTAATGCTTTAGAAGAAGGATGTACAACGGTTTTTGATTCTAAATAAGCTAAGGTTGAGGCAGGGATATTTTCAAATTCAGTCGTGACGGCATCGCATGCCAGGGCTAATGATTCTAATATTACTTTGTCATCGTATTTGGCGCAGAGGTGTTGATCAGCAATGATGCCTGCTGGGCTTAGGGGATCTGGATCTAAGACAATGACCTTATACCCCATTGTTTGTGCTGCTGTTGTGAACATACGGCCTAATTGGCCGCCGCCGAGCATGCCGAGTGTGGCGCCAGGTAAAATCATAATAAAAATATCCGTTATTGTGGCGGAAGTGTCATTGCCAGCACTTGCTCATGCTGGTGGATCCTGAATTGTGTTAATTTTTTAGCAAGATTTTCATCACTCGTTGCTAATTGTGCAATAGCGAATAGAGCGGCATTAGCTGCACCAGCCTCACCAATAGCAAAAGTGGCGACGGGAATACCTTTTGGCATTTGGACAATAGACAACAAAGAGTCTTGACCTTTTAAATATTTAGAAGGGACGGGTACGCCAAGAATTGGGATCGTTGTGTTGGCGGCTAACATCCCAGGTAGATGAGCAGCGCCACCGGCACCAGCAATAATGCAGCTGAGTCCCTTGTCTTTCGCAGTGACAGCATACTCAGTTAAAAGACCGGGTGTACGATGTGCTGAGACGACTTTTGTTTCGTAGGGGATACCAAAATCTTCGAGTTGTTCTACGGCTTTTTGCATAACAGGCCAGTCACTATTACTTCCCATTACGATACCAACGACAGGTTTATCCATGATAGATCTAATGCCTTTTTTATAAACAACAAACTATTTTAGCTATTTAATTGAAATTAGGGAAATTTCTATCTTTAATAAATGTCCTATTTATAAAGAAGTGATGATTGAATGGCATCAGATCAACAGCTATAATGGTCGATCAATTTTGCTGCCTTACTTATATAAGGCATCAATACTTCTCAAATTAAAGCAATGATGGGGAGTCGAGCATTAACACAAATGTTAAAGGTATAGACGTGGGTCAGCCAAAAGAACTAGCACAAGGCCTCTATAGGCCGGAATTTGAGAAAGATAACTGTGGTTTTGGTTTGATTACTCAAATGGATAACAAACCGAGTCACTGGCTTATTGAAACAGCAATTGAAGCGTTGGGTAATTTAACTCATCGCGGAGCAATTGGTGCTGACGGTAAGACTGGTGATGGTTGTGGTTTGTTGATGAAAAAGCCAGATGGTTTTTTTCGAGATATTGCAAATGAGCTTGGTTTTGTTCTATCTGAGTATTATGCGGTAGGCATGGTTTTTTTATCTCAGGATCAAAAGCAGGCTGATGCAAATCAAGCCATCGTTACAGCACAGTTGGTAGCTCAAAAACTTGATGTGCAGGGGTGGCGTGATGTGCCTGTTGATCCTGAGGCAGCATGTGGTGAGCAAGCTCTGGGCTCTTTGCCGATTATACGACAAGTTTTTGTGAATGCAGCAGCAGGTATGGATAATGCAGCATTTGAGCGTCACTTGTATATTGCACGCCGCTTATCTGAAAAGGCAGTACTTGATGATGCCTTTTATATTCCCACTTTATCCTCTCAGGTCATTTCTTACAAAGGCTTGATGATGCCGGCTTATTTAGCCGACTTTTACACAGATTTGAAAGATAAACGGATGGAAACTGCGATTTGTGTATTTCACCAACGTTTTTCAACAAACACTTTGCCGCAATGGCGCTTGGCACAACCATTTCGCTACCTAGCACACAATGGTGAAATTAATACTGTCCAAGGCAATCGAAATTGGGCATTAGCTCGCGGGACTAAATTTGCAACGTCATTGATTGATAATATGGATGATATTCGTCCTTTAGTCGGGATGACGGGCTCTGATTCATCGAGCATGGATAATATGTTGGAAGCCTTGCTAGCGGGTGGGGTTAGTTTATTCCGTGCAATGCGTTTGTTGGTCCCTCCAGCCTGGCAAAATGATCACACCATGGATGAAGACTTAAAAGCATTTTATGAATACAATTCTATGCATATGGAGCCATGGGATGGGCCGGCAGGAGTGGTCTTAACCGATGGCCGTTATGCTGCCTGTTCATTAGATCGTAATGGTTTAAGACCTGCACGTTATATCATTACTAAGGATCGTCATATTACTTTGGCATCAGAAGTTGGTGTTTATAATTATAAGCCAGAAGACGTGGTAGCTAAAGGTCGTCTGAAACCTGGACAAATGCTAGCAATTGACACGTCAACAGGTGAGTTGTTATTGCCCGAAGATATTAATAATAATCTTAAGAATGTTCACCCCTATCGTGAATGGTTAGAGACTAATCTAGAGCGATTGCATGATAAAGCAGAGGATGAAGTCCCTCCTGCAATTAATGAGGATAAGTTTGAGACCTTTGAGAAGCTGTTTCAAGTAAGTTTTGAAGAGCGGGACCAAGTTATTCGAGTGTTAGGTGAAGTTGGCCAAGAAGCAACAGGCTCAATGGGTGATGACACGCCCTTCCCTGTTCTATCGCAGCATGAGAGATCTTTATTCGATTACTTCCGGCAACAGTTTGCTCAAGTGACGAACCCGCCGATTGATTCACTTCGTGAAAGTATAGTGATGTCTTTGGAAACTTGTTTTGGTAGAGAACATAATTTATTCGAAGAGGGAGCCGAGCACGCTAGACGTCTTGTAATTGATTCTCCCGTCCTTTCAACCAGTCGTTTTAATCAGTTGCTAGATTTAGGACAAGACAATCCGGATGATTATAAAACAACGATTTTATCGTTAAATTATGATGCAAGTATTGGCTTGGGAGCAGCGATTGATGCCATTACTGACCAAGCGGAACAGGCGGTTCGTGCTGGGAGTGTGATTATCATGCTGACGGATCGTGATATTACGAGTGATAGTCTACCTATACATTCATTGCTAGCAACAGGCGCGGTTCACCACAGGCTGATTAAATCTGGCTTACGATGTAATGCTAATATTGTTGTTGAAACTGCAACTGCGCGTGATCCTCACCACTTTGCAGTTTTATTAGGCTATGGTGCGACAGCTATTTATCCTTATTTGGCTTATGCCTGCTTGAATGATTTAATTCATACCAAGGAAATTAATGGTATGAGCTATCCTGATGTGTGCACTCACTATCGAAAAGGAATCAACAAAGGCTTATATAAGATCACATCAAAAATGGGTATTTCTACGATTGCGAGTTATCGTGGTGCCCAGCTGTATGAGATTGTTGGTCTGAATGAGACTGTTGTTGATAAATGTTTTGTCGCAACAACAAGTCGTATTAGCGGTACGGGCTTTGAGGAATTAGAAACCGATCAAAAAGCTCTGGCCGATAGGGCCTGGAACAAACGTAAAAAACGTACTCAGGGTGGCCTGTTGAAGTTTGTTTATGGTGGCGAATATCATGCTTATAACCCAGATATCATTGGAGAGTTGCATAAGGCAGTTCAAGGTGGAAGTTATGAAGATTATAAGTCTTATGCAGCTCTTGTTAATGAGCGCCCGGTTGCCGTACTTCGAGATTTATTAGGTTTAAAATTAGCAGAAACCCCACTGCCTATAGATGAAATTGAAAGTATTGGTGGCATATTAAAACGTTTTGATAGTGCAGGGATGTCATTGGGTGCTTTGTCGCCGGAGGCACACGAAGCTTTAGCGGTGGGTATGAACCGTTTAGGTGGGCGTTCTAACTCAGGAGAGGGTGGTGAAGATCCTGCGCGTTTTGGCACGGAGAAAGTGTCAAAAATCAAGCAGGTTGCATCAGGTCGTTTTGGAGTGACACCACATTATTTAGTTAATGCTGAAGTTTTACAAATCAAAATAGCGCAAGGCGCAAAGCCTGGAGAGGGAGGCCAGTTACCAGGCGGTAAAGTGAATCAAATGATTGCAACTTTACGACACTCAGTACCTGGTGTGACCCTCATTTCACCACCACCGCATCATGATATTTATTCTATTGAAGATTTGGCGCAGTTGATTTTTGATTTAAAACAAGTTAATCCGGATGCATTGGTGTCTGTGAAGCTGGTATCTGAAGCCGGAGTTGGAACGATTGCGGCCGGAGTAGCTAAAGCTTACGCGGATCTAATTACGATTTCTGGTTATGACGGTGGTACAGGTGCAAGTCCTTTGACCTCAGTAAAATATGCTGGTGGTCCATGGGAGCTTGGTTTATCTGAAGCTCATCAAACTCTGCGTATGAATGACTTACGTGACAAGGTCAGACTTCAAACAGATGGTGGGTTAAAAACAGGCTTGGATGTCGTTAAAGCAGCTATTTTAGGTGCTGAAAGTTTTGGCTTTGGTACTGGGCCAATGGTAGCACTGGGCTGTAAATTTTTACGGATCTGTCATTTGAATAACTGTGCAACTGGAGTTGCAACTCAAAATGAGAAGCTACGCTCGCAGCATTTTATCGGCCTGCCTCAGATGGTAATGAATTATTTTCAATTTGTTGCACGTGAAACACAAGAGTGGTTGTCGGTATTAGGTGTTGCAAGTTTGGAAGAGTTAATTGGACGGACTGACTTGCTAGAAGTCTTGCCTGGAACGACTGACAAACAACGTAAGCTTGATCTGAAACCATTACTGTCAACAGCTGGCATTGCTGCTGATAAACCACAATTTTGTGTTAAACCACGTAATGAGCCTTATGATAAAGGTGAACTGGCTGAACAGATGTTGGTTGAGATGCAAACGGCGATTGAGACTAAACAAGGTGGATTTTTTAGTTATGATATTCGCAATATCAATCGGTCTATTGGTGCGCGGTTATCTGGTGAAATTGCACGGCATCATGGCAACTATGGCATGAATGAGAGCCCAATCCGAGTGCAGCTAACTGGTTCTGCGGGCCAAAGTTTTGGTGTTTGGAATGCGGGTGGTCTTGAAATGCGCCTTGAAGGTGACGCCAATGATTATGTTGGTAAGGGGATGGCTGATGGTAAACTGACTATCTACCCTCCAAGAGAAAGCGAGTTTGAGTCCCAACAAGCGAGTATTATGGGTAACACTTGTTTATACGGCGCAACCGGTGGCGCTTTGTATGCTTCTGGAATGGCTGGTGAACGATTTGCAGTCCGTAATTCAGGTGCCATAGCAGTTGTGGAAGGCGTCGGTGACCATGGCTGTGAATATATGACAAGTGGCGTGGTGACAGTGCTGGGAGAGACGGGGCTGAATTTTGGCGCAGGTATGACTGGCGGCTTTGCCTATGTACTTGATATATCAAATACCTTAGCTGAACGTTATAACAAGGAGTTAGTTGAGTTAGTACGTATTGATGGTGATGCAGTATCCGAACACGCGCTTTATTTAAAAGCGATGATCGAAGATCATGTTCGTGAGACAGGTAGCACATGGGGTAATCAAATCCTAGATATGTTTGAGCAGCGCTTGAAACAATTTTGGCTGGTTAAACCCAAAGCTACAGCGGTTGAAGATTTAATCGAATTAGTAAATAAACGCAAAGCAAAAGCAGCTTAGAGCTCAATTTAGAGAAATACAAAAATATATGGCTAAAAATACTTTCCAATTTTTAGAGGTTGGCCGTGTCGACCCTCAAAAGCTAGATGCGGCAGAGCGCATCAAGCGTTCGGGTGAGATCTATGGTGATTTTGATAAAACTGTAGCAGCAGAGCAGTCAGAACGTTGTCTTGAATGTGGTAATCCTTATTGTGAATGGAAGTGTCCTGTACATAACTACATTCCAAACTGGCTAAAATTAGTAAGCGAAGGAAACATAGAGCAAGCAGCTGAGCTGGCCCATGAAACAAATACCTTACCTGAGATTTGTGGACGAGTTTGCCCACAAGATCGCCTGTGTGAAGGAGCCTGCACCTTAAATGATGGTTTTGGTGCTGTAACCATTGGCTCAGTTGAGAAATATATTACTGACACTGCTTTGTCTCAAGGTTGGCGCCCTGATATGTCGAAAGTTATTGATACTGGAAAACGTGTTGCTGTAATCGGTTCGGGGCCTGCTGGTTTGGGCTGTGCTGATGTATTAGTACGTAATGGTGTTAAAGCAGTTGTTTATGATAAAAACCCAGAAGTCGGTGGGTTGTTAACCTTTGGTATTCCTGAGTTTAAGCTAGAAAAGGAAGTCGTCAAGCGCCGCCGAGAAGTATTAGAAGGTATGGGGGTTGAATTTGTATTGGATACCGAAATAGGTACAGATATCCTGTTTGAGCAATTACTTGAAGATTATGATGCTGTTTTCTTGGGAATGGGGACTTATACATATATGAAGGGTGGGTTCCCTGGTGAGGATAAGGTGGGAGTTTATGAAGCCCTTCCATACCTAGTGGCCAATAATAAAAAGCAACTTGAATTAGATTCACCGGAATATGTTGATTTGTCGGGTCAAAAAGTGATTGTTCTGGGTGGTGGTGATACAGCAATGGATTGTAACCGGACTGCGATTCGTCAAGGTGCAGACTCAGTACAATGTGCTTATCGCCGTGATGAAGAGAATATGCCCGGTTCGCGGCGAGAAGTTAATAACGCGCGTGAGGAAGGGGTTGAATTTTTATGGAACCGACAGCCCATCGAAGTTATGGGTAACGGCAAAGTAGAAGGTATTAAAGTAGTAACGACTCAGTTAGGTGAGCCCGATGAGCGAGGTCGCCGAAGCCCACAAGCTATTCCGGGAAGTGAAGAGATTATTGAAGCTGATGCTGTCGTTATAGCTTTTGGCTTCCGCCCGAGCCCTGCGCCTTGGTTTGGTGATTATGGGGTTGAGATTGATGATGGCGGACGTGTTATAGCACCAGAAAAAGGTCCGCGGGCATTTCAAACTACAAATCCTAAAATATTTGCTGGTGGTGATATGGTTCGTGGTTCAGACTTGGTTGTGACGGCCGTATTTGAAGGTCGTCAAGCTGCAGATGGAATTTTAGATTACTTAGCTGTTTAACCTGCAATTATCTGTTTTGAAAACCAAAGAACTCTAATTAAGGAGCCCGCGGGTGTCTGAATTAAAAAATGACCGTTATTTGAGAGCGTTGTTAGGTCAGCCTGTAGATAAGACTCCTGTATGGGTTATGCGTCAGGCCGGCCGATATTTGCCAGAATATCGTGAAATAAGGGCAAAAGCAGGGGACTTTATGACCCTATGCAGCACACCAGACCTCGCGTGTGAAGTCACTTTACAGCCCTTACGCCGTTATGATTTGGATGCCGCTATTATATTCTCAGATATTTTGACTATTCCTAATGCGATGGGTTTAGGGCTTCATTTCGTCCCTGGAGAAGGACCAAAATTCAAAAATGTTATTCGTAGTGCTGCAGATATTGCCAAATTGGGCGTGCCTGATATGGAAGATAGTTTGCGTTATGTGATGGATGCAATTCGTGTTACTCGTCGTGAAATAAATGGGAAAGTGCCTTTGATTGGTTTCAGTGGTAGCCCTTGGACTTTGGCTTGTTATATGGTTGAAGGAGGGTCGAGTAAAGATTTTGCCAAGGTCAAAGGGATGATGTTCGATGCGCCTGAGCAAATGCATGCATTATTAGTTGTTTTAGCTAAATCAGTTATTGCATATCTAAATGCTCAAATTGCTGCCGGTGCCCAATCAATTATGCTTTTTGATACATGGGGCGGGGCGTTGGGCCAAAGTAATTATCAGCAATTCTCTTTAGCCTATATGCAGCAAATTGTGGCAGGGCTAACACGTGAAAATGATGGCAGAGTAGTGCCTGTTACATTATTTACTAAAGGTGGAGGCCAATGGTTAGAGGTAATGGCCGATACTGGAGTGGATGGTGTTGGGTTGGATTGGACTACTGATATCGGTTCTGCACGTCAACGTATAGGTAATAAAGTGACGCTTCAAGGTAATATGGATCCTTGTGTACTTTATGCCTCTCCGGACCGAGTGGAACAAGAAGTTTCTAGTGTTTTAGCTAGTTTTGGAGAGGGTAAGACTGGGCATGTTTTTAATTTAGGACATGGTATTCACCCGACAGTTGACCCGGAGAATATGACACGACTAGTCGATTCTGTTCATCGGCTAAGTGAGCAATATCATAAGTAAATTCGATAGAGATTACCGATAAAACAGCTCTTAAATTAAGAATAAAGCCTAATACTTGCTTAAAGAGACTTTAGTTTGGCACTTATTTTATGGAAGAACTTATGTTTTTTGCTAGCAGCTTCATTGGCTAAAAAGTTAACCTGAATTGCATTGCGAGTACCTTCAAATGAAGGATAGCCATGCCAGCAGTTGTCCGTGACTTTAAAGGCGACCATGGAGCCGGCAGTTGGGTTTACTTCTTCAGCAATATCATTCATGTCATCACTGTTTAAAATGCGTAATTTACCGCTTTGTGCTGCCCACCCATCGTTAAAGTAGATCAAAATAGTGAGTAGCTTTGTTTTTGAATCTGTGTGAACACGTCCATCTTTAGTCCGTGAGAACCCACGATAGGTGAGCATTATTGGTGATGTTATTACATTGACTTTAAACTTTTCAGATAATGCTTGGCGAAAAGAGTCTGAATCTAATGAATCGTGAAGAGAGTGATAGTGCTCACTGAGCTCAAGATCTTCTTTGTTGAAGCTGCCACCGCTATTGATTATTGGAAAGTTTTGTACAAGCCCCATTAACTCTTTATCAAGCATGGATTGCTCAATGGTAAAGTATGGAAAGGGCTTCATTTTTAGGGGAGTTGTGTTGATTAAGTCGATATTTATCATAGAGTTTTATGTCATGTTGTTCTGTATCCAGTCATTTTACGCTTTTCTGTAATGGCTGGCATTATCTTTTTTTCGAAGATAAGGGTTATACCAAATAATAGACTAACTTGATTATGAATGAAAATCTGGATGAAAAAAGG
>Ga0209713_10001529_pt1 | contig 13888 bp, 23 predicted proteins | sample ArcOceMetagenome_3_FD_187444 | JGI IMG/M metagenome (GOLD analysis project Ga0209713, IMG submission 187444) | Marine eukaryotic phytoplankton communities from Arctic Ocean - Arctic Ocean- Svalbard ARC20M Metagenome (SPAdes) (version 2) | ecosystem: Environmental > Aquatic > Marine > Oceanic...
AACACTTAGATTAACGTCAGTATAGTTATCAACTACGTGCCAAATCACCTTATCAAGGTCAATAGTAGTAGGTGTTGAAATAACCTTAGCAACACCGCCTACTAAATCAAATTGATAAATCTTCTGCTTAGCTTTAATGTCTGCACCATTAACAGCTTCATTGTCAGCAGTAGAGTTAGGCACGATCACTTTACCGTCAAACTCTGATTTACCGTTAACAAATAAAGCATGTTTCGCGCCTGTGTAATCATCAATAATTACAGCAGCATCTTGAACTGGTAGAGGTGAAGCAACTCGCGCAACGCGGTAACTATCAAAGTTTACATTGTCAGGTGATAAAGCAAAGTAAGCTGAACGGTTGTTAGCTGCACCCGCAGTATCAGAGAATGCAAAGACACCTAAGTTAGCAGTTGCCGCATTCTGAGCCACAAAAGTACCACCAACATTAACACCTAATTGTACATCAGTAGCGACCCCGTAAGAGCCTGTGGCGTATACAGCAGCGGAAGCGTTCAACACTCTACCCTCGCCATTTAAACCAACCACAGCGACAGTCATGTCATTTGACGAGCCTTTATAATGTGATGTTATTGTGGCTGCGTTAGCATAATCTAAATCAAGCGGATTACCACTACCACTGGTGTAAACCTCGTTCTCAACTAATAACGCTCGTTGCGTATCGGTTAGCGAGTCAGTATCAACAGACTTCATTTTAATATGTGATGCGAAGTCATAACCGCCCACGTAACCAGTGCCAGCAGTTACAGTTTTATCAACTTTTAAGGCCCCCGTCATAGTATCGCCAGCTTTCTCAACTTTGCTGTCAATATCTGTTTCAACATCAGCCGCCAATTGAGTGCGACCAATAGAATCATCTACAACTTTAACATCGCCACCACCAGTGGCCGCCAATATTTCTTCGAGTAGTTCATTTCTAATACTCATAATAACCCTTAAACTTTTTGTATTATAATAACAGCGTTGTAGCCTGTAACATCATCGCCACCACTGAATTGCACTTCAAACTCAACCGCTGTCGATTGATTGATATACGTTACTGGGTGAATTAACGAACCTGAATTGCCATTGTTATCGGTTAATATCACAGTACCTTCAACGCCTATGAATTGAGTGTCAGAGGCGTTGAATATCTGAAAGTTTGTAAACGAGTTAGTGTTAATGCTAGTACAATTAATAAAGGCTTCAATCTTGTATTTATAACCACCCTCTAACCGTATTTTATTGTCACTTATCTTTGATATGTCAGAGCTATCATTGAACACTTGGTTGTTTGCTATTTGCAACACTGGATTAGCAAAACTTACTGAGCCTGCACCGTAGCCACGCTCAAAGATGGCACTTTCTTTTCCTTCGTCACCTCCCGGAGTTGTGCCACCAGTGGCCGCCAATATTTCTTCGAGTAGTTCATTTCTAATACTCATAATTCACCTTATAAGGCTAAAAGCCAATCTTTTAAAAGTTGATTTCTGTTGTTTATGTCTGAGACTGTACCGCCGTTAGCAACAACGATATCAGCAAGTATTTGATTCATTGAGCGCATAATTACCCCCTTCTTTAGACTTAAATATTATAGCATTTATAAGCGTATAAAAAAGCCCCGATAAACGAGGCTTAATTATTGCGCTTTATTCTTTGGCTTTCGCCTTAGTTTTGCGCTTTGGTTTTTCCTGCTCTTCTACTGGTTGGAATTTAATATCAACTACTTTGTAGCCTTTTTTGTTCCATTCCGTTTTATCAGCAGTAGAGCAAGGATGAAGTAAATATTTTATCTTATCCATGCTCATTCGCCTTATTGGTCTAAATCTGCAATCGCTAATGTACCAGCTGTGTGTTTAGGGCTAGACATAACGCTATCCCAGTTAGTGCCAGTAAATAACGCGGCGTCATCTGGTGAAGCGCCACCGTTTGCAACATCCCAAGCGTAACCTTTGAGTTTAGCACCGAAGGTATAATCTGCTTGCCAAGTCGTTTCAATGCGTTTTTTGCCATTGGTCGTTTCAAGGTTAGTAACGATGTCGCTAGTGTTATCAATGATAATACCGCGATCTACTAATGATAAAACTTTCGTTTTGTTAGGCGTGCCGGTTTCAAGCAATGCAGGGATATCTGACACGACAAAGATTTTACCAAGGATTGATTGAATAGTGACATTACCAGAATTAAACAACTCTTCGCCATTCTGCAGCCCTTTTTCAAGCAACTTATGATAAGCTGCGCCCGTCATAATGTCAGCACGTAGCATTTGCGACATATCGCCAAACTTAGCATGTGAGCCATTTAGCGCAGACTGAGTAAGCGCACCAGCACCAGCAGTTAAGGCTGAAACATCGTTAACTAAACCAGCTTGGTTTTCTATTGCAGCAACCGCACAACCAACACCAGTGTTGAGTTGGTCAGCTAATAACGCGTCAGCGAAACCTTGTGCAATGTTATTTATCGCTTCTTCTGGGTTAGATAACAAGTAAGTCATTTGTGAAGGCTCAAATAATACAGGGCCAAAACCACCAGCGACTTTAACGCCTACGACTTCTTTTTCATTGTAGTTGGTTGAACTTTGCGCAGTGTTAGCACCACCACGATTAACTCGGCGTTGTGCGCTTGCCAGTGTTGCGGCAAAAGACGCTTTAGAAAAATCACCAGTAAAACCGTCAGCCGATAATATAATAGTATTACCAGAGGCTGCGTTAAATTTTTGTAAGTCTTGTCCGATTAGTTCAATAGTACGTAAGCGGATTTGTTCATCATAAATAACCATATTTGCGTTTGACATTTTTATTCTCTCTTTTGAGTTGTGTTACTAATTAAGTTAAACCAGCAGCGCGTAAACGTTGTTTAAACTCTGCATCTTGCCCGCCATTAGCAACACCATTGCCTTGGCTTCTTGTTGTGCCTGCTCCACTAGAATCGACACCTTTTAAGATCTTTGCAAATTGAGGTTGTTCGCTAGCCCAGCTTTTGAACTCATCAATATTGTTCGCTACCACTTTACCATCTTGTTCAAATGTGATAACGGGTTGTTGTTGGTCATTATAACCAACTTTTAGCATGTTTGACAACCTATCTCCCGCAAGGTCTTTAAAATCGTCATGAATTAAGTTTTGAACCTGATTTAATACGCTACCTTTATCACGCGACAAAAGCGCTTGTTGTGCTGCTTTAGCCGCTTCGTTGGCGGTTGCTGTTTGCTCTGCCAGTTGAGTTTCATAATGAGACTTTAAGCCGTCCATATCATTAGAAGCTTTTAACCTTGCCTCTTCTGCTCTAACCGCTGCTTGTCTTGCGTCCTCTGCAATCTGCGCCTGCTCTGCAACGCTGCCTTGAATGCTTTTCTTTTCCCCGAGTAATTGCTCATTTTTGTTACGTAGCCCCTCAGTCTCTTTTGTAAACTCAGCTTGAATAGCTGCTGTTACTTCGTCTGTTAAATCAAATTTACTTAAGTCCATGTGACCCCCAAGGTCGTTAGTTGTAGCAGTCTCTAACCGCTGTTTTTTACGCGTTATTGCGTTTAGCTTTCTTTTCTTTTTTCTTTCTTTCTATTTCTTTTAGAATATTGCCTAGTGCATCGTTTTTTTTCCGCATTTCCTCAATAGTCAAAGGATTGCCAAGGCTATTAATGGTTGCATCAGCAAAAGCTTTAGGATCATTTAACTTTCTAAATGCCTTGCCTAATGTTGGGCCAAGTATATTGTCTTGGTCTCTTGCTTTTTTTAAGTTCTTTTTCATTTGCTCGTAGTATATACCCTCACTACTAACCTGCTTCGGGTCGCGTCTACCGTCAACCTCAAAACTAGAAGCCCTTTTTGTGTCTTTATCGTCAAGCTTGTATTTGTCAGCAACTTCGTATACTAAAGCTGTGCGGCAATTAATATGCAAAGGCGGTGTAAATGCTGATAGCTTTGGCGAGTCCTTAGCAATATAACGCTGGTCTAAACTTCTGCACTGTTTACTAGTGCGGGAATCTACAACAGCAATAAGCCTATAGCCTTTTATCATGTCATCATTTTGATTAACGAATTCTATACGTGCAGTGTTAGCGTAATGATTAGTACCAGTAATGGCGATTGATTTAGCAGACCTTAACGCCCGATTAAGTATATTCTTACTAGTAGTGCTTTTCTGTAATCGCATTTCACTAAATACATTATCAGCTATTTCGTTAATAGTTTGGCCTGAAACAAACCCCGCTTGCACTGCTGAATCAATTTCGTTACTCCACTTCTGCCAATAATTTTTAGTCATTGTTTTATAAGTGGTGTAAGAGTTGCCGCCTAAATGAATGGGCGTTGCTACAGCTACAGCGCTAACTTGTGCGGCAGTTGGTATAACCGTTTGAAAGTCATCATTCTCTATAACGTTTCGCATAGTAGCACTAGCAAGTTGCGCCTCTTCGATACCTATTTCACGATTAGATTTTTTTAGCTCCACAACATAAAGCTGTAATTGCTCTTTTGATATTTCGTCAATAGCTTTTTGTATTGCTGCTTGATTAGCTTTTGTCTTTGCTCTGTCTCTATAGCGATTGAATACGCGCTGAATACCTTCCTCTATTTTAGATAGGTAAGGAATAATAGCGTTACCCTGCGTAGCGCCTAGCCTTTGGAGGTAAACGGTGTGCTGGCTGTAAACGGTCGTTAGTATTTCAGATTGCACTAATCAACCTCGTCATTAATTTGCTGTTGTGCTACCTCTTGTGTCATACCTACCATCTCGGCTGCGTCCTGCTCTGCCTGGTCTTTTATCTCGTCATCTTCTAACGTAGTAAAGCCAACATTGCGCGCTGTTTCGTTTAGCGTTGCTTTAGGTAATACGCCTAGCTGAACCATTTCTATATGTTTAGCAATCATCTCAGGTGTCATTGTATCAGCAATAAAATCAGTGTTAATAACGTATGATGATTCCTGTGTACTACCTAAAAACATACTACACCAGGTTAAGCACGTTTCTATACCTGAATTAGCGTTTCTAACAATGCGCTTTAATGCGCTAACGCTTGCGTTCGTTTCTATTTCTTTTGCGCCTAATGTTTGGTTTGCTGAGTTATCAGTTACTAATTGAGCGCCAGCCATAACCATACGTAATTGATCACGCTCCATTTCAGCAGGCAAAGCGCCTGTCGCGTCAATTTGTAGTATCTCTACTTTATCGCCCTGCCTAAATAAGTTTCGCCCACTGCCTTGGACACTTACACCGTTAGGGTTTGCTTCGCTAAACTCGCCCCCGTCCATATCAGTGTAGATATTTGTCATCCCTTGACCATGGTAATGCAAGTTGTCGCGGTTATCACAATCTAAAACAAAATGACCTAAATTAGTGTTAGCTAAATCATATAAAGGCACTTTACTATAATGAGCAGTGTTAGCATCTGCGCCGAAGAATTGGAACGGGATATAATCAAGTGTTGAGCCATTGGCTATTGGTGTAACTTCGCTTATCAACTGGTCTTTGTCATCATAACGCTGGTTAACATAAACACCGTCAAGCATAACCAAACGCCTTACCTGCGTTTTATCTTCCCAATCAAATTGATTTTTTTGTACGCTAACAACCTCTAACAGTCTAACCTCTGCTAATTTATTACCGTCTAATCTGTAATAAACAATCTGGTCAGCGGTATATTGAATCATACGGGGTGCATTATCAGGTTGTTGCATTTGCTCGCGTGTTAACCCACTTTCATTGCTTGGCATGTCAACCAAAACACCGTAACGACCATAGCAAATAAGGTTATCCGTTATCTCTTGCGCTACTTCTCGAAGTCCTGCGCCTGAGCCATCAGCGTTATCAAGCAGGTAGTCAATTGACGGGTCAAGATTTGACTCTGGCTCATTACCCCAAACCATACCACCAAAACTTTCAAATGTTCGCGCTGTAGCATTAAAGAATCTACCTCTCGACCAGTAAGCATCTGCTCGCTGAGTATTTATATTATTACAAGCTCTTGCCTGCTCTAATGCGTAACCTTCTAAACCGTTAAGATTGTATGTTTGATATTGCGGAGAAGGTAAACAAGTGACAATTTTTAATACGTCCATCTTGCCACCCATACAGGCGCGCACTTCCTGGCGTTTTAGTCGCTGCTCTTCATACTCGTTATCAGGCGAGCATAAACTACTTTTATTGTCCATTGTTTAAATAACCCCGTTAAATTTTAATCATTATAGCATTAACATAATAAATTTAAAATAACACCTAATACAAGTTAAAACCGCCTCGTTTACCTTTAGCGTGGTATTTCTCTGTAGCGTATCTAAGGCAGTCAATGAAATGGTTAAAATCATCAACTGGTTTATTAGTTGTCTTATTTGTTTTTTTATCTATAGCCCATGAATAGTTATTAAACTCTGTCATAAATTCTACTAGGTGGGCGTTTAATATAATCTCGTAATCTAGCAAAAAATCTATACCTGAGTTTATAGAATCCTTTCCTTTTTGTGCCCCTTGTATTCTAACGCCTTTGCTCTTGATAGCGTCTATTGATTTAGGCTCGCTACTATCTGCCGTTGTCATATGCTTGTGAACTTGCATATCTTTTAGCTTTGCAGATATGGCGTTATTACTCATTCCTTTGGCGTAAAAACCGTCATACACATAAAGCTTTTTATTATCAATATCTATGTAGTTTTGACTGAACGCACTAGGATCGTTAGTGTAACCAAAATCAAGGCCCTGTAAACATATTAGGTTTTCTACTTCTGAATGCCTAATTAATCTTTGCTCTACGTTTTGGAATATCAGCCCTTCAGCAGTACCCCAATTACCAAGCGCATATATATTATAATATCTAGGGTTTGACTTCTTCTTGTTCTCCATAACCATTTTATACTCATCGTCTATAAATGAGTTATCAAGGTAAGTTGTCTTTAATGTGAATACGCCCTCGATTGGATCATCAAAGAATATTTTTTTAATCCAGTGCTGTTCACTGATAGGATTCAATGTAAGTATGATTTGCTTTAAGCAGTTAAAGTCACCACGTAAACGTAAATCTAATTGTTCAAAATCTTCTTGTAATAGCTCGGTTGCTTCTTCTACCCATATAGAAGTAACACCCTCAATAGACTTTAGTTTCTCAACATCATCAAGACCGCTGAACATGAACTGTGCGCCGTTAGGCTTGTATATCATTGTTCTATCTGTTTGGTTGAAGTGAAACTCTTTAGTTAACCCCCAAATAGATATAATGTTTTTTACAAGCGTCCATACAGACTTTTTAATGGTTCTGTCTACTTTGCGTATTATAAGAAAGTTGTGCTTAACTTCTGATTCATTAAGCATGCGGAAAAGCAGCTTTCTAGCTACTATGTGAGACTTACCAGAACCAGCACCGCCCCATGCAATTTGATATCGTGATTTGTTTTTAAATAATGGTACGAATGCAGGGGATTTACTTTTAACGTGGTTCTGAAATAACTTTAAATCTATTTTACCAGTCGGCATGATTAACTTTTGTTATTATGTGAGTGTTATCGACTGTAGACTTTTCATTGAATGCTTGAACGTCAACATGCTTACCTATTAAATCAAGCGCCTTGCCTGCTCCTGAAGGGCTAAAATCTTCACCCTCTACCATGCATCTGTTTAACAGCTCGTTACTCTTAATTAGCACGTATTCAGCGTCTATCTTGGTTTTACTCGCTCTATCTTCGAACAGTTGACCTATTCTCTCGCTTATGTTGAGTTTTGCTAAGTTTTGACAGCCTATGTCTTTTGCGGTGTGTTTTGAATAGCCAGCACGTATAGCTGCTTGTGTTGCATTCAAATCTATCAAGTATTCAATACAAAATAGCTCTTGTTTTTTTGTTAATTCTGCCATCGTAGCCCTGCCGTGATGATTGCCCCGCTAGGGCGTTACGGTTTAACACCTAATAAAACAGCTAAACTAGTAATAATTATACCGCCAGCTATTAATAGAAATTTACTGCCTATGTTGTGCCAGTCTTTACTCTTTGCCAATATAGGTTTTGCATATTCCTGAAACTCTCTAGTCTCTTTTTTAAATTGATCGGTATTTTTACGTTCGTTCTCAACGGTAGCAATATGCTGATAAAACGTGGTAAATGTCTCACTCATTTTGTTAATAGCGCCTTCCATTTTAACCAATGCTCTTTGGGTGTTTTCGCGATCCTCCCTGATGGCCGCGATTAACTGTTGGATTTCTGTTGTCATAGTGCTACTCGTTATTTCTACAATTACATTTTATTTTATCATACAATTGTAAAATTAACACTACGGCGCGACATGCGAACAATAGAATTAGAGATATTTCTGATATTGTTTCTAATTGCCCCGATTTTAATAGTCGAGTAAATAATGAGAATATGACAGCATATAACAAGATGTTCGATATTGTTATAAACAACCGTTTCATGTGCTCCATAAAATCCCTCTACCCCATAAAACGCGGCATCATACGCTAGTACAACACATAATAAGCACATTATGACACAAGCTGCCCTAGTATCTGCGTTAAATCCATTACAAAACATTACATAACTGTAAATTATAAATGTTATTAAATATAACTGGCCCTCAGTAAAATTATCAAAAAAGCTGCATTCAAATAATAAACAACTCATAAAAAAAGCCGACAATAGCTGCGGCTTTTTGATACATATTGAAACAATAGCGTAGAGTAAAAATAATTCAGTATTTTTACTTTGACTGTTTACTACCGCTAGAGCGCTTTCGCTTTCTTGTAGAAGCCATTGAAATAAATCCATCTTGTTAAAAGTCCTTGTATATTAACAGTATTGTTTCTTAGGCACAATACGCCTGTGATTTGGTTTTGTTCCTTTGTGGTCGATTGGTTTATCCATTACTTACCCTTGTTTTTAAATGCTGCGTAAATACCGCCTGGTGCTACTGCTGCCATTGCTGCCATGGGGTCATAACCGTGACTAACCATGTAAAACGCTAAACCGTACCCCACATAACCAGTTATTTGTCTACCCATCTTGTGCAAAGCATCAACCCAGGGAATCGTTTTAGTTTGCAACTCTAGCGTGTAGCGCTCCTGCTTTAATCGCTCAATGTTGCCTTTAATTTGATTTAGTTTATCAGGGTCTTCAATAGCCTCTGATACCAAATCAACAGTCTTATCAAATAGTCCGAACCAGCTCATGGTTTACCCCTTGTGTGCTTCAATTATCGCTAAACATATAGCTTTTTGTGGGTTTTTGTCGTGTATCTCACCATCGTTGACAGGTATATAAACACCTAATTCATCGCCCCACCACTCTGTATCTACCTTGTGCTTAACCATCAAATCAAAACATAAAGCCTTGTCTGTTAGTGGGTTGTAGTTCCCGTAACAGTTGTCAGGATATATGTTTGCATAAGCACTTCCACAACTTGGTCTTACGTCAGTTGATACCCTGTAACCCTCAATCTCTGCAATACGTTTGCATATTTCTAAATCAGTCATGGTTTACACTCCAATTCTTTCTTGTGCAATGTTAAAATAATTCTCGTCTAACTCAATACCGATAAAGCTACGGTTTAGGTTTTTAGCTGCTACGCCAGTAGTGCCACTGCCCATTGTGAAATCTAAAACCGTTTCGTTTTCGTTGGTGTAGGTTTTAATTAGGCACTCCATTAATGCAACTGGCTTTTGTGTTGGGTGCACTGTGCCTTGTGCGTTATTGAACTGCAGTACACTGTTTGGCATTGTTTTATTTGGCGGGCATTTCCGAGCATCAAGCTTGTGATCACCATAACAATCTGTTTTCTTTGTTCTGCTTGTTATTGGTCTAATGTTAGCTGCCGGCTTGTCTTTTAATTCTGGGTTATACGTTGGCGGCTTACTATAAAAAACAACTAAATCCTCATGCGCTCTCATAGGCATACGCCAAGCATTTAAATGCCCCGTGCTTTGTGACTTCTTCCAAACCATAGAATACTTAAACATTTTTAAATTACTGCAGGTCAATACACTTGTAAAAGGTTGGCTTGCTGTCATTACAATAGCCCCATTAGGCTTAATAATACGCTTCAACTGCTCCCACATTGGTTCTAGCGGAATGATTGAATCCCATTTACACGCTGTAGTGCCATAAGGCGGATCTGTCAAAATCATATCAACTGAACCGCTTTCAATCTCTTTCATTCGCTCTAAGCAATCACCTTGAATTAAGTTAATCATTTACACTCCAATAAAATTCTATTTTTCTCTATCTCACAATTAGCGCGCTCATGCTCTCTAGCATGTTCTGAGAATGAACGACAATCTTCAATGCCAGCACTAGTTACATCATCGCTTGATGTAACTATGTGAGTACCACCGCCACTAATAGCAGCACTCGCCGCCGCAACTAAAATTAAGTTGGACGGTTTTTGTTCTTCACTCATTGTTAGCCCTTAACTGCTCTAAATAAAACTTCAAAGTCTCATACTCACTATCAGTTAAATACATTTCACGTTTTAACCGACCTAGCTCTTTTTGCCTAAGTCGGTATTGTTTAACTCTTTCTTTACTCATCAAGTAGCAACCCCAACTCTTTAAACGTATTTACTTTTATAACCTTGTCTGCTAGCTCTTTATTATTTAGTTTATTAAGAGTAGATATAGCTGAATTTTTTAACATTCTTAACTTGGCGTATTGTCTTGTTCCGCCAGTGCTAACCATTTTTTTAATTGAAACTAAGGCTTTAATCATGTCTTCTTTTTTAGGGAAGGCATAAACAATTTCATTATCTTTATTAAAGTAAGCGTAACCAGCTAAAACATGATTTTTTGTGCCGAAATCATTATTATCAATCAACTTCTGAACGGAATTTTTAGCCGCATGAGCAGTGTCAAAGTGATTGGTCCATAAAGAAGGCTTACCGTTATTAATAATATTTGCTGGATAGAATTTAGTGGGTTTGAACATTTTATTTAATCCGTTGTTTCGTTGCTGTTGAAGTAACTATAATACACTGTTACATGTAACACAAGGTTTATTTGATATTAACCCCAGAATTTCTTCAATACTTTCACGTACACGAATACTTTCGTTACTAAACTCGATTACTGTTTCATTTCTGTCGGCGTACATATTAGCGTACATATAATTAATATTATTTACGTTAATTACACATAGTTGTGAGTAGCTATTAATTTTTTTAGTTACCTGTATGAACATATTAATCCCTAATCTCGAAATGAGGCATATCAACAAAGCTCTTAAAAAGGCCACCCCATCGTAATTGATAACCAAGCATAGCCGCAGCTTGTAATATTGCCGCAGCAACTTGTGTTAAATGATATCTATCCCAGCTAGCCGTACCATCAACATACGCATAAACATCAAAAGCTTTGCCGGTTTGATGATACGATTTGTTTATAGTGCCATCGCATTCACTGACTTTTTTATCAAATAATTCTTTTTGGCGTTCTGCGGTTCTTAACCCACCGTCACCAGGTATTCCAAAATCTATAACGCTAATTTTCAACGCTTCGTTAATAATACTTATTAAACGTGGGTCAATACCCTGCAAACGCCCCTTTGATTTACTGCTCAATTTATACATTTTTAAATGCTCCAACCCATACGGGAATATAATTGTTTTTATTTCGGTCAAAGTAATTAATTACCTTATTACTGTTAAATTCATCACTCTTCTTGTGGCTCTGGTGTATAGCCGCAACTCAAGCACTGGCGAGTAACATAGTAACCACAGTCTAACTCTTTTGTTTCTTCGTTACATACTAGGCAAGAATAATCATCAGGCTTCATGTAATTAAATATCTGCTCATCTGTCGGCCTATTCATAATTAATTTACCTTATTGTTTTGTATTGCGTAGCACGTTATTAAATAGTTCATTATTAAATTAACGCAATGCTCGCAAACATACTTACCCTTACCTAAGTCATAATAGCCAGCACCTATATACAATTCAATCTTACATAATCTGCAATGTCTTGATGTGTGAGTTTTGGCTATCAGCATTATTACCTCTTATTTAGCCTGTATGCTTTATACAGGCTATTTAGTTATTGTTTAAAAGGGCGCTTTATTATCCTGTGGGAAGTTAGGTGCTTGCTGCTGTTGCGGCTGCCCCCACCCTTGCTGATTAGGTGGTAATCCTTGCGATTGTGGCTGTTGCTGTGGCTGCTGGTATTGTTGCTGCGCTGGTGCTTGCTGGAATCCGCCTTGTTTAGCTTCAATGTATTTTGCACCTTCTAGCCTTGCGTTTTCCATCTGTAGTTTAATATACTGTTTGCCGTTGCTTTCACTAACATCAACTTTTAATTTCTCACAATTAACTACAACGTAATTACCCTCTACTAATGAAGTATTATAATAATCAATTTGAGCTTGAGACTTGGCAAAAATAGCAGCGCTGTAATTAGTGTAATTCTTTTCTCCTGTTTGACGGTCTTTTATCATTTCTGACAATTCAATTATAAACATTGTGGTCTGCCCGTCTTGCCCCATTCCAGTTTTAACGTATGGTGCTTTTCGTAGTTCGCCATGTATAATATGCATTTATATCTTTCCTATTTAGTTAATTGTTTTATTAATTCGTTTTTCTTCTCTACAAAAGCAAATACTTTATCTTGCATTTCTTTTATATATTCTTCGTCACGCATAACGCGCTGTTGCAAATAACTTGCCTCACAATCTAGCCTTGGGTCAAAGCTAACAAAATCACACCAATCACGCCCGCTAATCCAAAGCTGCATTTGTATCTGTGCTTTATAGTCTGAACTGTAATCATCAGATAGCGCGCGATTTATTTGCGTTGTTGTTGTGGGGCATTTTATTTCAAGTAAACCATTTTCACCGACTAAACCATCAGGTGATACGCCTATAAACTCGTTAAATTCAATAAAAGCAACTTCTTTAACTGTCACAAAGTCGTTGTTTATTTCATACATTGAACGGGCTTGTGGCTCTGTTTCTGTACCCCAGCGCATAGCATCATTCTCGAAGAACGGCTTTGATTGCCCTGTTAAAGTCTCTGCTATTAACTCCATCATGTAAGATTTTGCTTTTTGACTTGGTGAAGTTCCACGACCTTTTGATAAAACGTCTCCTACTCTTGAGGCGGTCACTTTTCCTAGTCGCATTGTTAACCATTCAGCACTTCCTTGCTCGCAAGTTTCTATAATTTTCATGATGCAGCCTTTAATATTTTTTGATAATCTTTTTCGAGTATTTCGTTAATGTTATTAAACTTATAGCCGTTTCGTATTTTGTTGCCTTTCTCTGTGTAATGTCCTGATTCATCACAAAGCAAAGGCACTAAAGTATCAACCTGCTCAACGTCAATAGTTAACTCTACCTTTGTTGATCCGTCTCCTTCATACTCCCCGTTTATATCTTCACCAGCATATAATTCGATACCTAATCCATGTAAGGCTATAGCTTTTGTAAGCGCTCTCATTTGACTTTTATTTATATCGCTTGCTTTTGGTGATACTGCTGTATTGTTCTTAAAGTCTAAAACGGGCATCATTTGCGTTTTGCTTAATCCTGAAATAGTAACCGTACACTCAACAAAATACCCTAATTCTGTTTTTAAATATGGTAAGTTATCCCACTTTGTCATCTGCCAAGACATCTCAGGAAATAGCTTTGTAGCTTCTCTTACTGCGTTAGACCATGAAAGATATCTAAACTTACCCTTCTCTTTTGTTAACGGCATTACATCAACATTATTTAATACCTTAAAAATATCATTACTCATTACTCTGTACCCTCTAGCACGTTATCTATAAATTTGATTCTATTGTGGATATCACCACTAATATTGGCAACAGTTGTATAGCTACCTGCCATTTCTGCTAGCAACTCTAAAAGCTCTAATTTAACTAAAGTCAAACTATGTTCGGCTTGCATTTTATCTTGTGGGATATTATGTACGTTCATAATTAAAAT
>Ga0209713_10001531_pt1 | contig 13886 bp, 3 predicted proteins | sample ArcOceMetagenome_3_FD_187444 | JGI IMG/M metagenome (GOLD analysis project Ga0209713, IMG submission 187444) | Marine eukaryotic phytoplankton communities from Arctic Ocean - Arctic Ocean- Svalbard ARC20M Metagenome (SPAdes) (version 2) | ecosystem: Environmental > Aquatic > Marine > Oceanic...
CCCCGCCCGCCAGAGCCCGCCCGACGCGCCGGCGGCATCGAAGCTGCCGGCCGACCAGCGTCGCCCTGGACCTCACTCAGCTGCATGGCGCGCTCCACCATGCAGGCGTCCCCCATGACGGCGGCGAAGCAGAGCATCGACGCCATGTAGGTGGCACGCGAGGAGGCAGCGAACGAGTAATCGTCCACCTGGAGGGGATCCCTGTCTCGGTCACCTACTCCACGACTCCACGACTCCTTTCGATTGCATTCAGTTGTGCTCGGACTACGTAGAAGAGGATGTTCGCACCCCGCCTGCTGCTTCGGCCACTGCTGCCGCCTCTCCGCCGGATGCCGGCGCCGGCGCCGCGGCGCCACGTGCTCCACCTGCCTCTCATCGTCGGCGCGGGCAAGGTGCTCGCCGGGGCCGGACTCAAGAAGCTGGCGCTGAACAGCGTCGTCAGAAAGCTCGGCCCGCAGCGCGTGCTGAGCGAGATGCACGCCGCCAACAGCTCGCTGCACGCTGCACAGCCGGAGGTCTACACTGCGGAGATGTTCAACGCGACGCACGACGGGCTGCGCCTTTTTGAGCGCAGTCTTCAGGGCCTTCACGAGCATGAGCAGCTCCTGCGCGCGTGGGGCTGGTTCGAGAGGCTCGAGAAGGACAACCCGTCGCTGGCGCAGGTGCTCCTCAAGACCTACCTCGAGGCCTACACACCCGTCAAGTGGGCATCGGCGCTCCTCCGCACCGTCGATCCAGCTCCACCCAAGGGCGCCACCGAGGGCGCTCCAGCGCCAGCCAGTGCTGGTGCCGCCACGGGCGCTGCCGGCGTGCAGCCGGGCACGGCCGAGACCGATGCGTTGCTAAGGAAGCTGCAGGCCGCGTTCCCCGACGAGCTGCGTGACTACCACGTCGTGCTCGTGCCCAGGGACGATCCCAGTAGGTAGTACGTAGGGGGAAGTGTGCGTGCTGTTCCTTCTTGAATTACTATTTAAGTAAGTATGAATAAAGTACCACACCCCGTTTTGTGAACATAGGTTCGCAGTTAAGAATTTTTTCCGGGGGGGAATGGCTTGTAGAGAGAACTATACAACTAGCTTGTGTAGCCTTCGGAGTCGAAAGCCGCAGGTTAGTTAGTTTGAGTCGTGTAGGTTGGTAGTCCGTTTAACTGCACACACACACAAGGGGGAAGGGGCCTAGAGGGCCTTCCGGCCTTCTAGCCTAGGGCACGATAGAGGCAGAGCTCTACTGTGGGTGTAGTCTCCGTTGAGCTTCTCTGAAACTCACCTAAGGCTAAAGTCATGCAGGACACAATCGCTATTGAAACGAGGCTAGGTTCTATTGAGGCTATTGAGTGAGGCGACGTGCTTGCCGCCTACACCCTACCTAGTACCTAGGGTATTGATTGAGGCTATTGAGCCGCGACCGACCGGGCCGCGGTTGCTGACTAGAAAGAAACCCCGGGACCCGCACTAGGGCGCCCGCGAGTCGGCTTCCGCTCCTGTGCGGAGTTGAGGTCGTGCCTGGAGAGGTTGGTCATGTGGCAGCCGCTGTTTGTCGACTTCGGAAATTATTTCTTAGTGCGACTAGTTTTAGTTTTTTGCATACAGGAGCCTGCTTCCCAATTCACATACAAATTTACACGACTAACCTGTGGCTCACTGCGCCGCCCAGGGTGGACGGCCACTTGGCCGTAGGTCGCACGGGTGGTACTCTCGGCCACAAGGATGCCGTTGGAGCCATGTGTGGCCGTCGTCGGGCACGCACGCCGGCGACGTGATTCGCCAAAGTGTGAAATGCGAAGAACCCATACGGGCTGGCCTGCAGCAGCTGCCTGTGAGCTCCACGACCTGCGCCACTGCTTGCGGCAGCAGCCGGAAGGTCGGTCGTGATGATTCTGACGCGCAGGAGCAACCTCTCGTCGACCTTGCTGACCTGCTGCGGTCGTCCTCGACGCCTGCTCAAACAAGCGCTGCGGCGAATGAGCAGCTCCTGGTTGCACCAGCGCTTGCTTCGGCTGCTCGAGGTCGATCCGTCGACCACCACGGGTGCTGCGGACGCCTCGCGGCTGCAGCGGGAGTTGCGGGAGGTGGCCAGCGGCGAAAGTGTGAATTGCGAAGAGGGGTGAAATGCGAAGTTGTGACCTGTACGCATAAAGTATCTCTCAGATCTTGTACAAGTGTAGCGAGTCGCCGTCGTCTTAGACTAGTATCCTCTCTCTTTCTTTTGAATGAAAACGCGTGCCTGTCGCGGCCTAGCGCAGTCCGGCACGCGAGACTCTCCAGAGACTGCTGGCATGATAGAGTGTCAAAGAGGATGTGGCCACTAGGGGGGTCCCTCTACTGCCTCGACGACTTGGCTGACATGACGAGCTCGTCGTCGGCGGCGTCGCCGAGCTTCCATGCGCCGTACAGCCGCGTGCCGCTCGAGTCCGCCTTCTCATCGGCAATCGCCGAGGCAAAGCTCGGGCTCTGGGCAGATTTGGGGTGCCACTTGGGTGCCGCCTGGGAGCTCTGCTTGCTCTTTGGCGGCGTCTTTGGCCGCCAGACTCCGCCCTCTGGGAGCCACGAGACCGTGAAGGAGATTGAGCCCTTGGCGTTGGTGAGGAACTTCTCGCTGGCGCTCTTGTCGAGGCTCAGCTTGCGCCTCTTGGGCTCCGGCAGCAGGGGCTGCTTCCGAAAGTCCACCTTAAGGGAGGTCGTCAGCTCCCTGAGCGGCACGTGGCACTCACCCAGGTGGTCGTCTGTCATCGAGGCGCGGTCCTTGTCTCGCACCTTGATGATGAGCGTCTCCGCGACGAACTCGGCCAGTGTGCCCGGGAAGAGCAGCCGCTCGTCCCAGCGCGGGTTGAGGTTCTTCGGCACCACCTTGGTCTGCCGCTTGTGCGCGTCCTTGTCGCCGACGCGCACCTTGGCGTACGGGTCGGACGTGCCGCCCCGATCGGCGGCCAGCAGACCCTCGGCGCTCAGCACGTGCACCTCGAGCACGCCGCTGCCCTGCAGGTCGATTGCTGGCGTCTCCGGTGCCGCCGCCGCCGAGGCCGACGCGGCCGACGCGGACGACGACGATGCCGCGGGCGCTTGCGGGACGGCCGGCGCGGCCGGCGGGCTCGGAGCGGGTGTGGCGCCAGGCGGCTGCGCCGCGGAGGAGGGGCTGGCCTTGGCGGGGCTAGGAGGGTGGTTGGTGTGGGTGCGGATCGGGGGCTTGGCCGCCTCGGCTGCCTGCTTGGCGGCGATGTCGGCCATGGTCTGTGGCAGGAAGTCGACCTTGAGGCTGCCGGTCCGCGCCCGGTGCGTCGCCACCAGGCGCGCCGACGCGATGCCGCGCGCCTTGAGCGCGTCCATGCACGCGGCGGCGCGGTTGGCGGCGAGGTGGTCCATGCAGGCCTGCACGTCCTTGCGCGGGTGGAGGCCGTACTTGACCGCCAGCCGGTCGGGCGCCGTGTCGGCGTTGCCCGTCTCGCCGTGGATCTGCAGTCCGAGCGCCGGGTACTCCTTGAGGATCGCCGCGATCCCGCCGAGCACCTCGCGGTTCTTGGCCGCCTTGGCCGCGTCGCCCAGGTACTCGACCGACCACGCCTGCTCGACGCTCGGCAGCTTCGCGTCGCCCGCGCCGTTGAAGTACAGCGTCTTGCCGCGCATGAATTTGTTCACCTTCTCGCTCGCCCTTCTCACTTGCTCCGCTTCGGCGAGCTTCTCCTCCTGCTTGAGCACTGCCGACACCTTGTTTGAGGGAGGTGTGATAATCATGCCGCCCTCCTCGTCGACACCAAGCTCGATGATGGAGCCGCGCTTGCGCAGCCGCGACGGGTTTTCGTCGTCGTCGTCGTCGTCGTCGGGCAGCCGCTGCCATCGGCCGGTCAGCGTCGGCGCGATCGTGCTGGCGGCACGCGAGAGCAGCGACGGGCCCGGGTCGCCCTTTGCACCTGACGTGATGCCGAGGTCGCGCAGCTGCTGCGACATCTTGGGCGGCGACGACAGGCTCTCGCCGGCTGCATGCGGCTTCCACCCGCCTGCCTTGGCGAACGCCTCCGCGGCGAAGGCCTCCGGCGTGCCGCGCAGGCCAGGCGAGAGATTGGTCGCTTGCCAGTCCATGGTATGCCGCAGGAAGTCGAGGTAGTGGGATTCCTCCTCGCCGCTCAGGCCCATCGTGCGCATGTAGTCGTCGAGCGCCTCGCGGTACTCGTCCTCCGTCGGGTAGAGCTGGTGGCCGACCTGCCGCATGACGCCCTCCACCCACTTTCTGCGCACCTGCTGCGCCGTGCCCGCACGCGACTTGCGGCGCGCCAGAAACACGACGCACACGATGAGGGCGAGGAAGAGGGCGAGGAGCGCCAGCTCGAAGGTGATGGTGACGGGCGTGGGCGAGCAGCCGCCGACGAACTCAAACGTGTGGTTTGAGTAGTGGTACACGAGACCGTCGTTGGTAGCAGTGAAGGGCATGACGGCGCTGCCCACCGCACTGCCAATGTGCGCGTTGTCCGAGTTGTAGGTGGTGGGGATGGGACAACGGATGTGGTTGTTCCTCTCAAAGACGGCGGGCACCCAGTACTCGGCGGTGGACTGGATGGAGAAGAGGCCGGACGTGAAGTAGCGAAACACGCAGGTGAGCATTGGTGTTGGAGCGAAATTATTGCCCCACAAGTCGATGAATTCCGACTGGCCATGGACCTCCGTGGCGACGTCGTGCGAGGCGATCTCGATCGGGCTTGTGGAGCGCGTGTCCAGCGCCGACGCGCCGCCGACGCCGCAGTGGCCGCTGACGGGCTGGGCGACTTCGATGATGGGCGGTGCCTGCGGGTCGTAATACGTGTACAGCGCCACCTCGGACGACTCGGCCGCCAGCGAGGGCGGGGCGACGAATTCTCCGGTGATCGACACGTCGACTGGCACCGAACTCGAGCGCAGCAACGGGTCGCGCAGCGCCACGGTTTGGGCGAGCAAGCGATCCGAGGAGACGAACGTGGCCGTCGTCTGGCCTTCCTCGCCCCACCGCGCGAGTAACGCAGAGGTGGGTGCGAAATTGGAGCCGTGGATTGTGACCGGATTTTCGAGGAGCCAGTGGCCGTACGGCGGCGACACGGCCGAGACCACGGGCAGCGAGGTGGGGTCGTAGTACGTGTACGCTGCCTCCGATGGCCCCCACGCTTCGCCGTCGGTGGAGGCGCTCACCACGACGGTGCGCGGCAACTTAGAGCGCGGCACCATGCATCGCGCTTCACCCACGCTCACAAAGGTCGCGGCGGAGAGTGCGGCGTCTGGCTTTACCCCGCCCTCGCCGTCGGTGGTGCCCGGTGCGAGAGCAAAGCGGCACGAGAGCGCGGCAGTCGGAGCAAAGTTGTCTCCGCGCACCGAGATGGGCGTCGTCGAGCCTTCGAGCGGGCCAAAGGTTGTCGACGCCGACAGAACGCCGGGAGGGCGTGTGTCGTCGTAGAAGGTGAAGGGGAGCGCCTCGTCGCTCCAGGCGCCCTCGGTCAGCCCGAGCCGCAAATCCACGGTGGAGATGAGTGGAGCCTCGGGCGCATCGCACCGCGCCACATCAGACGCGACGAAGGTGGCTGCGGAGTGCGACTCGCCGCTGGGAAGAGCAAACGTGCACATCAGGTCAGGCGTCGGCGCAAGGTTGGCGCCGCGCAGCGACAGCGCTGCGTGGGCGTACAGGCCGGAGGCGCGCGGCGAGACGGCAAGCAGCTTGGCAGGCAAGCCTGAGTCGTATCTGGTGAAGACCACGCCGTCGTTGGCCCAGGTGAGGCCACCATCGGTGGAGACGACCACCTGAGCCGACACGGGTGCTGCGGCGGGCGGGGCATCACACGCCACCTGCCCCACGGACACAAAAGAAGCCTCAACCTGGATGCCCATGTAGCCAGACGCCTCGCTGCCCACATCGGTCGCTGCGCCGCCGAAGCGACATAGCAGCATGCCGGTCGGCGCGAAGTTGGCTCCGCTTATGGCCAGCGTGGCCTCCTCAGCAAGAGGCAGCAGCCGCGGTTCGACGGCGGTTACACTGGGCGGCTGAGTCTGGTCGTAGTAGGTGAAGGGCATCGCGTGGCCGTGCGAGAGCCCCGCGTCGTTTGACGCGGCGACTGCGACCGTCTTGGGCACGATGCCCTCGCCGAGTCCATATGGCCCACCCTCCCCATCTGAACCGAGCGGTGGCGCGGCGCAGCGCAGCGAACCGGCATCGGCGAAGGAGGCGGCGACCTGCACGCCCTCCAGATCGCACTTGAGCGCGTCACCGAGCGGCGCAAAGTTGGCGCCGCGCAGCCGCAGTGCAGTGGAGACCGCGAGTCCGCCGGCCAGTGGCGCCAGACTCGACACGTCAGGCGGTCGGCGCGAGTCATAGTAAGTGGCGTTCAGCGGGGTCGGCATCAACATCTCCAGCCCACCCGTTGCAGTCGAGGATAGGCTCAGCTGAACGGTGCCGCCATGCTGGCGCATCGCAGCGGAAATGGGAGGCGTGACGCGCAGGAGCCCTGTGCGCTCAAAGGCCGCGGCTGCGACGCCCGTTGCATCGAAGGCGACAGCTTGTGCGCCAGGCACTGGCGAGAAGTTGGTGCCTGCCAGAAGCAGGTCCGGCAGCGGCGCCGCAACATCGAGCCCGATTGGAAGGCGCACAGCCAGCTTGGGGCGTGCACCAGCCGTGTAAAAGTGGAAGGGCAACGCGCGCGACGCTGAGCCTGTTGCGGCTTCCTCCTCGCCTTCGTCGACGGCGTCCGAGGTCGACGATTGAGAGCCGACCACCACGCGGAGAGGCACTGAGGAAGCCGCTGCCCAGCTCGGCGCAGCGCATGCGATCTGAACGCCCGAGATAAAGGTAGCGGGCGCCACCTTTGCAATCGCATCACCATCAGCCTCGTCGGACCCATCCGCCGGGTCGCCACCGAACTCACAAAAGAGCCGCGAACCAAGGGGCGCAAAGTTGCGTCCAAAGAGGGTGGTATTCGCCTGTGTGGCAGGCCGCGCGAGGGTCGAGTTGGTCGCGTAGTCCGGTGAGGCTTCCATCAGCTGCGGGGGAAGCGCCTCGTCATAGTAAGTGAAGAGACGCCCCTCGCCGCGCCGCTCGCCGCTTGCATCGGCCACCGTCAGAAGCTGCGAGCCCAACGATTCCGGACGTGCCTCGGCCGACGGCGACAGGCATGCGAGATGGTCCACAGCGTAAAAGGTGGCGGGTGTCGGCGGAAGGTCGCCGAAGGTGCAGATGGCACCAGGCGCGAAATTGTCGCCACGCACCACCACGGCCGTGCCGCCGCTGGGCGGACCGAAGGCGGGCAGGAGCAGCCCAACAGCCGTCGGCTGATCAATGTCGTAGAGGGTGAAGGGCAGCGAGTTGGCTGACGCGCGGGTCAGGTCTGACGCTGCGGGAACGCCCGGCACGGACACGGACAGCAAGAGTGCTAGTGTGACGTGCGAACGGTGCACGGGCGAAGCACATTCTAGGCTTGTCTCAGAGTCCACCGTCGCGGCGGTCGCGCCCAGGTCGCCAAAGACACAGGCAGCAGTTGCACCAGGCGGCAGGTTGGCACCGCTCAAGCGAAGTCGCGACGGCACGTCCTTGTCGACGCCCACCGGATCGACCTTTGCGAGCGTCGGCGTGTCGTAAAACGCGAATGGGGCGCATGCCTCGCCAGCCTCGGCCAGCGTTGCCACGCAGAGAGACACGTGCGCTGACGCGCTGCGGCGTGGGGCGAGACATTTGAGTGCAGACGAATAGATGAAGGACGCCGGGGCGGAGACGTCGCCAAATCGGCATTCAAGGCGTGAGGAGGGCACGAAATTGGATCCAGTCACCACCACCGCAGGCGCTAAGAACGGGGCGTCGTGCTTGGCTCCCGAGGTTATTTCAGGGTTGAATGTCCAAGAAGGTGACCCCAGGCGGGCGATCGGCCGAATCGAAGGGTCGTAGTACGTGTAGGGGGCCGCCTCGGCCCACATTGTCTGAAATGCGCCGAGGCGGCGCCCCAAAGCCAGCCCGAGGAAGCCATCTGAATCCGTGTACGACCCTGCTTGATCGACCTGGTCATTGCCACCATTTCTGGAGAGGTGTTGGCCTGTAACATGGCCGTGGCCACCATTGGTGGAGACGGGTTGGCCTGTATTCGAATCGATGCCCAGGGACGGCAGGGCGGAGCCGGCCTCATACGAGTCGGTCACCGAAAATGGCACGGTCTCGGGCGCCACCGAGGCAGGCGGCACGCAGGTCACCGCGCTCACGTTGACAAACGTCGCTGTCACGATCTGTTCGCCCCAGCGGCAGGCAAGGCTAGTGCCGGTGGGCGCAAAATTCTCGCCGAGCACAGTCACAGTATTTCCCGTGCCTCCTACCATCGTGCCGTACGGTGGGAGCAGGCTGGTGATCACAGGTGGCCGATCCGGTTCATAGAAGGTGAAGAAGGGAGCGCCTGTGACTGCCGAGTACGTGTAGCCGCGGTTAACGGAGACGAGCACCGAGGCGGACATGACTGCGTCGACCGTCGGCGTGTCACATGTGAGAGTCTGCGCGTCAACGAAGCGCGCGGGGGCAGTTGGCCCGCTCTCGCCGAAGCGGCAGAAGAGGGTGTTCTCGCCCGGAATCTGGAAGAAGTTGTCTCCCCTCACGGTGAGCGCGTGAGGCGAGCGCCGGTCACCAGCAGGCGGCGATACCTCTGTCACGATTGGCGAAGTGAAGTAGGTGAACTTGGCCACCTGGGCCGAAAACGTCTTGCCGTCGGTCGAGACACGCACGGAGACCTCCTGGAAGACCAGCGACGACGACACCGCTGGCGAACGGCAGCTCACCTCCTCCACGGACACGAACGTTGCGGCTGCCGCACCATGCTCGCCGTATGAGCAGCTCAGCTCGGCCGTTGGCGCAAAGTTGGCGCCCCGCACGGTGATCAGGGTGCGCAGCCCAATGTCAGCGTACTCAGGCGTGAGGCCGCTCACAAACGGCGGGTTGTCCGCGTCGAAGTAGGTGAAAGGCCTCGGCGACGAGCCAATGGCGTCGTGCGCGTCGCCCAGGCCGTACTCAAGAGAGAGGTCGACGGTGTGCGGCGCAAAAGGCGAGGCCATGGGCGCCACGCACTTGGCTTGCTTGGTATTCTCGAAGGTGGCGGCCGCCTTGGTCGAGACAGCGCCCTGCGAGAAAGCGCAGTGCAGTTGGTCACCGTCCACCTCTGGTGCAAAGTTGGACCCGCTGAGGGTGATGACGACGCCACCAGCAAGGTCATCGTACCGTGGCACGATGGCACTCAGATTGGCGGGGGCGTTTGCGTCGTATTGCGTGAAGCGGACATGACGTGCGCGTGCCGTATACTCGAGCCCTGAAGTGGTGGAGAGCTGCACCCACATTGTGCGCGGTGCCGCAGCGGCTGGCACCGAGCACTCCACCTCGTCGTCTGACACGAGCGATGCGGGCAGCGTGAAGCCACTCTCACTCTCCATGGCGCTGGCTTCGCGTACCGGTGTGAGGAGGCACAACAGGTTATTGGCCCGAGCAAACAGGTGAGAGGCCTCGATGCGAAGCAACACCGCCGTGCGCAGGTCGGCGGCCGCGGGAGAGATGCGCAGAACTGACGGGGGAGTAAAGTAGGTGAGCGGCCGAGGCAACGCCCAGCGAGTGCCGTCTTGCGTCACGGAAATGAACGCGGCGGCTGTGGCGGCCCGGCGTGGCGCGTTGCAGGCGACCTCGCCCCACGAGACAAACGTGGCGGGCGTCTGGAAGTCGGAGGCGGCAGAGGCAGCGACAGTTTCCACGTCGGCGACGTGACACTTGAGCTCTGCAGTAGGTGCAAAGTTCGAGCCGCTCAGGCGGAGCACCGTCGGCGGCGCGCTTGCGTCGGCATCCGTGTGCACGTACGGCGGCATGACCGCGGCGAGAGTGGGAGGGCGCGCGGGGTCAAAGTATGTGACGTTCGCTCCGCATGCACCAAACGTGGCGCCATAGTCGGCCGAGACGCACAGCTCAACGGTGCGCTCATCGCCCCAGCGAGCAGAGACGGGTGGGAGGACACAGCGGACAGAGTTGATCGACACGAAAGTCGCCGGCACAAGCACCCCTCCGACGCGGCACAGCAGCCCCGCGCCCGCCGGCCGAAAGCCCTCGCCACTGACGAGGACCGAGGTGCCGCCGCGCACATCGGCATACGGAGGCACGGCGGCGGCAGTGGCAGGCACGGCGTCGGCATCGTAGAACGAGAACGGAAGCGGCGGCGAGGTCATCACGCCCTCGGCACCGCCGCGAGTGACGCGCAGCTCCATCGACGCGGGAACGTCCGGAGCTTGCGGCGCGGCGCAGCGAACAAGTGTCGCACGAACAAACGTGGCTTCCGTGGGCACGCGGTCAATCGAGCACTGCAGGCCGTCGGGAGCGAAGTTGGAGCCCGAGACGAGCACGGAGGCGGGTGCCGGCAGGTGGAGCGGCACGCCCTGCGGCGAGAGCGAGGAAAGTTGAGGCGGAAGTGAGCCGTCGTAAAAGGTGAAGCGGAGGGAGTCGTCCGTCCGGTAGTCTCCGCGGGCCCTATCGCCATCAATGAGCGGCGTGAGCGTGAGCGAGGAGCCCCCAACCTCAGTCGCGTCCAGCTGCGGCGATGCGCATCGCAGCTGCGTGGGCGAGACGTAGGAGGCCGGCGTGGCGCCGAGGGTGGCGCCGTACTCAGAGAAGGTGCAGAGCGCAGACACCTCCGGCGCGGGCGCGAAGTTAGAGCCATTGAGGGTGAGGAGCGCGCCTCCGGCAACTCCCGCTGAGGCGGGCGAGACCACCGTCAGCGCGAGAGGGCTGGACAGGTCGTAGAATGTGAAGCTTGCCGAGGAGGGTGCCCACGATGCGCCGCCGTCGGCGGAGGAAGAGACGTAGACCGATCCGACAGGAGCGCCGAGGGGCGACGAGCACTCGAGTGAGGCGCCCGTCACGAAGCTGGCGGCGACTACCTGATCGCCAAAGCGGCAGAGCAGCGCTGCCTCCTCGCGCTGCGGCGGCGCCAGGTTGGAGCCGTGCAGCGTCACCAGCACCGGGGAAAACGACGCGGCATAAGGAGGCGTGACTGCGAAGACGCGCGGTGGTGCGGTCGGGTCGAAGATGGTCAGTGGGGCCGTGGAGGCGCCGAAGCCAGAGTCCGCATCAAACGATAGGTAGATCGCGAGGGTGACGGGCGAGGAAGCGGCCGGCGCGGGGCATCGCATCGTGTTCGCCGTCACGAATGACGCAGCCACGGTGGCAGGGACGAACCGTGAACGATCAGCCTCCGTATATCCGGCAAAGCGACACCGGGGACGCTGAGCGGGGAAAAAGTTCTCGCCGATGACTGTCAGAGTCGCGGCGTGGTCGAGGGCGACCGCATCTGGCTCGAGGCGTTTCACGAGGGACGGCCTTGACGAGTTGTATAGCACGAGTCGGAGGCCGGCAGCCGACCATCGCTCGCCGTCGTGGCGCGCGTGCACGACCAAGTTGGAACGGGCCACGCGCGGCGCGTTGCACCTGGCAACGCCCGAGCTCACGAAGCTCGCGGGCACTGACGTGTCGCCGTGGTCCACGAGACCGAAGCCGCACTGGAGCAGGCTGCCGGTGGGCGCAAAATTGTCGCCTCGCAGCGAGACTGTGAGCGGCCTTGGGGAGGCGACGTCGACGTACGGCGGCTCGAGCGAGGCGAGCGTTGGTGGCCGCTCCGGCTCGTACAGCGTGAAGGGCGCAGACCGAGACCAGCTGCGGCCCGCGTTGTCGGAGACCGCGAGCGATGAGTCGCTTGCGCCGCCCACGGGCAGCGACGGGCAGCGAACTGCGGAGCCGTTGACAAAGATGCCGATCGATGTGAGGCTGGTTCCCTCGCGACAGAAGAGGGCGGCGCCCGTCGGCGCAAAGTTGAGGCCGGTCACCAGGATGCTCGCCCCCGTATGCGCCGCAGCAAAGCGCGGGCTGAGCTTGCTCACGGACGGGGGCAGCGACTTGTCGTACAGCGTGAAGGGCAGCGAAGTAGGCGACAACGAGTCGTCGCCAGAAGCGAGAGCGGCGGCAGCCACGTCGACGATGTCGGCGTCGGCGGTGAAGAGGCGGAGGGTAGCAGTGCCGCACCGTTCGCACGCCGCTTGCTCCGCACCACGAGGCAGCGCAGGAGAGGCGCAGCTCAGCCGATCCGCAGCTACAAAGCTCGCGGCGGTGGCGGCACGCCACGGCTGTGCCGCTGAGGCCGCAGACTCGAAGACGCACGCGGTCATTCTCACCTGTTCGGGGGCAAAGTTGCCGCCCCAGACCGTGAGTGCCACGGCCGAGCGGGTGTCTGCCTCGTTGGGCTCCACCAGCAGCAGCGAGGGCGGCACGTCCTCGTCGTGGTACGTGAATGGCTGCGACGAGGTCGACAGCCTCGAGCCGTCGAGCGTCAGGCGCACCAGCGTCGTCTGCGGCCGAGCTGCGGGCGAGAGGCACGTGACTGCGGTCTGATCGATGAGCGAGGCGGGCGACGAACCGACCTCGTCAAACTCGCAGGCCAGGCCGGCCGTGGGCGCCAGGTTGTAGCCGCGAAGCGTGAGCGTGGAGCCTCCAGCGGCGTCGCTCCAGCCAGGGGAGACAGCCGAGACATCAGGAGCGACGCGACCATCGTAGGCCAAGAAACCGGCGCCACTTGCCGCGTCCTCGTCTCCAAAGGTTCGGCCGCCGTCAATGGAGGCACGCACAATGGTAGCGCCGGGGTGAAGGCCGGCCGGCGCGGCGCATCGCAGCTCCGTGGCCGAGTCGAAGGAGGCCTCGGTCATGGAATACGCAGACAGCGCGCCGTCCGATGCGGAGGGCTGAGCAAAGCCGCACCTGAGCTGAGCGGCGAGAGGCGCAAAGCCGCGACCCGACACGCGAAGAAACTGCGGCTTCGACAGATCGCCAAAGCTGGGCGCGACGCTCGAGACACGCGGCGCGCCGCCCACGTAGTAGGTGTAGGAAGCGGGTGTCGAGCGCGGTGCAGCGGGACTGGGCCAGTCGTCGGCCACGCCGACGGAGACGGGCACAGTCGCGACAACCGTGGCGGGCGGTGCGAAGCACTGAACGAGCGACGCGGAGACGAACGAGGCGGGCACGGCCGGGAGGTCGCCGAAGAAGCAGCGCAGGCCGCTGCCGTCGTCGCTGTCGGCAGGTGCGATGGCGGACCCATGCACGTCGACGAGGTTGCCGCCCTCGAGGGGGCCGAGCCGCGGATCGAGCCGGTTCAGTGCGGGTGCGGTGGCGCCATCGAAGGTTGTGAACAGGACGGTGCGCTGCGGCGAGAAGGCCACGCCGTCGATGGACACGGCCAGCTCGACGGAGTGGGTCTGCAACGACGTCTCGGGCGACACGCAGGCGAGCTCTCCCGGCGAGATGAAGGTTGCCTGCGCCAGCTGGTCGGCGCCGAACGCGCAGCGGAGCGACTCGCCGAGCGGGGCGAAGTTGGAGCCGAAGGCGTGCACCGTGGTGGGGGCGTCGCCCAGGCTGCTCCGCGGCGTGACCGACGACAGCTGCGGCAGCTGCGAGGAGTCGTAGTAGACGAGGGTCGTGGTGACGTTGGGCGCGGTATTGGTCGAGACCGTGACGGCGCCTGGCTGGAGCGCCGGCGCCGGCAGCGCCGTGCACGAGAGCTTGTAGCCGCCCTCGAGGGGCACGGCCGCGACGGAGCGCTCGCCGAAGAAGCAGCGCGGCTGCTCGACGCGCAGCGGCGTCGCGCTCAGCTGCAGCAGCAGCGGCTGGCCGCCCAGCACGTCGGCGTACGGGGGCGAGACCACGAGCGCCGAGGCGAGCGAGAGCGACCAGCTTACTAGGGCCGACAGCTGCATTTCGCGGACCGCGGCTTTCACCCGATGGGGCGGCGGTCGGAGCGGCGCGCAGTTGCGCTACTCGCGCCGGTGTCGATCTGCACGAGCAAGCTCTCACCGGCGGCACGCAAGGGCACAACACCTGACCTGCTGCTGCTGCCG
>Ga0209713_10001533_pt1 | contig 13878 bp, 5 predicted proteins | sample ArcOceMetagenome_3_FD_187444 | JGI IMG/M metagenome (GOLD analysis project Ga0209713, IMG submission 187444) | Marine eukaryotic phytoplankton communities from Arctic Ocean - Arctic Ocean- Svalbard ARC20M Metagenome (SPAdes) (version 2) | ecosystem: Environmental > Aquatic > Marine > Oceanic...
ACGACTCCAAGTTTCTGTACGCCGGCTCCACGGCGACCGTTAACTGGAACGTCTACCCTGGCCCGAGCGCAGATGACGCGCCGGACGTCTACCCTGACTCGACGACCTCGTGCGTGGATCAAACCGGCTATCTGGACGCATACGGCTATTCGTGCGCCGACTGGACCCTGCCAGTTGGCGACTATTGGGGGCCCAACGGATACGGCGTGGCCGACGGCGAATCCGACTGCGGACTGGCCAACTTGCAGTACGCGATCGACCCGTATGTGGGCGGATACACTGCCGACCAGATGGCGGAGATTCGCGCCGCGTGCCCCCTCGCCTGCGGCGTGTGCGGAGCCAAAACCAAGACGTACACCGCGACAATGATGTCCTCGACCACCTGGTTCCACCACTACCAGGGCCTCGTGCCGGGCGACAAGTACACCATCCGCGTCTGCGGCTTCAGCTCGGACCCAGAGGAGCAGATCTGCGACAGCACCTTCGGCGAGAGCGGCGAGTTCGACATCGTCGGCGTCATCGACATGCTCTCCCCCGTGAGGGAGAACATGTTCGCGCCGGGCACGTACGTGCCGATCACGTGGCAGTCGTACTGGATGGGCGCCACGGTCGACCTGAAAATCACGAAGGACGGTGCCCCCGTCTACTCGTCGTCGGCGACCGCCGACGACGGCGTGTTCACCTTCTACGTCTCGCCCGACATGGCGGCGGGCGTCTACGAGGTCACCGTGGCCAAGGCTGGCGAGGCGTGCGCTGGCGGCAGCTGCAAGACCTTCTTCACGGTCCTCGGGGCGCCGGCGCCGCCGCCTGCCTCTGCCTCGCCGCCGCCGCCGCCGCCGACGCCGGGCGCTCCTGGCTCGCACGACTGGGAGGTGCCGATCATCCAGGCCTTCAAGGGCTCCTTCGGCCTCGACGAGATCCAGGACGCTACGCCCGGTTTCGACGACCATGGCATCACGTCGACCGTTGCGGGCGGCATCAACTGCGACTACGTCTGCCACGTCTACACCACGTCGAACGGCGTTGTTGGTGGCCGCCGCTCGCGCAGACTACTCTTCGGCGGTCTGCAGTACTCGGGCGTGGACACCAACGCCGTGGTGGGCTGCTCGGAGGACATGATCAAATGCGGCTGCTGCGCCTCGCGCCGGTGATCGGTGGACCCAGGTGTTTCTGTGACCGGTGGACCCTCGTCTCTGCGTCGCGGGGTGGCGCCGTCGACGTGCCTGACTACTCGCACGGCAATGCGGCTCCCGATGATTTTTGTCTCGGCCCCTGCGCGCGGACTCGTGTGGTGCACCACTATGCTTCAAGGTAATTGTGAACTGGGGGTTGTAGAGTTGTGCATAATCATTTGGCTTGGGTACTTCGATCAACGATTGCGCCGCAGGGGTGTCTCCGGTGCGCCTTAGGTGCTTCAGCCTCTGGGCGTTACATGTATGGCATGATGGGCAAACTAACGACCGATCCAGACGGCATGCGCCTGCCCTTGGCGCGCATCGCTGGTGCGATAGCGAGCGTGCTTCTACTCGTCGGCCTCCACCGCAGCCTGCTGTACCACTCCGGGCCGACGTCTTCGATCCGGAGCAGGCCGTCGGCGACGCAGGCTGTCCTGCAGCACCAGCGCGCGGCGGCGAAGCGGCTGGGGCAGCGTGCGCCGACGGCCGCGTCGACGTCCACCTTCACGGCCGCGCCGAAGCCGCAGAGCCAGCCATGGATGCGCACCGAGAAGACGGCGCTCGTGCTCAACGAGGCGGCCAGGGCGGCCTTCGGAGCGGTCGAGCCTCGTGGCACGACGATCCACTTCACGTTTGGCAGCGCCGTCATGATGGACTTTGTCAAGAACTGGCTGCATTTCATCCGCAAGGCGCAGCTCGCGCCGATACTCGTGGGTGCGGCCGACACGGGCCTCTTCAAGTTTTGCACCGACGAGGGGCTGCCCGCGGCGGCCATCTCGCCCGAGCTCGACGTGTGGACGTACGAGCGCAAGCCCCGGGCCGCGACTGACGTCTACCAGATCAAGACCGAGTGGAAGTACTTTCGGCACCACAACTCGGACTTCTTGGAGATGGGGCTCGTCAAGGTCGCGTTCCTCTGGGAGCTGCTCTCGGCCGGCTTTTCGGTGCTCATCTCCGACCTAGATGTCGTCTGGCTCAATGGCCACTGGCAGCGGTGGATGACGTGGGAGGACGCCGCGGCGCAGCCGGTGGCCGAGGCGTCGCTCATCGCGCTCGCCGACGTGCTCGTGACCACGGACGAGCTGGACGCGGCCGCCGACGCGCGCGGCCGCCGGCCGAGCACCGGGCAGGACCTGAACACGGGCGTCGTCTACTTTCGCGCGGGGCTCGGCGCGCTCGCGATGGTGCAGGAGTGGCGGAAGGCGATGCTCGCGCGCAAGGGCGACAAGGACCTGAACGAGAACGTCAACGACCAGTCGCTCTTCAACAGCGTCGTGCAGGGGCCCGAGCTGGGCGGCGCCGAGCTGCGCGGGTGGCTCACGCAGAGGAACCGATCGTCGCTGTGGCCGCTCGCCGAGCGCGACGGCGTGCGGCGCGTCTACCGATCGCACCAGCCGCTGCCGCCGTGCCTGCCGTCGACGCGCTGCGAGGGCGCGCGCTTCACGTTTGGCACGCTGCCGATGCGGCCGTTTACGGGCGGGCACACGTGGTTCAACCAGAACGTGCAGCAGATGGCTGGCTCCGAGCTGCCGCAGTTCGAGCCGATCACGGTCCACTTCACATTCCAGTTCGGCGACACCGGCTCGTACCCGCACGGCAAGCGGCAGCGCGCGCGCGAGGCGGCGCTGTGGGCCGTCGACCCACCCGACTACTTCACCGAGGGCATCTTCGTCGCGCTCAAGGGGCCGACGTACACGGCCGCGCAGCAGGCGGAGGTCTACGGCCGCTTCCCCGAGTGGTCGCCGCAGCGGCACATGTTCATGGACGCGCCGCAGCGGCAGGCGGTGCGCGACCTGCTCGGGCTGGCGACGGCGCTCGACAACAAAGGCGTGATGGTCATGCCCAAGCTGTGGTGCCACTGCGACCGCTACTGGGGCTTCCTGCGCCGCTGCCGCTTCCCGTTCATCCAGTCGATGCCGCTGCCGTTCAACTGCCCGCAGGACGCGCTCTACGACCCGATGCGCTGGAACACCAAGAAGATGCGCTTCCGCGAGCACACCTTCCTGCAGAACCCGAGCGTGCCGGCCGTCGTGCGCGAGAACACGCTGACGCTCTCCGTGGCGGCCGAGGGCGTCGCGCCGCGCGCCGCGACGGGCCGCGACAGCCTCGAGCTGCCGTACGGCACGCCGATGTCGTCGGTCATGGCGGCGGTGCGCAAGGTCAACCCGGACGTGCGCGTCGTCGAGGTCACCAACGAGCACCTGCGCCGGCTGTGCCGCTGGCTCGGCTCGGCCGACGCCAACGCCGAGTTCAACGCGCTGATGCGCTACGTGCTGACCGAGAGCTCGCGCTACTGCCCCGAGGAGGACCACGACAACTACGGCGCCGGCTTCTTCGACTGGCAGAACCCGTTCTCGGCGTACAACTGCACGTGGGGCTTCATCCACCCCGAGCTCTTCCCGACCGACGCGGCGGCGTGCAGCGGCGGCGCCGACGCCGTGCCGCGGCTCGCGGCCTTCGAGAAGGCCGAGCGCGGCAACTCGACGACGTGCCCTCGCCAGATGCTCTGCGACTTCAACACCCTCGAGGACGGCCGCATCAACAAGCCGATCACGTGGTGCAACATCGAGGGTTACAATGGGATGAAGCAGGACCACCTCGGCACCACCCGGGCGATGCTCGCCAAGATGCCCGCCGGCCGCTGCCCGTACCCGCCCGGCGACGTGCCGGGCCCCGGCCCCGGCTTCAACTGCCGAGGACACTACGTTGGTGGGGACAAGCTCGTGGTACCCGGCAAGAGAGGGCAGAGCTGCCGTGAGTGAGTAGAGGCTATATAGAGCCGTTGGCTGAGTCGCCACGCACGTTTTGCTGGCCGAGAGTACGTTTTCATGTAAATTCCGATTTTGCTGTGCGCGGCAGGCGGAAATGAGCCGTATAGCTTCAAAGAAACGCGCGCACGATAATGGGACCTCTGCCAGACGACCCCTCCTCACAGATACTCACCCGAGGTCGGCGAGAGCGTTCGGTCGCGCTCACGTGGCTGCTCCCGCCTGCCCCTCCGTCCGCGCCCCCGTTCCACGGGCTTGCCGAGCGGCGTCAGATGAGCTCAGGCACGGTACCAGCCCTTGGCCTCGCTGTAGTAGATCCGTCCACCCACCGAAGCCACGGCGACGGGCGCGGCGGCGGGCGCCGGGGTGGCGGGAGCAGCGGGCGCGGCAGCGGGCGCGGCAGCGGGCGCGGGCGCGGGGGCAGCAGGCGCGGCAGCGGCAGGCGCAGCGGCACCCTCGGCCACATAGTCTGCGAACGCCGCGACGTCCCCGGCGTCGTCGGCAATCACCATCATCGGGGTGTTGATTTCCACATCGCTCGCTCCCTCCGGGATCAGGATCTTGGCCACGAAGCCGCCGTCCACGACGTCGAAATCGACGGTCGCCTTGTCCGTCTCGATCTCGGCGATGCGATCGCCCGCCTGGATCTCGTCGCCGACCTTCACGAGGTACTTGGCCACGTTGCCGGACGTCATCGTCGGGGAGAGCGCGGGCAGCCCGAGGACGGTGTGCGCCGGGTACGCGAGCTGACGCGTGAACAGCTTGGACACGCTCGGCACGACGCCGACGCCGCGGCGCAGAGGGGCTGACAGCGCACGAAGCATTAGGAGATGCGGAACGCTTTTCACCGATGACGCGTCGAGTGGAATCGGGTTACAAAGAATGCCATGCACCGAAGCAGCGTGCGGTTACAGTCGCTCGTAAACAGCGTAAAACAGCCTAAACAGCTTTCCTCCAATGCGTAGTAAACATGGTAAACAAAACTCGTTTGAGATGGCCTACACTTGAATCTTCACCACGGCCGGCGCGCGGCGAGCGCGAACGCGCTCCATGTCAAACTCCGCAGCCAAGATGGCGCGTATCACGCCCTCCAGCGTGGTCAACCTGGCGCAGAGCAGCTTGGTGCAGAAGTAGGTCGTGCACCACGCGAGGTTGGCCTCGTGAGAGACGACGCCGTGGGCGGCAAACGCCACGTCCAGCACGTCCGGGGCCATGACGACGTCGTCGCACACGGCGTCCAACAGTCCGAGGTTGAGGGTGGCGTGCAGGGTGTTCGGCCCGGCGTCGGCACCCTCTGCGACGCGCTTCTCCTTCTCCTCGGCTGCAAAGGACTTCACCGCGTTGACGATCAGCTGTCCCATGTGCGCGAGAGCCGCCTTCACTTCCGCAGGGAACTCGTTGACCAGCTGCTCGTTGCTGCTGATCTCCTTGAGCTCCTTGAGGGTGTGCGCTGCTTGTAGGATCAGCCGCAGTGCATTCTCGCGCAGCGTCGAGGAGAAGTTCTGGCGCCACAGGACAGGCTCCTCCCTGGCGAGAGGCATCAGACCGAGCGCCTTCGTTGCGAGCTGCACCGTGTCTGGGGCTGCTGGCTCAACTAAGGCCTCGACCTTGACGGCACTCTTCGCCTCTTGCGAGAAGGGCGCATACGCAGCTGTAAGCTCCGCGGCCAGGGAGCCGAGGATCTGCGCATCGGAATCGCGAATTGCGGTCTGCGCCGACCGGGGCCACAGGAACGATTGGACGGCGAGGACAGCGAGGACGCCAAAGACCGTCTCCTTGATGCGATAGACCGCCCAGAGGTAGGCGTCGGTGTACGATCTTCCGACGCTCAGGGCGAGCAGGAGAGGGCTCGTCAGCGCAGCTGTCGTAACCTCGTAGCCACCAAAGAGGCCAACAATGAGTTGGAACGGGACCGACGCCATTACCAGCGTCAGCTTATGGCCATATTCTGTTCGCCAGCAGTCATCCGCGTCGACGCTGCAGCCACCATCTTCAAAGCCGATCAGTATGTAGCCAGCAATGAGCAGTGCATAGGTGGAGCCGTAAAACGTGCCCTTGACCCGCTGTACGCAAATGGGAAGCGAACTCCCCCCCTCGGCGATGACGAACGACGCGGTGACCAGCGCCCAGTGAGGCGCGTTGTGAACGTAGACTCGCTCGATGTTGTCCGGATCCTTGAAGCGCAAGGCGTGGATGAAGATGAAGCATGAGACGAGGACGACAGCAAGCGAGTTTTTTACGGTGTCCTGCAGGGCTTGACCAGTCGGGCGCCCCGTTAGGAAAGCTCGAAGCCATTTGAGGAGCTCTTTCGGGGCGAATGGAGGCCGCTTGGCTACGGATGCCTCCACACTGACAAAGTCGGGCGGCTGGAGCTTGAAGAGCTCGCTCAGGGCCTTAAAACCCGTCACGCGGTTGATGTACCGCTTCTCAGTCCGCCGCTTTCCGATCAAGTCGTTAGCCTCGGCGATCTCCAGCTGCGCACTCGCCACCGACCTTGCGTCGCCTTCCTTGTCGTGCTTTGTCCACTCGGCCATAGCTCTATTGAGGTGCTCCTTGGCGACAGTCAGCTTGGCCTCACACTGTTTTGAGGCTGCAAGGTTGGAGGTGCTGGCCGTCTGCACGCTCAAGTCGAGCACCTCGGTGAAAGCGTCCATCGTGTCCTTCAGGCTCTCCATTGAGACGGAGAGGTAGGCAGCCTGCGAATTGAGGAGTTTGCCCTCGATGATGGTCGCCTGCACTGTCATAACAGTCTTTCTGAGCGGCTGCACGCAGGCGCCGCACATCTTCACCATGTCGCCGAGCCGTGCCATGGTGGAGCGCTGCCTCCTGAAGAAGCACGCCCACGGCCACGGTATTCCCAGACAGATCTCGACGCACGAGAACATGTAGAGCGGCTTCATCGCTTGTGCGTTTTTCTCGAGGGCTTCGACGAGGGCCACGAGATTGTGAAGGTGGCTGGCATCCTGGGTAAGCTTGATGTAGAGGTTCGTGTACAGCACCGCGTGGACCAGATGCACGTGGCACTGGAGCCGCTTCCTGAGCTCCAGGACTGCGAGGCGTGGTCCAGGTAGTGGCAGGAGCATCGCCAGGACGACCAGTACGCATGAGATGACGATCGGGAAGAGGAATTTGAAAGGGTAGGCCTCGTCAAACAGATTGGTCTTCACGTAGCCGCGGTACGTGACACTACCAGTGGCAAGGCCAGCAATGACCCCGCCGAGCTTCTTGTGTGCGGAGTGCAGGTTGGGACGCGAGTAGAGAAAAGAGATGGCAGTGCACAGCAGCACCATACACAGCAAGTCGCGGCCCTGGTGGAGCTCACCAGGGTTCGCCACTTGTCGCGATGCCTCGACGACAATGCAGGAGATGACTGCGCCCATCAAAGCTCCCGTCGCGAACAGCCGGCCGAGCATCATGACGGCTCCACAACAACGGACGGGCGCCATGCCGAACATTGCTGCGGCCAGGCAGGGCGCCAGCACGCCGCCCGTCTGCCAATTCTGACCCTCCAGCTGCGGCAGAGTGACGAAGAACATGCCGCACATGACCGCAATCGCCCCACGTACGCTCCAGTTGACGGACTCCCACCACCGCGAAGATGGTGTATCGTGCACGAGCCCCGGAGTTAGCCACGGCTCATGGCAAAAGTCACTAGCAAAGGCGTCAATCTTCTGCCGGCCGACCTCGGCGTCTGCCGCGCTCACGCGCACCGAGTTGTTGGACGACGCGCGCGAGTAGAGCAGACCTTCGACGCCGCTGTCGCTGGTGGGCGCGGGCACCATGCTGGTGTCCGCCCATCGCGAGCTGAGCAGCCACGAGAGGCCGCGCGACACCAGCGGCAGCTTCATCGTTGTATGGTCCTCGCCGGCGAGCTCGACAACGACCACCTCGCTCGCGACGCCACGCTCGTGCAGCACGGCGGCTAGCTCGTGCGACCCGTCCGGGATGCGATAGTGCACGTTGGCAGGTAGGAGGGTGTAGCGCGGCGGCTCGTCGGCCGACGAGGGCGGTGGCGGAGGCTCCTCGCGCTCGAGGGCGCCGTAGGCGATGAAGGCGGCAGGCGCGCCATGCGGCGGCGGTGGCGCCTCGCGCAGCCACTCCAAGATGATCGGGTCAAACGGCACCGACGGCGAGCCGAGAATGTACGCATCGACCGAAGCAGGTGAAGCGAGCAGCACCTGCAGCGCGAGCGTCGAGCTGTACGAGGCGCCGAGCAGCGCGCGCCGAGGCCGTGCGTCGCCACCAAGCCCGAGCAGCTCGGCCTCGACATGTGGGAAGATGGTCGACGCAAAGGCCTCGGCGAGGCGCTTCGCGTGCGCGTTGCGGCCTTTGCCTGATCGGATGGCCGGGTGGTCCAGAGGCGGGAAGTCTCGCCTGCGCACTGCCCGGAGTGCCGTCGAGTCCCACCCAGCCGCGCTTGACGCAAACAGCTCAAGTGAATGGCCGACGCCGACCACGTACAGCCTGCGATACGCGGTCTCTGGCGCGTCGAGTGGCACATTGGCAAAGTAGCCGGCGGCACTGTACGAGTGCAGCGCCGCCACTCCGAACAGGACAGGCTCCGGGTCGAGGACATAGAGTATCAGCGCGTCGCCCGCGCCGACACCGCCGCTCGCTGGCTGCGCGATCAGAATGTCGAGGGACAGCTCACCAACGTCGCCGTCCTCATCTGCTGGCAGCACGAGGGCATGGCGCGTGCTGCGCGCGACGCCCATCGCCGTGTGCATTCTGGATCACAGTTATGAGCGGGGAGGCGAGCTTCTGGATCAATGCCATTTGCATGCAAGCGCGCGTGCGGTGGTGTTCCTCGACGGCCACCCGGCGAAATGGAATGCGCGTACACGGTCCCGGGGGACCAGCACTGGAGACTGAACCAATACCAGCCTAACATCATGGCGACGCGGCTGCCACGCACATTCTCATCACATAGCTTGTTTAGATACTTTAGATCATTGCTTTGCGAATACTGCCGGCCAGCAGGGCCCAGCCGGACCCCTCGCGAGCGTAGCAAGGTGATCCCGCGCCTGTGGGTCGACATGCCGCGCGACATCTCCGCCGCCAGCAAAGCGCGCGCGTCTGCAAGTGTAACGTCAATGGTCCTCGCAACGAGCGCCTCCGAGCCGGGGCTGAGCCGCGAGCAGAAGATCGCCGACCTCAAGGCCGAGGCGCTCGCCGACCTTCACGCCTCGAAGTCGAGCTCGCCGGAGCGCAAGCGGCGAGCCAAATCAAAGTCGCCCGACCGGCACACGCAGTCGGCGGCAAGCCTGTCGTACAGGTGGGACGAGGAGGACGCTCGGCCGAACATGGCGCCCAAGGCGTCGATGCGGCTGCTCGTCATCTGCGAGCACTGCACCGCGCCCCGCCCGACCACGAACCTCAAGGGCACCGCGGAAAAGTACGCCGAGACGTGCGCCAAGCTCGAGAGCGCCTTCCACGCGCAGTTCGAGGACGACTGGGAGGGCCTCACCGACTTCCAGATCAACCCGGAGCCATCCTCGTTGCCACACGCGTTCATGGACGTCAAGAAGGCGCTGCGCTTCCTGAAGGGCTACCCGAAGAAGGTGCACGACCGGATCGCGGAAGGCACGCAGGTCGTCGACCTGGCCGACTACCCGCCGACGCTGCAAACGTACCCGCGGATCGGCGCGTTCGAGGTGACGTTCTCGATGCGCGACGGCAACCTCGAGGTCGCGCGCGGCTCCGTCTACTCGAAGCTCGCGACGCAGAAGTGGCCGTCGGTCGACACGCTCGTCTCGCGGCTCTACCGGTGCGTGCAGGGTGAGCTGTGGAAGCTGCACGTGCAGCAGGAGAGCGAGGCGGCCGAGGCGGCGCGCGCGGCGGACGAGCAGGCCGAGGCGGCCGCCGACGCCGAGGAGGCCGCGCAGCGCGAGGTGGAGCAGGCCGAGGCGGCGCTGGCGGCGGTGGCGGCGCTGCGCATCGAGTTGGCGGCCGCCGAGGCCGAGGGCGACCCGGCGGTCATCGAGGACGCGCGCGTGCGGCTGGCGGCGCTCGAGGCGCGGCAGCAGAAGGAGGCGGCGGAGGCGGCGGAGGCGGTGCGGCGCGCGCGCGAGCTGGGCGCCGCCAAGGAGACGGCGCGCGTGCGCAAGGAGGCGGCGGAGGCGCTGCTCGCGATGCAGCGGTACAAGCAGGAGCTCCTCGAGTGGGAGAAGAGCGTGCTCGCCTTCCAGGCGGCGCTGCGGCAGGTGGCGACGCTGCAGGGCGACGGCGACCTCGACGGCGCCGCGCTCGCGCGCGACGACGCGACGACGCTGCGCGAGGCGTCGGAGCGCGAGCTGGGCGAGGCGCGCGCGGCCTTCGAGACGGCGGCGACCGAGGCGACCGAGGCGGCCGACGCCGAGCTCGACGTGGCGCTCAAGATCGAGGCCAAGACCAAGGGCGCGGCGTCGAACGCCGACGCCGCCGAGGCGGAGGAGGCGGAGGCCAACGTGGCGGAGGCGCGCGTCAAGGTGGAGGACGTGCAGGCGCAGTGCGCGATGGCGGTGGCGGAGCTCGAGGTGCGCGAGGCGCGCGCGCTGCACATGCAGGCGGAGCTGGCGGGCACGACGGCCGAGGAGGCGGCGCTCGACCCGGTGGCGCGCGAGATTGCGCGCAAGCACGCGGCCGAGCTCAAGGCGCGCGCGAGGGCCGAGCTCGCCGAGGCGCAGGAGAAGCTGTCGGCGGCGTCGCGCGAGGCGGCGGAGGCGGTCGCCGCGCGCAAGGCCAAGGAGGAGGCGGACGCCGAGCGGGCGCGCGCGCGGCTCGCGGCGGCCGAGGCGGCGCTGCGCCGCGCGCAGAAGGGCGGCGACGCCGCCGAGATCAGGGCGGCGACCAAGCGGGTGCGCGCGGCGCAGGAGGCGCTGCAGCGCGAGTTCTCGGAGGCGGAGGCGGCGGCGGCCAACGAGCGGCTGACGGCGATGGAGATGGACTCGAAGGCGGCGGCGCTGCAGGAGCTCGCGGCGGACCGGAGGGGCGAGGAGGCGGCGCGCCGCGCGGCCGACCTCGCGCTCGAGGCCGAGACGGCGCGCGAGAAGGTCGAGGCGAAGCTCGCGGAGCAGGAGGCCATCGACAAGGAGGCGGCGGCCGACGCGGCCGAGAGGAAGCTCGCGGAGCAGACGGAGCGCGTCGGCAGCATCCTGAGCAAGGTGAGCAAAAAGGACCCGACGGCGGCGGACGCGATGGCCAAGGAGGGCGCGCTGCGGGAGGAGGCGGCGCGTCTGCGGCAGGAGGCGCACGAGGCGCGCGCGCGCGCGGTGCGCGAGCGGCAGGAGGCACAGGAGGCGGCGGCGAGCAAGGAGGAGGTCGAGGCGGCGCGCTCGATGCAGCGGTACCACGACCTCGACCGCGAGGCCGACGAGCTGCGCGCGCGCGCCAAGGCGGCGCAGGCGGAGGCGGAGGCGGCCAAGGGCGGCCCGGCCGACCTGGCCGAGCGCGCGGCCAAGGCGGCGCAGGACCTGATGCAGAAGGCGGAGAAGCTGCAGACGGAGGCGCAGGAGCAGCTCGCGGTGGCGCAGCGCGAGGCGGAGGAGGCGGCCTTCGTGCGGCAGAGGACGGAGGTGGCGCAGCTCGAGGAGGCCAAGGAGGCGCGCGACGCGACGCGGCGCACGCTCGCGGCCGCCGAGAAGGCGGCGGCCGACGCGGGCAAGGCGCTGGCGGAGGCGGTCGGAGCGCAGAAGGAGGACGCGTCGGCGCGCAAGGCCGACGCCGACGCGGCGCTGGCGGTGGCGCAGCGGGAGGCCGACGCGGCGCAGGCGTCTTACGAGAGGGAGCGCGGCGAGGTGGAGGAGGCGGCGGTGGCGCGCGAGGCGGCGCAGGCGGCGCTCGCGCGCGAGGAGGCGGAGGCGGCGGCCGAGGACCTCGAGGGGCTGCAGCTCGAGCTGTCGAATGCGAAGCGGCGGCTCGAGGTCGCCAAGGAGACGGGGATCCAGAAGGACGCGCGGCGCGCCGAGGCGGCCGTGCAGGAGCTGACCGCGAAGATGAAGGCGGCCGAGGAGGCGGTGGTGGCGACGGCGGAGCGCGCCAAGGCCGAGGAGGAGGAGGCGCGCGTCGCGCGGCTGCAGAAGGAGGCGGCCGAGTTCGAGGGCGCCAAGAGGGTCGCCGCCAACGCCGAGGCGGCCGCGCTCGAGGCGGAGCTCAACAGCCGCCGCGCGCTCGAGAAGTCGGAGCGGCTGCAGCGCAAGCACACGGGCACCGGCGTCGTGCCCAACAACGCCGCCAAGCGCGAGATGGCGGTGGCGGCCGACGAGGCCGAGCAGCAAGCGGGCAGGGCGGCGCGGCTGCGCGCGGAGGCGGACCGTCTCAAGGCCGAGGCGGAGCGCGAGGCGGCCGAGGCGGCGGCCGCGCAGGAGGAGGCGCACGCCCACGAGTTCCCGGCGACGGCCGCACTCGCACAGTAGTGTCTAGTGATGGGAGTTTAGTGAGTCTCAGGAATCAGAGAGTGAAACCCTAGTCCCTACCAACCGATGAGCGCTGGCCGCTGCAACGCAAGCCCGTCAAGGTCTGGTCGCTGAACATCGCCATTGAGCATTGATTGACATCAAAATCCTAAGAGCTACAAGTCTGGAAAAAAAGTTTTAGCAGAACGCACCTCGTGGCGTGGGCGTCATGCAGACCATGTCGCGCAAGGTGGCGCTCATCAATGTGCGCTACCCCGACATGCCGCCGACCAACGTCATCACCAAGCTGCTCGGCTGCGACGTCGGCAAGGACAACATCACGTCGTCGGTGACTGGTGAGCAAGGCGGCAAGATCTTTTGCTGCTACCTGTTCCACATGTACGAGAACCAGCCGGACGAAACGCCGTTCCTTGAGAAGGGCATCCTGTTTTGGCTCGAGCTGCAGCTCAAGCGGTACGCGATCTGCGCCCCGGCGCAAAAGTCCTGCATCGAGCAGGCGATCAGGTTCCTGCCCAAGCTGATCAAGGAAGTGGCGAAGGCCCGCCCGGCAGCCGCGCCTGCGCCAACCTTCGATTTGGACGATGATGACGACGCGGTGTCTTCCGTGCAGGCGCCCAACTTTGGCACAAGTGGCGACCGCCGCGAGTCGGTTTCTGAGCTGCCTTTGGGCGCTCGGGATGCCCTGAGATGCCCTGAGATGCCCGGAGATGCCCGGAGATGCGTCGAGATGCGCCGGGACGCGCCGGGACGCTCGAGATGCCCCGGGATGCTGCGGATCGGCTGGGACGGCTGTCGCTTCGAATATTTTTATTCTATTTTATTTAAACATACACGGACTCTCCCCTTGGACTTGCACGTGTTCAGCTGTCAACGCAACCCTCGGGGCCGTGTGCCTTCCGTGCGATGACCAAGGTCCTAACACGAGAAAGCCACATGGTGAGGCACCCCCCGCCCAGCGTGCGAGGTTGTCGAAGGTTGCAACCTCCTTCCTTCGAAAAAACTGTCTCGACGCTCTTTAGATACTTTAGATCATTGCTTTGCCTAAGCTGCCGTTGAGGAGAGCCCTCACGCAAAGGACAAGTGCTGTAAGACCAGCGCACGAGTCGAGAAAAACGCCAAGTTAGGCAACTACTTGTGCCGTGCGCTCGTAAGCCCACGATGCTCGCCCTCCTCTCCGCGATGCTCTCCGTCCCCGCGAAGCCGCCCCGCATTCGTCTCCAAGGACCGTTGCCCTCCTCTTCGCTCACCGCACTCGTCTCCAAGGTCGACGACGTGTTCTCCTCGACCACGTCGGGCGACTGCAAGTCTTGGTGCCCGAAAATCGCCAAGGACTGGGACACCAAGTGCGCCTGGTCAAGCGGCAAGTGCTCGGCGTGCACCGAGTGCTCGCACTCGTCGTCCGGCTCGCCGCCGCCGCTCGCGCCGCCGCCGTCGCCGCCGCCCGCCACGCCGCCAGGCTGCGATTGGTGGTGCCTCGACCACGCCAAGCCGTGGGTCATCAAGTGCGCGTGGGCCCACGGTCTGTGCGCCGCGTGCGACAAG
>Ga0209713_10001535_pt1 | contig 13875 bp, 9 predicted proteins | sample ArcOceMetagenome_3_FD_187444 | JGI IMG/M metagenome (GOLD analysis project Ga0209713, IMG submission 187444) | Marine eukaryotic phytoplankton communities from Arctic Ocean - Arctic Ocean- Svalbard ARC20M Metagenome (SPAdes) (version 2) | ecosystem: Environmental > Aquatic > Marine > Oceanic...
CGCCCAGGCCGCTGCCACAGCTCGCGTGCCGTCAGGGTGTGATTATGCTTCTTGGCTTGTGAAGATGGGACTTGTCTTCATACATTTTTTATTTATTTCAAAAGACAACTCCTACAACAACTCCACCCACTCCTACTACCCAAACCCACACCCTGTCCTTACACACTCCCACAAATAAGGACTCGAAGTCCCAACATGCTCAAGAGAGCATCCTAGCAAAAAGCCCATCTGCCCATGCACGCGCCCTGGCGGCTAACCGCTGTGGTTCAGTAGTTCGATAAGAAAATTGCAGCTACTTCATCAGGAATCAGTTAGTTGTTCATCCCCTCGGAACACCAGACGCGCGCGCCCATGTTTCGGCCAAGCCGTTCAGACCTGACGCCATGGAAGGTCTGCGCAAGTGGGCGCCTTGCGCAAGTAGACGCGGCGATCTTGCGCAACGCCTAACCATATGGACGACGACCCGGGCCGCGGCTCCGACCTGATCAAGGGGACGGCGCATTACCATGAGGCCAGGAATGCGCTCCGCGCGTGGCTGGAGGAGGCGGGCGTCGAGGGCTCGTGCCTGCGGGTACTGCAGGTGCCGCTCGAGGAGGGGGAGATTGCGAGTCGCGAGCTGTTCCGCCGCGCGTGGCCCGAGCTCGTCGCCTCGGGCCGCGTGTCCATCGGCACGATCCACCTCGTCGAGAACGCCCTGGCAGCGCTCGAGGCGGCTGAGGCCGCCGCCGCCGCCGCCGCCGCGGACGCCCCAGTGGAGCAGGAGGTCGCGACAGGTGGCGTGGCAGCGCCCACGTCCGGTGGGCCGGGCCATTCGGCGCGGGACGGGCCCCCGCCGGGCCTGTATCGCGAGCATGAGTCGGCACGGCCGAACGCGAGGCCAGCCATCGACCAGGCCAAGCTGCGCGCCCGCGTTTCGGTGCTGCTCGAGACCGAGGAGCTGCTCGAGTCGCGCAAAAACACCGTCACGCCCGAGCGCATGGTGCAGCTGCTGAACCAGACCGACGAGCTCTTCGAGCAGTACTCGCAGCTCGCGGTGCTGCTGCCGCAACCGATCCGGCGCGCGCGCCGTGGCGACGAGGCGCAGGCGCGCCCTTCCTCGGCGCCGTCGCCGACGTCGGCCGCCCAGACGCCGCGCGCACAGAAGGCGGCGGCGGCGGCGGCGGCGGCGGGGCCGTCGTCGTCGGCGGCGGCGGCGGCGGGCGCGGCGCACGTCGGCGCAGCCGGAGTCACGACGGAGCGAATGGTGCCTCCGCCGGTGCCGGCGCTCGCAGCGAGCAGGGCGTCGGGCCTGGCGAGCGGCGTGGGCGCGAGCCTCGCGGCGCGCGCGGGCGTCCTCGCCTCGCCGCGCGGCTCGCCGCGCGCCGCGCCGCTGCCGCCCGTGGCGACGCATCGCTACTTTTGCGACTGGGCCGAGGCCTTCGACCCCGAGGTCCGCAAGCCGTCGCGCAAGCCGTCGCCGCGCGCGGCGCTGCGCGAGGACGAGCTCACCGCGGTGCTGCAGGAGGCGCACACCCAGGGGTGGAGCCGAAGGCAGCCTCCCGCGGCGTCGCCCGCGGCCTCCCCGCGAGGGGCGAGGGCCGCGGCACCAGCCCGACCCGGAGGAGGCTTCAGCCCGAGACGAGTGGCTGGCAGCTCGGTCGGAGGCAGTCCTCGCAGCTTTCGGTGAGTAATTCTACATGTGTCCCTAGGACTTGACTTGACCCTCGGGGCACCGTCGCAGCTTGTTGCCTATGGTCTTTGGTGGCGATTCTTGCGGATCTTGGTGGAGCACCCCCTCTCCCGGCGCGCCAGCACGGCGCGCCGTCGCCGCTCTTGGTCGCCGCTCTTGCCGCGCTGACGAAGTGATGCCCAACGACACCGCGTCTCGCCTCGCGGCGTGCGCCCGTCTCATCGCCTGGCTAACCGAGCACGGCGGCGTGATCAACGGCATCGCGCCGGCCGCAGTCAAGGAGCCCGTCTCTGGCTTCGAGCACATTGGCATCCGGGCGACCAGGGACATCAAGGCCGGCGACGAGCTGCTGCGGGTGCCGCGCTCGCTCACGATTGACGTGACGCAGCTCGTCGCCAATGAGACGACGCACCTGGCCAGGCGGCCGCAACTCGCCGCGCACTTTCCTTCTCGCGAGGGCGCGGTGCTGCTCTCGGGCCTCATCGAGGCTGCGCACGACGACTTCAGGCGGCCGTACTACGAGACGCTGCCCACATCGTACCTGGAGAACCCGGGACTCTGGTGGTCGATGCCGGGCACCTTCTCGCGCACGATCCGTGCAGTCGAGGAGCCCATCGCCTCCGGTCGGATGCTCAACGTCTCGGGCGAAGCCGCGGCGCTCGGCAAGTACATCCGCGACGAGCACAGCAGATTCGTGCAGGCCTACTCGGACGACAGTGACGACCGACGGCGCGCCGCCGTGTGCGGGCCGCGCTCGTTCAGCTGGGCGATGCTCACCGCCGCGACGCGCGGCCTCCGCCACTTTGTCGAGCCGCAAGGCCTGGCGCTCGTGCCGGTGCTCGACCTCTTCAACCACGACGCGACGCCGCACGTCGAGTGGAACCTGACGGGGCCCAAGGGCGAGTGGGTCGCGACGGCGGTCGCGGCGGCCGCGGCCGGCGAGCAGCTCTTCATCGACTACGGCCACCCCAAGGACGGCCAAAAGCACGAGCAGCACTTCACGGCGTCGTACGGATTCTCGCACGTCTCGGCAAACCGGCTCGCTCCGCCCGCCGGCGGCGCGGACCTGCTCTCTGAGACGCTGAGCGCCGCGCGCGCGCTCGCCGAGGAGGAGGCGGCCGAGGCGCTGCGCGCGTCGCGGTGGCCGCGCTCCTGGCCGCCGTCGCCGTACCGTGGCTGGCTCTGGTGCGAGAGCTGCCCCGCCTCACTGGAGGATGAGGGCGGCGACGGCGGGGCTGGCGACGACGAGGTGTGGAGCGCGGGCTCGGACGGCGCCGGCTGGCAGCTCTCCGACGCGTGCAGGCGGCAGGCCATGCCGTTTGGCGACTCGCGCGCCGGGAGCTGCTATACGCTCGGCGCCGACTGCCCGCCGCCTCGCCGCCGTCGACCGCGCGGCGCACCGGCCGCCGACGCCGCGGGCGCGTCGTCCACCGCACGCCGCACGCCAGCTCAGGCCCGCGACGAGCTACGGTAGTAACGTTCCAACATGTAAACATGAGCAACTTCTTTTAAAAAAAACGCCACGATACAGCAAGCTAAGTCTCCGGGGTGTCCTCTCTCAAGCCCGCACGTGTTCTTCTACTCCACGACTCCACGACTCTCAAGCCTCCCTCCGCTTCGCCGCCTGCGCCTCGACCTTCTTCGCGGCGGCGAGCACAAACTCGGGGTAGAGGAGCACCGCCGCGGCGCCGCCGCCCACGAACGCGTTGCGAAGCACGAGGCGCGCCTTCTCCATGCGCGTCGCTTGCCTGAGCACGAGTCCGGGCACCATCGCCAGCAAAGTCACGCCGCCCACGATGGCCCACGGGTACTTGCGCCGCAAGTCGAACAGCGAGTCCTTGTACTTCCGCACGCTCTCCGGCGGCTCGGCCAGAGACATCCCTCCCTCGACGGCCGACTGCACGCTCGTCCTGACCGACATGACCGACGTCACCATCTCGCGGCCGGAGACGACCATCTTGCGCAGCCGCGTGCTGCCCTCCTCGTTGTAGGTGGTCGCCGCCTCCTTGGCCCAGGCCCAGTCCTGCGCCAGCTTCTGCGCGAGCTTCTCGTTAGGGTGCTGCGGGATTTGCGGCCACGAGCCCTCCTCCTTGGGAGGCTCTCCCGCGGCGTCGGTCATCGTGGCCACAGACGCGCTGCGCAAGTCTTGGTCGCCGCGTCTTCACACTGTGCGACGAAATGGACCGCACTAGCTTCAAGGAGCCACCCGCGGGCTGGCGCGACTCGATGCTCGGCAAGAGCGCGGCCGACGTCCTGAGCAGCTTCATCGACAGGCACATGAACGACCAGCTGGACGACCTGCATGCCAAGCTGCAGGCCGCGGCGGACGACGAGGCGCGGTGCGACCAGCAGATCGACGCGCTGTACGAGAAGACGCGCAAGGCGCGCGAGGGCAAGCTGGCCGAGATTGGCACGATCGACGAGGAGTGCTCGTCGACGCTGGTGGTGCAGGACCTCGTGGCGGAGCTGCAGGCCGAGTGCTCGACGCTGCTGGCACAGGTGCGCGCGGCGGCGGAGAAGGCGGCGCGGGAGAAGGCGGAGGGCGAGGCGATGATGGAGCGGCTGGCGCGCGAGATATCCGAGGGCGACGCGCGGCGTGCCAAGGCCGACGAGCTCAACCAGAGCCTGCAGCTGCAGATGGCGACGGCCGAGGCGAGCGGCGACAAGGCCGAGGCCAAGGCGGCGGAGGAGCTGCGCGCGCAGAGCGCCGCGGCGACGGCGGCGCGGCTGCACGCGACGATTGCCGCGGGCGCACCCGCCGCGCTGCGCGCCGAGGCCGACAAGATCTCGGGCGCCAAGACGGCGGAGGCGCGCGCGAGGGCGCAGGTCGCGAGGGCGGCGGACACGCGGCGGCAGGCGCGCGCGCTCAAGGCGCAGGTCGAGGCGGACGACGCCGGGCTGCGCGCGCTGGCGGAGGCGATCGCGCGCGTCGCCGCCGAGGGCGTCGAGGCGGCGCAGAGCGACGAGGTCGCGCTCGGTGCGTACGACGAGCAGCTGGCGACGGCGCGGCAGCTCGCGGCGACGCTGCACGGCTTTGCCGAGGCGCGGCTGCACTCGGCGGCGGTGGGGGGGGGCGAGGCGGGCGCGGCGCGGCTCGAGCAGACGCGCGCGTTCGCCAGCGCGCAGCTCGACGCGGCCAACGAGGAGGTGGCGGCGCTCGAAGGCGCGCGCGCCGCGCACTGCGAGGCGGTGGCCGAGGCGGCGAGCGCGCGCGCGGCGGAGGCGGCGCGGCTGCGCGCGGAGCTGCACGCGCTGGGGACCGCGCGCGCGGAGCGGCGGCGCTTCGGCGCGAAACTGAGCCGGCAGCTCAAGGGCGACGAGGCGGAGGCGGAGGCGGCGGCGGCGCTGCTCGCGGGGCGCGAGAGCTCGCTGGAGATGCTCGAGGCGGCGATCGAGGAGGCGGAGGCGCGCGCGGCCAAGCTCGGCGCCGAGGCGGCGTCGGCCGAGGCCGCGCAGGCGACCAAGGCGCGCGCGCTGACGGCGCTGCGCGCCAAGAACAAGGTGGCGCTCGAGTCGCTGCGGATGCGCGCCGAGGCGGAGGCGAGCGTCGCCGCCGAGCAGCGGAGGTACGTGCACCTCGTGCGCGCGAGGCGGCGCGAGATCGAGATTGCCATCTCCTCCTCCTCCGCAGCGGACGGTGGTGCGACCGGCGGCAAGGCTACTGCCGCTGCTGCTGCCGCTGGGACCTCCGGCGCGAGCGCGCAGGCGGCGGCGGCGGCGGCGGCGGCGGCGCGCGTGCTCGCGCTGCACGAGGCCACCGGCGCCGCGCTGTCGACGAAGATCGGCGCGATGCGCGCGACGCTCGAGGGCGGCGAGGCCAGGCACGCGCAGGCGGCGGGGAGCCTGCAGCAGCTCGAGCTGCGCGCGGCGGGCGAGGCGGCGGCGCTGCGCGAGCGGCTAGCGGGCGCGCGCGAGGAGGCGTGGCAGCTGCGCTGCTACGAGCAGTGCATCGACACGCTGCTCAAAAAGGACTCGGCCTCGCTGCCCAAGGCGCTCGACCGCTCGGAGCGGCTGCTGCAGACGCTCGAGGACCCCGAGGCGCCCGACGCGCGCGCGTCCGTGCCGCGCGAGGGCGAGCGCCCGCCGCGCCCCGAGGCCGTCGCGCCGGCGCCGCGCCCCGAGGCGGCGAGCGGCGCGCCGCCCGCCAAGCCGGCGACGCCCGCCGCGGCCAAGGCGCCGCCCGCCGCCTCCAAGGACCGTGCGGACTCGTCCGAGGAGATGTCCGAGGAGAGGCCGCGTCGGCCGTCGCTCGTCCAGTCGATCGCCTCGAGCGTCTCCAACCTGTTTGGCGGCGGCAAGGCGCCCGACGCGGCGGCGGCCGAGGCCAAGGCGAAGGCCGAGGCGGAGGAGAAGGCGCGGGCACGGGCCGAGGAGATTGCGCGGGAGCAGGCCGACGCAAAGGCCCAGGAGGAGGCGGCGGCGAAGGCGAAGACGGAGGCGGACGCCAAGGCGGAGGCGGAGGCGGAGGCCGTGGCCAAAGCCAAGGCGGAGGAGGACGCCAAGGGCAACGCCGAGGAGGACGCCAAGGCAAAGGCGGCGGCGGAGGTCAAGGCCAAAGCGGCCGCCGAGGAGGAGAAGGCGATGGCCGAGGCGCTCGCAAAGGCCAAGGCGGAAGCTGCGGCCGCGCCACCGCAAGCGCCGACGCTCGCACCACCCGTGCCGAAACCAGCACCGGCGCCCGCAGCGGCGCCCGCGCCCGCGCCAGCAAAGGCGCCCGCGCCGGCGGCCGCGCCGGCAGCCGCGCCATCGGAGTTCAACTTCACCAAGCCGACGGAGGCGGAGCTGGCGGGCAAGGCGTCGCAGATCGACGAGTGGCTCGACAAGATCGGGATGGCCATGTGCAAGAAGGAGGTGCGCGAGGTGGGCCTGTACAAGCTGATCGACCTCGCCAACATGGACTCGACCGAGTTCCGCAAGGCCTTCCCGAAGATGGAGCCGAAGGTGCGCAACAAGCTGCTCTCGAAGCTCGAGGAGGTCGAGATCCCCGACGACAGCGGCAGCTGAAGAGCCAGCGCTGAGGCGATTGCGCGCGCCGCGCCCGCATAAAGTATGAGTTCATACTTCGGAGGGCAAGGCGCAAGGGGATGTAGTTTGCGCGGGTGATGTTGCTCCCCCCCCCACGCCAAGCTTAAGCATGCTAAGCTTGTGATAAGAATCGCGATTAAGAAATAGCGCTCACTCCGCGCCCTCGGCCTCCACGAGCTCGGGCGCGCCGTCTCCCTCCTCCTCCTCGGGCGGCGCAGCCCCGAGCCCCTGCTCGAGCGCCGCCAGCCGCGTCGTCGCCGGCCAGAGGTCGGCCGGCCCCTCCTCTCCCTCGTACGTGTCGCCCTCCTCCTCCATGTGCTCGCCCTCCTCCTCGATGATCGGCGCGCCGTCCTCCTCGCCCTCCACCTCGAGCCGTGGTCGGCGCCAGCCGTGGTCGGTCGCCGGCTTGAGGTCGGCCGGCTCGCTGTTGTCGTCCTCCGGGAAGGGGTCGTCGGCGCCCAGGCGGGCCTCCGCCGCGCCGACCGACTCCTCCGCGCCGCCGTCGGCGCCCTCGAGCGTGCACGCCTTGATCGTGTCGAGCTTCGGGAAGCTCTCCAGGTACGCGGCCGCGTGGGCCGAGGTCGGCGCGAGGTGGCCCTGGTTGACCTTGTCGCCGTACCCGGTGTAGATGGCGTGGACCACGTCCATGCCGGCGACGATCTGCCCGACGGGCACCTCCCACGGGCGCTTCCCGAGCCCCGACTGCGTGCCGAGCGTGAGGAACAGGTGCGTCGAGCGCGAGTCCTTGGAGTAGCCGGCGAACGAGACGATGCCGTCAGTGAACGCCACCCCAGGCGATGGGTCGTCCTCGATGGTTCCCGCCTGGCTCCACCTCACGTGCTTCTGCTTGTCGGGCGAGATGCCGAACTGGATTAGAAACCCCTTGATCGCCCGGAAGAACGGCATGCCGTCGAAGAAGCCGTCCGCATGCAGCGCCAGGACTCGCTCCACGCCCTTCGGAGCCCAGTCGGGCCTGAGCTCGATGGTGAATTTGCCGTCGCCCTCGGCGACGCTGGTCTCGCACGTGAGCCGAGGGTGCACCGGCACGGGCGGCGCCGGGGTGGGCACCGCCAGCGCGAGGAGGCCCACGGCGTACTCGTAGTAAGTCCTCCTCCGCATGCTTTGCCAGAACTTCGAAGTTTTGCCGCGAACCTACAGTACTCCGACGCTCGTAGCGATGCTTGCACTCGATGACGACCTGTACGCTCACACCGTGTCCTTCCTCGCCCCGCCCGACATGATCTCGCTCGTGCGCACCTCCAAGTCGTGCCTCGACCGCAAGCCGTCGGTGCAAGACTTCCAGCAATCCATGCGCCGGCAACTCGAGGCGCGGCTGAATGCAATCCAGCTCGTCGCTTGCAAGCAGCAGCAGCACTGGGAGCGCAAACACAAGCCCCTCTCGCCCATCACGCTCTCGCTCCCGTCGCTCTTCCCGGACGGTGTCTACCTCGACGACCAAGACCGACCGCAGTGCATCATCGCGGGGTCGCTCCCCGTGCAGGCGGCCACGGGCCAGCAGTAGAGACGCTTGGGTTCACAAGGTGGCACATGTGACCAAGTAGCAGCGAGCCGGGCCTGCCGCTGCGGCGCTCGGCCAAACACAGGGCTGCCTCTCTGATATAATTCCGCGACCTTCACATCTCGCACTGATCACGCGTTGTGTGTGCGACTCAGGTGGAGCAACAGCGACGCGGACATCTTCTGCACGTGGAAGACGGCGCCGCTCGTGCGCCAGCGCCTGGTTGAGAACTGGGGTCTCGTCTGCACCGGCATGAATGACAGCTACGTCACCCCATGGGTCAACGAGGAGCCCGCTGTGCATCATGTCGAAGGCTACGCCCCGTGCCCAAGCGCGGACAGCCACGAGGTTGGCTTGCACGAAACGGACACAGTCGAGGAGTACTACCAGCAGGCGCTCAAGTACGGCGACATGACAGTCGCCGCCGATGGCCAGGCGACGGGCTTTCTCTTTTCAGAAGGCAAGCCTGTTGGGCTGCCCGGAGGCGCGGCGAATGGCAAATTTCCGTACAGATTCGACCTCTGTGGAACGTTCGTGCAACTCATCATCGGCCGGCCCAGTCTGGAAGACGCGCGCGAGATGCTCAACTCCTTTGATCTGACCATTTGCAAGACGTACTTCGACGGCGAGACTTTCCACGTGCCCTCGCCGCAGAACACCTTCAAACTCGCGACGACCTGCACGAACGCGCGCCACACCCTCATCACCGAGTACATGGCCGCCTTCTTCGAGCAGCTCATGGCGAACGACGACGGCCGCGTCAACTTCTTCGACATCCTGCGGCATGTGCCTGACCATGCCTGGGAGGCCGTCGGACTCGTCGGCACTCCCGGCGAGGAGGAGTTTTACATGTACCACCTGTTCGTGCAGAAGCTTCTCATCCGCATGCAGCGGTATGCCAAGCGCGGCATCAAGATCCTCGATGCGCCCTTCGATGCGCTGCACTTCCAGACGCGTCTTCGTGACCCGATCGAAGGGTACCTCACGATCGGGCCGCCGCCACTGCCCGGGCCCGTTGAGGGCTCGATGGAGTGCGACGAAGACGAGGATGGCACCGACTAGTTCGACGGAGACGCCGAGGATAAGGACGTGGCCGCGGACTACTGTAGACAGTCGAAAAGCGCAGCGGCTTTCGAAGCAAAAAGAATTCACGATCCGGACCCTGAACCTGGAGTCGGCTCATAAAAGATTTTATGGCGTCAAACACGATAAAAAGGATACCAACGATAAAATCCTACTCAACATGGCGCCGCGCCGACGTTGGCCGATGCGCCCTGCCCGCCGTCGGCACCGTCGCCTGCCTCTGCGGCGGCTGCGGGTGCGCCACTCGAGCTGCCGCGCACAGACTCGAGCTGCTCGCGCATCGGCGAGCAAAGGTTGCCCGCGTAGAATCGGGGGCCGGCGCTCGCGCTTCGACGGTGGCCGCGGCCCCCGCGGCCGGGCGGACCTGCTGCAACACCGCCGCCACCGCCGCCACCGCCGCCATCGCAGGTGGCGCAGGAGGCAAAGCCGCCAGGGGCGGCGCCATGGCCAGAGGTGAGCAGCGCGCTGGCACGGCACGTGTGCGGCTGGAGCAGCGCGCCCGGCGTGGGCGGCGAGCCGACCAGCGACTCAGGCGACGAGCCGGCGGCGAAGGGCGGCGGCGCGGCGCCGGCGGCGGTGGCGGCAGCGGAGGCGGCGTCACACCAACGGATGGCCGAGGCGCACAGCGGCGACGGCGGCCGATGCTGCGGCGGAGCGGCTGCTGCTGGCGTCGAAGAGGCGTCGGACGGTGCGTCGCAGTCGCAGTCGTGGCAGGTGGCGGCGATGTCGACGGCGGCCGCGGCGGCGGCGGCGGCGGCGGCGAGGAGCGGGCGGACCGAGTGGGCGGTGGCCTCCTCGGTGGTGGAAACGGGCTCGGGCTCGGGGGGCGGCGTGGGCGCGAATAAGCTCGCGTGGCGAGGCGACGTGTCCGGGTCCCCGGGCGCGAGCGACTCGAGCGAGTCCTGCTGCGACTCGGCGAGCAGCGTCGGCAGGTGGACGCGCGACGGCGTGCGCTGCCACGCGAGCGAGAGGAGGTCGCCGCGCAGGAAGTGCTCCGAGACGGCGACCCACGAGAGCGGCGCGTCGTCGGCGCTGGCGCCGCCCGGGCTGTGCCCATGCCCATGGCCATGGGCGCTGGTGCTGGTGCCGCTGGCCCCGTTGGTGCCGTTGGTGCCGGTGCCGGCGAGGCTCGGCAGCAGCGCCCTGACGCCGCCGCGCTGCGAGCAGAGCAGCACGACGACGCCGTGGACGGGCGGCACGCAGGCCTCGCACGAGCCGTCGAAGACGGGCGCGCACAGGTGCGGGTGGCCGGGCGGGTGGAGGTGGAGGTAGGCGGCGGGGTCGCCGAGCTTGAAGCCCGCCTCGTGGAAGCGCTCGAGCCCGGCGAGGTAGGCGAGCTCAAGCTGCACGGCGGAGCCGTTGGCGATGAAGGCGCCGACGGCGTCGTAGAAGCCCTGCGCGAAGGCGCGCGCCGCCGTGTCCTCGGTGAGCGTCGCCCAGCAGATGCACATCAGCCACGGCAGCTGCGAGACGATCTCGTGGCCGAGCTCGGCGGTCTCGCAGCCGTTGAGGCAGACGCACTGCAGCCGCGGCGCGCACGAGAGCTGCAGCTGCTCGATAAAGTGGGCCGCCGGCGGCAGCTCGACCCGGCCGTCCTCGAGCTCGAAGGCGAGCGAGCCCATGAACGAGTGGCCCGAGAAGAGGATGATGCGCGGGTTGTGCGCCTGCACCGCCTCCTGCACGTCCGAGATGGCGGCGGCGGGCTCGACGGCGAGGTGCACCGGCGGCACCGCGTGCAGCAGGAACTTGAGCTCGCGCCCCAGCTGCAGCGGCCGCAGGTTGGCCGCCGGCGCAGCAGGCCCGGGCGAGTCGCCGCGGCCGTTGATGCTGTAGCCGCCGCCGCCGTTGGGCCCGCCGCCGCCGTTGGGGCCGCCGCCGCTGGGCCCGCCCACCATGCCGGCGTGGCGCGGGTTGGAGAAGAGCGCGAGCAGCTCGACCTGCAGGGGGAGGGGGCACACCACTGTGAGGAGGAGGGGTGGTGGCGCGGGTTGGAGAAGAGCGCGAGCAGCTCGACCTGCTTGCCCTTGATCTGCGTCGACTGCGTCGAGACCTTGCCCATCAGCACGTACGAGTTGACGAACGACTGCCGCTCGAAGCGGTTGAGGCGGCGCACCGCGACGAGCAGCATCAGCAGCGCAAACAGCGAGAGCAGCACGCAGTAGACCAGGATGCGCGGGTGGCCGTCGACGTATACCTGCGTGCAGTCGGGCGAGACCTGCGACGGCAGCCGCGCCAGGAACGCCCACGACCACGGCGGCTGCCCCGACGCGCGCCACCAGTCGGCGTACATCCACACGGCGCCGAAGACGTACGAGGCCCACTGGATCGTGAGGACGCTCGCGCAGTGCACAAAGTCGAGCGAGAAGAGCAGCGCGGTCGCCTGCATGAGCAGCACGAGCCACATCAGCTGCGACATCGAGTGGAAGTCCATCCGCCACGCCGTCCACGTCTCCAGCTGCGGCGCGTACGCGTCCGACCACAGGATCGACGTGTACGAGAGCAGCGTCGCCGCCATCACCGTCTGCCGCCACCACGGCCGCGTCGCCTCGAGCTGCAGCAGCAGCGCGCCGACGAAGAAGAGCAGCATCGGCACGGCGGTGCGCAGCGCCACGAAGGCAAAGTCGAGCGCGTGCACGAGCGCCTCGAGCAGCGTGCCGCAGTACAGCGCGAGCGCGAAGACGGCCAGCCGGCGCCGCACCGTCGGCATCTGGTACTGCGTGACGAGGTCGGCGAACTCCTCCTCGGCGCGTGCCGCGGCCAGGGAGCCGGTGAAGCGGTTGGTCAGCGGGTGCTGCCGCAGCACCGTGCGGCGCAGCCGCTTGTTCACCTCGAGCGATATGCCGGCCTCGCCCGTCAGCGACGTCCGCTCGCGCGGGATTGGCCGGCGTGGTGTCGACGGGTGTATGGCCGCCTCCCGAGTGCTGGACACGGTCGCCGTCGTCTGACGAGGGCTGACGGGCGTCCTGCGTCCGCCGACGGGCGTCCTGCGTCCGCCACCGCCGCGACACGGGCTGACCTCGCCGCGGCCCGCACCAGCGCCGAACAGCGAGTTGCGCCGAGGCGTCCGGCCCTCTTCGACTACAAACGAGTTGCGCCTGCTCGGATCGGGCTCCTCGTGCTCGTCGTAGAGCTCACGCGCCAGCGAGTCAAACGATAGCCGAGGCCCGGTGTCTCGCCGTCGCCACGCACGCTCCCTGAACTCGCGGAAGCGCAGCCACTGCAGCGGCTCCTCGACGCCGAGCATGCTGGTCGGGAGCGCCGTCGGCCGAGGGCGGCTGCGGCGGCGGCGGCGCCGAGTAGTCGCCACAAGTTTCTGATTACAGAATCAGCGCTATTTCCGGCGATCGCATGGGTGACGCGGGGTAGGCATGGATGGTTGGTTCTCTCGCATCGGGAGCGATGGACCTGGGATGCGCGTAGACGTTAACGTCCGCCAAATCGCTGCGGACTGAATGAAGCGTCTCGCAGTAACGCAAACCCGCAACGACGAGTCAAATCAACGCACAGAACGCCGGGGTGCGGTCGACGCAGGTGACCTTCTTACCTTGGGCGCAGGTGACCTTCTAGCCATGGGCGCAGAGGCGCTGGTGCCTGGCGTGACGACAGCGGGGACGAGGAGGACGAGGGCGGTGATGCGAGCGGAGACGCGGATCTGCAAATCCCTGGACTGAATGAAGCGTCTCGCAGTAAGCTCTCGAACGCCGAGGTGTATGCGTGTATCGATCTCGATGAGTCAAATCAACGCACAGAACTCCAAAGAACCCCTGACCTTCTTACCTAGGGCGCAGGTGACCTTCTTACCATGGGCGCAGAGGCGCTGGTGCCTGGTGCCTGGCGCGTGGCGCGTGGCGCGTGGCCGGGGCCCGTCGTCGGGCGGCACGCGGCGACACGGGCGTACAGCGCTGCGCCCGCCGCCGCGGCGCCACTGGCACATTCGGCTCTGGCAGCGAATACACGCCCTGCTTGCATCATACCGCAACGCGCGGTCAGTTGTAAATGTGAAGTACGACCAGCCTGCACTGGCATCACAACGGCCGAGGAATAGTGTATGAAGCCTGCATTTCCTCAGTAGACGCCTGACCGGTCGCCGCCTCTCGCTGCACGGACAGTTCGTGCATGAGGCGCAACGCCGTCGATCGCTCCAAGTTGTAGCGGGAGACGAGGGAGCTCTCGGCTTGGGCGTGGACTCTTAAGGCCTTGAGCTTGACCACCGCTGCAGTTAAACGCTCCTCGAGACGCACGGTCTGGGCCACTGGTTTTGACACAGAGAGGTGCAACACGGGATCAGCGGATCGTTGGGTCCAACGGTTGGGTCCAACGGTTCGAATGGCGTACACTCACTCATCTCGCCCTTGATCTCATAGTCAAGACTGTCCATCAGGTGCCGCTGCACCGCACTTAGCCCGTCACCACCCTTGCCTGGCCTGTGCACCCTCGCCTCGCGCTCTGCTGCAGCCATCCAATCGTCGTGCCTCGTGCGGACTGCGAGTCGAGTGCTTCCGCAGCAACGAGGCAGTGCGCGCAGTCCGAGTTCAGCTGTGCGCATCATCGTTAGCGCGCGTATCTGGTCGTGCGGCCG
>Ga0209713_10001537_pt1 | contig 13872 bp, 9 predicted proteins | sample ArcOceMetagenome_3_FD_187444 | JGI IMG/M metagenome (GOLD analysis project Ga0209713, IMG submission 187444) | Marine eukaryotic phytoplankton communities from Arctic Ocean - Arctic Ocean- Svalbard ARC20M Metagenome (SPAdes) (version 2) | ecosystem: Environmental > Aquatic > Marine > Oceanic...
GTTGATGGTCATATGCCTTCGAAGGCGGCGCCGCGCTGCGCACCTACGGCGGTTCCGAGATTCTGCCCTGCCGGTCGCCTCGCCAACACCTCCAACATGAGCTCGTTTGACTGCGCTGGCCCCGCGCCAGCGGGCACGTGGACGCCCGAAGCGCACGCGGGCACGCCGATCTCCTGCGATGCGGGCACGTACAATCCGCAAGCTGGCGCCGGCGAGGCGTCTGCGTGTCTGACATGTCCCTTTGGGCATTATTGCGGCGCTGGCGCCTCGGAGGCCCTGCCGTGCCCAGCCGGCCGCGTGGGCGATCTGATCGGTGGCCTCAACAGCTCCGACTGCGCGGGGCTCTGCCCTCCCAATCACTACTGTCCGGAGGGTTCGACGCAGCCCATCCCATGCCCCGCCGGCACGCACGACGGCGGCGGGGCAGGCGGCATGCGCAACGCGTCGCAGTGCCAGTCGTGTCCGGCGGGGACGTTCAATCCCGACCTGGGCGCGAGCGGCGCCGACGCGTGTCGCCCGTGCTCGATGGGCCACTATTGCGAGGAGGGGTCCGTCGCCCAGACGCCGTGCCCGGCCGGCCGCGTGGGCGACACGATGCGGCTGGAGACGGCGCTGTGCAGCCGGATCTGCGATGCGGGCTCCTACTGTGGCAACCGCACGTCTGCGCCGCTCCCTTGCCCCGCGGGCTCATACAGCGCCGTGCCAGGACTGGAGACGGCCGAGCAGTGCCAGGACTGCCAAGCCGGCTCGTTCTGCTCCACCGGAGTGCAGACGATGACCCAGTGCGCGCCAGGCACCGTGGCGAACCGAACAAAGATGAGCGTTTGCACCGCGTGCGAGGCGGGGACGTACATCAACGCGAGGGGCCGGACGGCGTGCGTGCCGTGCCCGCTCGGCTCGCATTGCAGCGAGGGCGCCACGACCGCGCTCCCGTGCGACAAGGGTACCTTTGGCAACCAGACCAACCTCGCGTCGCAGCAGCAGTGCCATGCGTGCCACGTCGGCCACTACTGCGTGAGCGGAGCTGCCGAGCCCGCGCCATGCCCTGCAGGCACGCATGGCGCCGCGCCGGGCCTCGATTCCGCGCAGTGCTCTGGGCCTTGCGACGCCGGCCACTTTTGCCCGGAGAGCAGCACGAGCCCAACCCAGCAGCAGTGCCAAGCTGGCACGTTCAACGCCGCTCTTGGCGGCACGAGTGCCAATGCTTGCCAGCCGTGCAGCGCCGGCACGGCGGCCAACACGGCGGGCATGAGCGCGTGCTTGCCGTGTGCCGCTGGCAGCTTCCAGCCCAGCAGCAGTGCAACAGCGTGCATGGCATGCACCACCGGCTCGCACTGCGCTCAGGGCGCCACGGTTGCGCTCCCATGCGAGGTGGGCTCCTTCAGCAACCAAACCAACCGCGAGTCGCAGCAGCAGTGCGACGAGTGTGGACCGGGAAGCTTCTGTGTGAGCGGCTCTGTGGCGCCGGCGGCGTGCCCAGCTGGGACGTATGGCGCCGAGTCCAATCTGAGCTCTGCACAGTGCTCCGGACCTTGCGCCTTGGGCTACTTTTGCCCTGAAAGCAGCATCAGCTCAACGCAACAGCAGTGCCCGGCTGGCACGTTCAACGGGGCCTTGGGCGGCACGAGCGTCGATGCGTGTCAGCCGTGCGGCAAAGGCAGCTACTGCGAGGCGGGGTCGATTGCGCCGACGCAGTGCCCCGCCGGCCGCTTTGGCAGCAGCGACCGCCTTTCAGACGCGACTTGCACCGGCGAGTGCGAGCAAGGGTACTTCTGCGAGGCGGGCAGCGTGAGCGGCAAGGCAGCACCTTGCGCGGAGGGCAGCTACGGCAGTGCGACAGGGCTGCAGTCGCAGCCCAACTGCACGGCATGCCCGGCTGGCTCTGCCTGCTCGACGGGCGCGACCGCGCCCAAGGCGTGCAGCCCTGGCTCCGCCGCCAACGCCAGCGGCCTCGGCAGCTGCGTGTCGTGTGCGCGCGGAGAGTATCAGGACGCAACGAGCGCGATGGCGTGCAAGGTGTGCACGGCAGCGCACTTTTGCGCGGTCGAGGGCGGCTCCGCAGCGACGCCGTGCCCGGGCGGCACGTTGAGCGATCGCACCGGCCTCAAGGCAGAGGCGCAGTGCATCAAGGTGGTCAAGGGGCAGTGGGCGCCCACCGGCTCGTCCGCACCCGAGCCGTGCCCCGCGTCTGGCTTCTACTGCCCCGGCTACGACGCGGTGCAGGAGCACCTCGCGCAGAACATCACGCCGCCCGGCTCGAAGCCGATCCTTGTCGACTCGGGCGCCGCGCGCGAGACGCGCAACGTGACCGTCGTCACGTTTGGCCTCACTCTCGAGGGCGACATCACGGCGTACGACGAGGACGCGACCAGGACGACTCTCTCGGAGCTGTACGACAACGTGCCGGCGGCCTCCATCGCGCTCACGGTGGTCTCGGGCAGCGTGCAGCTGCTCGTCACCATCACTCCTGCCGACGAGAGCAGCGCCGAGGTCGATCGGCTCACCGGCGCCATCGAAGCGACCACGCCGGCGCAGCTGGCGGGGGCCTTTGGCAGCACCGCCACCATCACGGCGGTGCGGGCGGTGCCCATCGAGAGGGACTTTGAGACGACGTGCCCGCGCGGCGCGTGGTGCTCGGCCGCGCTCACGATCCCGTGCACCGCCAACACGTACAACAACAAGACGCAGCAGATCTCGCAGGGCGCGTGCACGCCGTGCCCCGACTTTGCGCTCTCGCCCGCCGCCTCCGAGTCGGTATCGGCGTGCTACTGCCGCCCCGGCTACTACGGACGCGCGCCAATCGGCACCGACGCGCCCGACTGCACCATCTGCCCCGTCGGCTCCGACTGCGCCGGTCGCTTCCCGGAGGGCGGCGTCACCATCGTGAGCCTGCCGCTGCTGGTGGGCTACTACCGCGCGTCCAACGCCAGCGACGACCTGCGCCGCTGCCCCGACTTTGGCAACTCGTCGGGCTGCGTCGGCGGCGTGGCCGTTGGCAGCGGCGATGGCGACGGCGACGGCGACGGCGCGGGCCCGTGCAAGCCGTGGCTGACGGGGCCGTACTGCAAGCTGTGCAACGTGAGCGACACGTCGCGCTACTACGACACCGAGAGTTCGGAGTGCGCGGCGTGCGCGGGCGACGCCGTCGTGCCTCTGGCCGTCGGCGGCGGCGTGGCGGCGGCGGTGCTGCTGCTGCTTGTGCTGCTGCTCGTCAGGCTCAAGCGGCGCAAGCGCAAGAAGTGGGGCGTGCTGCGGCGCGCCGAGCTGCTGACGGAGCAGCTCTCGCTGCGCGCCAAGGGCAAGCTGCTCTTCTCCTTCTACCAGGTGGCGACGCGCATCGGCAGCGTCTATGAGGTGGCCCTACCCGACGCCGTGAGGTCGCTGCTCGCGCTCTTCGAGGTGCTCAACCTCAACCTCGCCGGCGTCCCCGGGGTACCGCTGCAGTGCCTCAACCTCGGCTCCTACGAGCAGCAGCTGCTCTTCACGGTGCTCGCGCCGCTCGTACTCGCCGCCGCCATCCTCGCCTTCTTCGTGCTGCAGAGCTGCGTCGGCCGCAAGGGCGCGTGCGTCGGCACGCGCGGCGCCGCGAAGCGCTGCGCGCTGCCCATGTGGCTCAGCTCGGCGCTGATAGCAGCGCTGCCGTACGAGCTGGCGCTCTCGTTCCTCGTCTTCCCGATGGTCTCGTCGGCCGCCTTCCGCGCCTTCTCGTGCGACGACTTCGACACGGGCCGCTCGTACCTGCGCGCCGACTACGCCGTCGAGTGCGGCACCGACGCGCACGACGCCGCCCAGTCGCTCGCGTGGATGGGCATCGGCTCCTACCCGGTCGGCATCTCGCTGCTGTACGTGGCGCTGCTGGCGAAAGCGCGCCCCGCACTGCTCGCCAACAAGCCGACGCCGCTCTCGACGGCGCTCGGCTTCCTCGTGCGCGACTACACAGCTGACTACTACTGGTGGGAGATGCTCGAGATGTGGAAGAAGCTGCTCCTCGTCGGCTTCGCCGTCCTCGTCCAGCCGGACTCCACCTACCAGATCGTCTCCGCGTACCTCGTCTCGCTCGTGTACCTGCTCCTCGCGGCGGTCGCGGCGCCGTTCAAGGCGGCCGACGACTCCTTCTTCGCCAAGGCGGCCAACTTTGCGCTGTCGGCGCTCTTCTTCTTCTGCGTCGTCCTCAAGATGGTCCGCCGCGTGCTTTGGAGCTCGAGCCCTCCACCACTAGCAGATCAGCCCGCTGCTCCACAGCTCTGCTCCACAGCTCACTCTGCTACTCACACAACACATTCGCGCCCCACCCCCCCCTTCCCACCGGAAAACAGGGCGTGTCCGAGGCCGTCGACGCCGTCCTGTCGCCGTGGATGCGCCGCCGCTTCGGCTTCGACGCCGGGTTCGTCACCGTCGGCATGGTCGCGTCGATCGTCGGCGCGCTGGCGCTCGCGGCGACGATGGCGGCGCTCCAGCTTCGCAAGGCGGCGCGCCGCCCCATCATCAAGAACCGCCCCACGCGGCTGCCGCCCGACTTGTCCCTGCGCGGCCACCACACGTGGCACCTGTTCCTATCGCACATCTGGGGCACCGGTCAGGACCAGGTCGCCACCATCAAGCGGCAGCTGACGCTGCTGATGCCGGGCGTCTCGATCTTCCTCGACGTCGACGACCTCAAGGATATCGGCGCGCTCGAGGCGTACGTCGACGCGTCGGCGCTCATCATGATCCTCTGCTCGAAATGGTACTTCATGTCGAAGAACTGCCTGCACGAGGCGCGCTGCACCGTCGCCAAGGGCAAGCCGATCGTGCTCGTGCACGACTCGGCCGTCTATTTGAAGACCTACGAGAAGCTCGCCGTCATCCGCGACGACGAGTGCCCCGACGACCTGCGCGGGCCGATCTTCGACGGGCGTGAGGTCATCCCGTGGCACCGCATCAAGGACTTCCAGCTGATCTCGCTCAAGCTGCTGGCGCGTGCGCTCGTGCTCGAATGCCCTCAGATCCCGACCGAGCTCAGCCTGTACGTGCCTGGCGAGCTGTCGCGCGAGAGCCTCGCCTTTGGCCATCGCGTCGCGCTGTACGCCTCGCCGCACAACCCGGGCGCCCGCGCCGTCGCAGAGGACCTGGCGGCGGGCATGGGCGGCGGCGGCGGCATGGGCGGCGGTGGTGGCGCCGCCGTGAGCGTCGTGAGCAGCGCCGCGGAGGCGACGCACTTCCTCCTCTACCTCAACGACCAGACCTACCTGCACGACGCGGGCGCCGCGCTGGCCGACGAGCTGCGCGCGGCGATGGGGGGCGACGGCGACGGCGACGGCGACGGCGACGGCGACGGCGACGGCGACGGCGGCAGCGGCGGCGGCGGCGGCATCGGCGCCGCTGCTGCGCTCAAGATCCTGATGGCGCACGAGAACGACAGTGCGCGCGGCGGCTGCGACTTTGGGATCCTCTTCGACGGCCGCACGCCGCAGGACCTGCTCGCCAAGGGCATCTACAACGACCTCGCGCTCGCGCTCTACTCGGGCCCCTTCTGGCCCGTCTCGGTCGCGCTGCTCGCAAAGGTCCTCGGCGCGGCGACGCCGCGGCTGTGGGGAAACGCCGCCAAGCCGTTCACGACGGCGGCCGCGGAGCGCTCGCCGCCGCCCGACCCGCCCTCCCGCGCCGCCGCCGCCATCGCCCCCGCCGCCGCCGCCGCCGCATCGGACGCCGCGTCGGACGACGACACCGCTTCGAAGCAGCAGCATCAGCAGCGGATGTCGAGCGCCAAGCCGATGGAGGACGCGGGCGCCGAGCTGTCGGCCCACTCGCGCAAGACCGCCGAGAGGGCGGCGCTCAAGGCGACCAACACCTGCAGCGACCTCCACGGCACCAAGGACGCGCCCGGCCGCAAGTCGTTGCGCCTCATCGACGCCGCCGCGCCCGCCGAGGCGTCAAGTGCCGCCGCCGCCGCAGCTGCAGCCGACGGCGACGGCGGCGGCAGCGGCGGCGGCGGCGGCGGCGGCGGCGGCGGCGGAGACGATGGGGGGGACTCGCCCTCGAAGCTGCCGGCGCCCAACCACTGGGGGCTTCTCAAGGAGCGCGAGACCAGGCAGCGCCTCTCGCTGCTCGTCTCCGAGCGACGATCGTCCATCAGCGCGCTCGCGACGGGCGGCAACACCGCCGCCGCGCGGCTCGCCCTCGCCCTCGCCACCGTCGGAGCGCCCGTCGGAGCGCCGGTGGCGGCGGAGGCCGAGGGCGCGGCAGAGCAGCATGGTGCAACACCTCCAACATCGCAAGCTCTGCAGGCATGGGTCGACGAAGACCTGCAGCACGAGGTGCAGCTGGCAAAGCTCGATTGCTAGAGCTGCCCTCTCGACCATCGTTTTCGGCATTTTCTGCCCAGAAGCATTGCATCGAGTCCTCCGATCTATCTATCCACTAAGCAGGAAACAGATTCGCTCACATAAGATAGATGGAGATAGATAGAGCGTTCGCGAGAAAATTGTTGCTCAACCGACACTCTCACGCTCATGACATGCTCCGAGTGAATCTCATGGTTCATGCGGGCCGCTCGAGGCCGCGCCAACCGACGACTTGGCCTCAGTTGGAGTTGCCAAAAGTCACTTTGTGTCCCTTCAGATCAGCCCCATCTTGCGCTGCTTGCCCACGATGCGGTGCATCTGGCCGAACGACAGCTTGCGCGTCTCGAGCTTGACGCCGCCCTTGGCCATCTCCCTGTAGGCAGGGGCCCCCTCCTCCTCCTCGCACTCGTCGCCCGACCAGTAGCTACCGTCGCTGCCCGAGTCGTCCGGCGCCGCGCCCATCCTCCGGCACGCCATCGAGCTCGACAGCACGCTGTCCAGCGTCCTGGGCGGCGGCGGCGGCGGCGGCGGCGCACCGGCCGGTGCCGGTGGTGCGCACGCCTTCAAGGCGCCTCCGCCGCGGATGGCGCCGAGCAGGTCGCCGCGACCACCGCCGCCGCCGCCGCCTGCTGCTGCGCCGTACCCACGGCTGGCCTTGGGCCCCATCCGACCCGTCTTCTTGCCCTTCTTGGGCCGCTCTTCAGGAGCGACGCTCTTCAGCGTCTCGCGCGCCTCGGCGAGCGACGACGCCCTGACGACGTACTGGGCCGAGCTCGCCTTGAGCTTCTTGGTCTGCATGTGGCGCGTCGTGTGGCCGCGCGCCTCGATCTTCTCCCAGACCCTCGCCTCGACCTCCGCCACCTCGTCGTCCGCCATGCTCGAGCCGGCCGCCGCGCCCGCCGCGAGCCGCGACGTCTTGACCTCCCGCACGACCTCGTTCGCGAGCCGCTCCAGGTCCATCTCCTCGATGGCGCCGCCCATGATGACGTCGGCGAGCGCCGCGGCCGACGAGAGCGAGACCGCCTGCCCGTTGGTCTTCTCGGCCGCCGCCACCATGAACGCCCTGGCGTGCGCGTAGTTGGAGAGCGCCGGCTCGCACCCGACCGAGTAGATGCAGATGCCGCGCATCGACATCTTTTCGAGCACCTCGAGGGGGTCGACGCCCGACGGCGCGCCGTTGGGGAAGCCGTCGCCGCGCTCGCCCAGCCCGTGCGGCGGCGCGTCGGCGATCAGGATGCACACCTTCGTCGCGTGCGCGCGCCACTCCGAGTCGAGCGTCGCCTTGAGTCCGGCCTCCACCGCCTCGGGCCCGTCGCCGCCGCCCTGCGCCGACAGCGTCGAGAGGCGGGCCTTCATCTGCGCGAGGTCGTCGGTGAACGGGAAGGACCTGGTCACATACGTCTGGTCCTGAGGCGGGTGGTCGCGGTACGCGATCAGCGCGAAGCGCAGGTCGTAGCCCTCGGACTGGACGAGCTTCTCGACGATGGCCTCGATATTCTTCTTGGCGGCCTGGATGTACGAGCCCATCGAGCCGGTGCAGTCCATCGTGAAAAAACGAGGTCGAGCTGCTGCGGCCCTTCGGGCTCGGACGCTCCGACGGACTTGGCGGTCGGCTCGGCGGTGGCGTCCACGGCAGAGCCAAGCACGACGGGCACGCCAGCCGTGGCGACGGCCGCGGCGGCCGCGGCGGGCTCAGGCTTGGCGTCGGTGGTGGACGGCACGCTAATGGATGGCCTGGATGGCCTTGGCTTGCTTACGTTGAGCCCCATTATCGTGTGTGGCTGTTCTCGTGGCTTATGTTCGCCAGGTCGGAATGTGTCGGCCTTGTGAAGCAAAAGTGATTGCTTTCGGACGGCGCCAGCTCGGCCTTCCAGGTGGTTTGAAAGAGTCGTGGAGTAGAAGAACACGTGCGGGCCCGGTTTGAAAGAACCGCTCACAAGGTCACAAGGAACTTCAACGTCTCTAAATCATTTACAATGGCAAGCTTCTACAGCAAGCCAGGAGCGGCACATCCTACGATGCGGGGCACGGCTCAGTGCCTCATCACTCGTGCCGACCCACCCACGTCTACCTGTGGAGGCCGCCGCCTCCGCGCGGGGCAGACCCGACCCGCGGCCGCGAGTTGGTGCGCACGATGGGCGCCGCCGAGAAGCGCGGCGCGTGCTGCGGCACGCCGCTCTGCGGGGCGTGCTGCGGCGGCGGCGGCGCATGCGCCGCCTGCTGCGGCTGCGCCATCCACCGCATCAGGTCGGAGCCGCCCTGGTGGTGGTGGCCGCCGTGGCCCTGGGTGATGAAGCCGCCGTGGCCCTCGCCCGCGATCTCCTCCTCGATCGCCTCGCCCGGCTCGTCGCCGAGCAGCTGCGCCGCCTGCTCGAGCAGGCTCGACGTGCGTCCCGCCGCGACCCGGTGCTGCACGGCGACGGCCTGCGGATCCTCCCCCTCCTCGGGCGGGTAGTAGTCCTCCTTGCACACGGGGTTGAGCAGGCCGTGGCGCAGCCCAGGAAGGTTGAACGAGCGGTGGAAGACCTTGAGCATCTCGAGCTCCTCGCGGTCCAGCACAAGGTCCATCTCCGGGTCGCCGTCGTCCACGGGTGGACGCTCATGCAGCGCGCCGTGCGGGTCGTCGACCGAGAGCGCACGCAGCCGCGCCTCGAGGCGGTGGTCGGCGGCGCCCATCGCGTGTGTGCGAGCTGCCGTCGGTCGCGTCGGTGGCGCGTGCGCGTCGACCGAGTCGTTCAACGCTGTGGCGCCAGGGTTGCGCAAGGCCAAGTCTCTCCAGTCAGCTGCGCTGGTTGTTGCCCCTACGTGGCGAGTTTCGCGTCGGGCGCTTTAGGCATATATTTTAGCGTAGAGTATACGGTCTGTTTGAGCTTGACTCGCAGATCTAGTTTGGCATAGCGTTGCATGCGCGAAAGTTGAGATTCTACAATATGGACTTACCAGCCCCGCTGCAGCTGCGGGTTCTCCGACTCGTCTCGCCGCGCCCGCGCGGTGCATCGACGCTGGCCCTGGTGTGCAGGCAGTGGCAGGCGCTCCTGCGCGACGACGAGCTGCTCCAGCTGCAGCTAATCTGCGGTGCCGGCAACGCCGCCTATCTCGACGTTGGCAGCGGCGTTCACGTGTCTTCGGACGACGACTCGCTGCAGGTGCCCGTGCGCTTCGAGGCGACGAAGCGCTCAGCTGCAGTGCTCAATGAGACGGTCCTGCGAGCCGCGAGGCACGCGCTGCTGCTGCTGCGTCGGTCGGCCTGCGGCTGCGCCGTGGGCACGCTGCGGCTGGAGCGGCACAACGCCTCCGGGATCAGCGTGCTCGTGCCTGCCCTGGTCGCGTCCGTCGGCGCTGCGCAGCGCGCCGAGCTACGCCTGCGCCCGCAGCAGCTGGTCGAGCTGCATCTGACCGACGCGGTGCTTCCGACGAGCCTCGGCTCGCTGCTGGCGGCTCACGGCTTCGGCGGGGCCGCGCACGACGCGCCGTCGTCGCCGCCGCACTCGCACCCGCCGTGTCAGCGGCTGCGGCTGTGGAACTGCCGGGCGTCGCACCCGTCGCAGGTCGCCCCGCTCGCGCTCGGTCTGGCGTCGCTCCGCCTCGACACGTTTGTGTGGGCGGCCGACGACGACGGCGCGGCCGCGCCCGCCGCGGCGCTGATGGACGCCGAGGGCTGGCGAGGCGCGCGGCGGCTGGGCCTGTGGCTGCCGTCGTCGTCGTCGTCGTCGCTGCCGCCGTCGTCGTGGGAGGGTGCAGACTCGACGCTGGAGGAGCCGCGTGTGTCGGAGCAGCAGGACGGCGACGACAACGAGGACAACGAGGAGGAGGAGGAGGTGGTGGAGGGGTGGTGTCGCGGGTGGCGGCGTGTGTCGGGGACGGTCGAGGAGCTGGCGGTCCGCTGCGCCGCGCCGCGCGCCTCGCCGTCGCCGTCGATGGCGGCGGCGCTGCGCCGCGCGCTGCTGTGCGGCGGCGGCGGCGACGGCGGCGACGGCGGCGGCGGCGGCGGCGGCGGCGTCGGCGGCGGAGACGGCGAGACGGGAGGCGCAGGCGCAGGCGCAGGCGCAGGCGCAGGCACGGTGGGCGCAGGCTGGCGGGCCCTGCGGACGCTGCAGATGGACCCGACGCTCCTCGGCTCCCTCGTGCGCGGCGCGGGCGGCGCGGCGGCGCTGCTGGCGGCGCTGCCGAGTCTCACGGCGCTCGGATGCGTGGACGTGGCGTGGCAGCGGCCGTCGAGCTTCTTCGAGACTTTGCCGCTGAGTGCGGCGGCGGCACATGGCACGGCGGCTCCTCGGGGGGCGGAGGCGGAGGCGGAGGCGGCGACACGCGAGGCGGTGACTCGGGAGGCGGCAGCCAAAGAGGCGGCGGCGGCGGCTCGGCAGGCGGCGGCGGCTCGGGAGGCGGCGGCGGCGGCTCGGGAGGCGGAGGCGGCGGCAGCTGCGGCGAGGGGCGGGTGCGGCCTGGGGTGCGGTCTCACGACGCTCTTCGTCTGCGTCAACAGCCCCGGCGCTCCCGCCTCGACGGAGCCGCACGCGCGCGACTGGCGCTGCCTCTCACAGGACGGCCTGCTCCACACGACGACATGTGCAAGCACATGTACGGACGACGAGACGGAGACGACTGTGGACGACGAGGCGGAGACAGAGGCGACGCGGTGCTGGTGGGGTCCGACGCACGCGTGCGCGCTCAGCCACGTCGTGCACCAGGTGCTTCTGCCCCTCCCTCCTGGTGCTCATGCCCCTCCCTCCAGGTGCGCGTGCCCCTCCCTCGCGAGGTGCTCATCATGCCCATGCCCACGTCGTGCGCACCAGGTGCTGTGGAGGATGGCAAAGCTGCAGCGGCTGGTGGTCGCGTGGTACGACGAGGACGATGTGCCGGTGCATCAGCATGGTCAAAGTGCCGTTCTGGCGGCGCCACAACGGGCCATTAGACGCTCATGCGACTGCATCTGAAGGCATGGGGCTGCCCTCCGCACTCGTGAGAAAGCGCCCAGCACCTCAGACCCCTCAGAACTGCCGTGACGTTGGAGCCCACGGCGCCATTCTCGCTCCCTTTGTCCATCCAGGTGCATGCGCTGGCGCGCGTGCTCGCGCCCCTCGACTGGTGGGCGGCCGCGCCGCTCGCCGAGCTCTTCGTGCTGCGCGCGAGCCGCAACTGCGGCGGCTTCAGCGACGGCGGCGGCGGCGGCGGCGGCGGCGGCGGTCAGGGTGGCGGTGAGGGTGGTGGTGAGGGTGAGGATGAGGGGCGTGCAGCCCGGCTGCTCTCCGACGAGAGCGCGGCGTGCGTGCTGCAGGCGGCGCTGCCGCGGCTGCGCGTCTGCGTCCGCCACGAGGCCGCGCAGACCGCGCCCGGCCTCGAAGACAATGACTGGCTGCTCGAGCTTTGGGGCGCGACCGCGAGGATCGCCGCTCCACCGCCAGCATGATGCGTTTTGTAGGTGAGTTTACCTGAAATATCTACCTCAAAACAACAGCATTAAGATATAGAAAATAAAGGGAAATTCGGCTCGGGGCAAACCACCGCACGCGCCCTGCACAGTGCAAGACCAGCGCAAAAGAGGTGTACATGCCCTTAGCCGAGGCCACGCAGTGGACCGTCAGGCTTCTTCGTGTCTCTCGTCGCCCCTCGGAGCTCGGTGGCAACGATGGAGTCCGTTCAGACGTTCGGCCGCAAGAAGACGGCTGTCGCCGTTGCGTACTGCAAGAAGGGCCGTGGCCTCCTCAAGGTCAACGGCTGCCCCATCGAGCTGATGGAGCCGGTCGAGCTGCGCTACAAGGTTTTCGAGCCGATCCTGCTGCTTGGCAAGGACCGCTTCTCAAACATTGACATCCGCATCCGCTGCAAGGGTGGTGGCTACACCTCGCAGTGCTACGCCATCCGGCAGGCAAGCTCACGCCCACAGCGGAGACAAATTAGCCCACTCTCCCGGGAGCGCCGGTCGCTGCAACCCTTGGTCGGCCGGGGTCGCGTTGGGACGTTGGGGGCGTTTGCACGATGGGACCGGCGGCCGGCGCGTGGTGTGCGCACGTGCGCCACCGCGTCGATTGCTCCCCTTCGTGCAGCCGCGGTTCACGCCGCGGCGGAGCGTCTTCTCCTCTCGGCACGCCTCCGGTCGCTCGCTGGGGGGTCGGTGGCCGGCTGCGCTCGTTCCTTGCGACCATCAACCCCTCTCCCCAGTGTCACGATGTGGACGCTGGTCGCACCCCCCTCCCCGTCTCCCCATCTTCCGTCGAGCTGCCCCCCACTCCCCCAGCCCTCGCCACTCCCCCAGCCCTGACCGGAGCGCCTCTCTATGCGCGTTCGCAGGCGATTTCCAAGGCCATCGTCGCGTACTACCAAAAGTACGTCGACGAGGCCTCGAAGCGGGAGATCAAGGACATCCTTGTGACGTACGACCGCACGCTGCTGGTCGCCGACCCCCGCCGCTGCGAGCCGAAGAAGTTCGGCGGTCCGGGTGCCCGCGCTCGCCGCCAAAAGTCCTACCGTTAAACTCTGGCTTGGCGGCTTATTGTCGTTGTCTGTTAGCGCAGTCCTTGGCCAGGTTCCTACGGTGGTTGAAATACTAGATGAAAAACACCAAAACTCCCGCTCACAGCAGCGTCAGCTCCGGTTCGGTTGGCTGCGACATGAAGGCTTCGGAGGCGGGGGCATCCGCACCCCCCGCGCCCCCCGCGCCCCCCGCGCCCCCCGCACCCGGCGCCTCCTCCACTCCCTCCTCCTCCTTTTCCTCGTCCTCATCCTCCTCATCCCGGCCGCCCCTGGTGCTGCTCAAGGCGGGGCCGCACCGCGCCAACGCGCTCATGACGGCGGTGCGGTGCGTCTCGGCCGCCATCATCTGAGTGTACCAGTAGTTGCCCCTCAGCGCCCACCGCCACGTCTCCAGGTCGTCCCTGCGCTTGGCGTCGTCGGCGATCGTCGAGAGGTGGCGCGAGTCCACCTGTCAGGGAGGGGAGGGAGGGGGCACACCACTGTGATGATCCGAGGGAGGGGGGTGTGGGGGGGATACCACCTAGAAGGTCACGGCTGGGAAGGTACGCGTGGAGGCAGCGCGCGCGAGTGCACCTGGAACTCCTCGACCAGGGAGGGCGCGAGCGCGAGCAGCGCGACGAAGCTCTGCGGCGTCAGCTCGAGCACCTGCACCGGCTCCGTCGTCATGATCGACGCCGTTTGCGGCGTGCTGGCCAGCGCCGCCATCTCGCCCACCCACCTGCGCGTGGTCATCATGGCGCAACGACGCACGCGGAATGCGGGGGGCTCTGCCGGCTGCCAAGGCCACGGCCTCTCCGTGGCACCGCCAAGACGGCCACCCATGGCCTCTCTCCTCTGTGGCGCCGCCAGCCAAGATGGCGCCCGCACATTTTCCGACCATGCCGCCGCACGGCTTGGCGTCGCTCGACTTGACGTAACCGAGGTCGACCTCGACGCCGCCGGCGCCGACGGTGAAGAGGCGCACCTGTTTAGGCAGGCAGCGGGCAGGTAGCGGGCAGGTGGAGGTGGGTGGAGGTGGGTGGAGGCAGGTGGAGGTGGGTGGAGGTGGGTGGAGGCAGGTGGAGGTGGGTGGAGGTGG
>Ga0209713_10001540_pt1 | contig 13850 bp, 7 predicted proteins | sample ArcOceMetagenome_3_FD_187444 | JGI IMG/M metagenome (GOLD analysis project Ga0209713, IMG submission 187444) | Marine eukaryotic phytoplankton communities from Arctic Ocean - Arctic Ocean- Svalbard ARC20M Metagenome (SPAdes) (version 2) | ecosystem: Environmental > Aquatic > Marine > Oceanic...
ACCCATACCCCCATGCCCGTTCCACCGCTGAGCACCCCTACCCTACCCGGCGCTTGACCCTAAGCCAGTGGTGGATAATAGATTTGCATGCTCAATAGCCAAATTCTCGAAAATCACAAAAAAAAAACTGAGTGAAGTTCTTTAGAACGCGCACCGTTGAGCGCACCGTCACCACCCTTCCGGCGCCTAAGTCCCCGGCAGAAAAAGAATTTGAATTAAAAGAGGGGTCGTGGCGAACCCTCAACTCTCTGCGTACGTTTGTGTGTGGTGCGTGTGCGTGTGTGTGTGGGGAGGGATCCAAGGGCGGGCGGCGGGCGCGAAAGAAGAAACGCCATGCAGCCCCGCCGGGGCAACCGCGCGTAGCGCGTCATGCGAAATAGTGCATAGCACGGTCCATGTGAGGTCCTGTTGGTGATCCATGCCGACGACAACGTGGCTCTCCGACCCCTCTGGACCATGCTGATCACGGTTGGAGAGTCGTCGACAGCGCCTGCTCAAGCTGCTCGCGCATCACCTTCCACTTGCTGAGCACCGGCGAAATCTCGACAAAGAACTTGAACTCGAGGGAGACAAGAATGTAGCGGCCCTTGAAGACGGCTCCTGCATCCAGGAATTCCGATTCAGAGTAGTACCCACTTTTGATGGTGCAGATCTTGTTTTCGGTCAGGCGGATATCGGCTCTGTAGGCGGCTCCGCGAGAGTTAACCAGAACGTCCACGACGTCATCCCTGAGTGCCTCCTGTGCGGTCGTCAGACTATCCTGATCGGCCGGAAAGAGTTCATCGCCCATCCCTTCGAGGGCGACGTCTATCTTCTCCTCGATGTAAACGATCGCATCGTTCAGGAAGTTCTTGAAGGCAAGGACAAATGGATACAGTTTGTGTGCGTCTCGCGCATGTGTCGTCTCCTTAAGCCGGGTGAGCAAGAACTCGTTGCCGATGGCAATCGCGAGCTGCACGTAATCCTTGAATATAAAGAGGGTCTGGGCGAGCAAGAGCGGATTGTTCACGAAGCCCGTGCCCTTGAGCATGAGGCTTGGCATCGCGGACATTGCGTCAAGGAAGACGCTGTAGATCAGTGTGTTCCACTCGTCGCCAAGTGGCTCATCCTGAACCCGGGCGGTGAGCACCAATGTCACCAGGTAGTCGTACTTCTGCACCAGCGTCATCAGGATGCCCACCTTGGTGGCCACCAGTGTCTCGATCTGAGCAGCGTTGACAGAGTTGGTGACAAAGCTGCTCAGCTCTGCCGCCCTCGCGTCAACTACCTGAAGCACGTGGTCCTGCACGCTGCTGAGCTGGCCCTGCAGGGCCTCGAAATTCGCTTGGACGTCGTCCCAAGGGTCCTCGGGGGCGTCTGGATCTTGTCCAAGCAGGTTAGTTTCAAGGTTGAAAGGCAGCTCGACTTCGCTCCAGCCACAAGCGCTTGTGAAGAGGTTGACATCTTCCAGGAGATCGGTGCCCGCCTCGATCCAATCTGAGGCCCCGGGAACAAAGTCCAGGACAGAACCGACGATTTGCCGCCACAAGGGCACCTCCTCCTCCTCCGGCGCCTCGATGGTGATCAGCTCTTGCAGCGCAATCGGACTTATGTCGAGGGGGCTGGCGCCACTGCCCCCGCTCCAGGAGGCCAGATTCGCGGGGTCCAGGCCGCAGTTGCACTCCTCATCGTAGTTCACGGTCTTGCAGAAGGTTGTTGGTTCAGCGATGCCGAGGGCGTTGAACCTTCCGACCCGGTTGTCCCCGGTTGGATCGCTGCCCTCTGGGAAGAGAGGGCTTGTAAACTTGGAGCCCTCATCATCACGGTGACCAACGTCATAAGAGCTCCCCATCTCAGGCATGACGATGGCAACGTCGAAGATGGACGGACAATTGTCACTCATTGACTCACTATAGCTTCCTTCGCAGGTGCCGGGAGACCCGCGCGGGGGGTTGTTCGCCCCCTCGCCGCCGCCGCCGTTCATGGCATACAACAGATTGATCTTGCGCACCCCAGGAAGCTGTCCAAAGTGCTGTTTACGGTGGCTGCGACTTCGCCCTCAGTGACTGTGCGCGAACGCCTCCTCTGTCGTTCGGCGTTCTCGGGAGTGACGTGCGCCGAGGCTTTGTCGTGGGCGGTGGCGCCCGTCTTTGCGGCACCCGTCTTTGCGCCACCCTCCACCGAGGCGTCGTGCTTGGCGGCACGCACATCCACCGTGCGCTCCAGCTCGCGCAGTTTTGCCTCCAGCGCTTCGCCATGCGCCAAAGTGGGCTTCGCGTCGCCGCCGGCCACGAGGGCCGCGGTCGATTCGTGCCGCGGGCGGCTGGTGGGCTTGCCCGTCGCGAGGGCGAGCGCGCAGGCGAGGAGGAGGGGCTTCATGGGACCAGGCGAGTTGCGATGAGTTGCAAACACGACAAGGCGCATTGTATGGCCGCAGGAGTCGAGCCAATCGTCGAAGCCAATCGGGCCTTGCTGCCCCAGCTGTCGGGCATGTTGCCTAATTTGGGTATGGGCCGGGTTCTCCTCCACCTGCGAATGCACTCTGATTTTTGGTTTCTCGTACACGCTCTTATTGAACACGTTCTCGCTCACTCCACGCACAAGACACATTACACAAGGCGAGCAGGGAGCTCACATAAGGCGCTTGCAGCAGGGGAGCCGCGCCGCGTCCGTCTCGGAGGGTGATGAGGTCACATGTCACATGACATGCACATGCACACGTTCACATGCACATGTCCCTCTCGCGTTGCCCTCCACCGGACAGCGACGCAGCGCTCGCCATGCCCGTGTTGAAGCTTTCGAGCGTCGATGGATGCAACGGAGTGGCCATGTACGTCGAGGCGTGCGATGGCTGCTGTTGCTGCTGCTGCTGCTGCTGCTGCTGCTGCTGCTGCTGCTGCTGCTGCTGCTGCTGCTGCTGCTGCTGCTGCTGCTGCTGCTGCTGCTGCTGCTGCTGCTGCTGCTGCTGCGCTGTCTCCATCAGTCTCGCCTCCACTGCCTGCATCGTCGAGCGCACTTGCTGCACCGGCTGCAGCAGTTGATGGTGCGGTGGCGGCGCTAGCTGTGGCTGCTGCTGCTGCTGCTGCTGCTGCTGCAGCTGCAGTTGCAATTGCTGCTGCAACTGCTGCTGCTGCTGCTGCTGCTGCTGCTGCTGCTCGGGCAGCAGCTGAGGCGAGCGCGAAGGCGGCGAGACGGAGACGCTGCCCAGCCCGCCGGACGCCGGGTCAACCTGCAGCATGTGCGGCGAGAGAGGCAGCGGCGGCTGCCCGGGCGCCGCTCCGTTGATCGCGCCGCCGCCAATCGTCTGTGTGGCGCCCGTGGGGGGCATCCCGCACCGGTTGCACGCGACGCGCGACGCGTAGTTGACGTTTCGGCAGCCGGTGCACACCCAGTCCTCGTCGCGGAGGCGCTTGGCGGCGGCGGAGCTCGACTTGCCGACGTGCACGATGTGCATCGCCGCCTTCGGCACGTTGCACTTGTTGCACGCGGTCTTGTCGGCGTAGTTGTGGTTGCTGCACGACGGGCAGATCCAGTCGCCCTCGCGCATGCCCGTCGCGGTGATGTAGACGTTCTTCTCGAGCTTGCACCGGTTGCACGACGTCTTGTCGGCGTAGTTGTGGTTGGAACACGCGCGGCAGATCCAGTCGCCCTGGCGCATCGTCGCGAGGCCGCCAGGAGTCCCGGGCCAGTGCATGCCCGGCTTCGGCACGCGGCACCGGTTGCACGCCAGCTTGTCGGCGTAGTTGTGGTTGCTGCAGGCCTGGCATATCCAGTCGCCCGGCCGCATCTGCACTCCGCTCGGGCCGGCCATCGAGCCGGGCGGGCCGCGCGGAATCCCCGCCGCCCCCATGCCGCCGGTAAGCCCGCCTGACAGCCCGCCCGGCATGCCGCCGTGCACGCCCGACATGCCCTGCAAGCCGCCAATCTGCCCTCCACCGAGCGCCTGCCACTGAGCGTTTGCCACCGTCATGCCCTGCATGCCGCCCATCTGCATCGTCGCCTGGAGGGCCTGCTGCGCCTGCGCCAACATCGGGTTGGACGCACCCTGGCCCATCAGGGCCTGCATCGCCTGCATCTGGCTGGAAAACGCCGCCGCCCTCGGCACGGCGCACTTGTTGCACCGCATCTTGTCGGCATAGTTGTGGTTGTTGCACTGCGGGCAAACCCAGTCGCCCGGGCGCATGTGTTGCTGCATCGAGCCGAGGGCGCCCTTCTGCCTCTTGGCACCGCCCGGTTCGGCCGAGACCCACGTGATCGCCTTGGGCTGGATGGTGAGCTCAAGTAGGGTTTTCGCCCCGCGACAAGTTTCCGACGGGGGGTTTACCCAGCGCACACGAAGCTCAAACCACCAAGGGAAGTCGGGCAGTCCTCTACGTTGGTTTCGACCCAATGGGGAAGGGAAATCGTGGAATCGCCGCCGCGCACGCCCCTGGAGGGGTAGAACCAACGCACGGTGCGGCTTCGCGGGCGCTTCGCTCGTGTGCCTGCACGCCTGGGCCACTGACATTTATGTCGAGCAAGGTTGCACGCAGCCACAGCGTGCCGCGCCGGCGTCGCGAGTGGGACGCCACGGTGCACGACCTGTCGGTCTACAAGCCGTCGCGTCCCGAGATCGAGGCGCGCAAGGAGCGCATGCGCTCGGCCAACGCAGCGCAGGCCAGGATCGACCTCGACGAGCGCCAGCAGCGCCTCGCCGCGGGCGACCTCTCGCAGGTGCTCGGGGCGCTGCAGCCCGCGAGCACCGAGTCTCCGCGGCCAGCGCGCGACGAGCGGCCGCTCAGGCAGATCGAGCAGGTGCACGCGCAGCTCAACGCGCTCGAGCCGGAGGCGCTCCGCTCCATGCAGCCAAAGCCGGCCGAAGACGACGCGGCGCCGAGGCCGCCGCCTGACCTCGCGGGCGGCCACGCCATCGACAGCAGCGTCCCCGAGCCTGTCGTCGACCTCGACCGCGAGATCGCTCTCTTCAAGCTGCGCGCAGGAGAGCGGCTGAACAGCGCCTCCGGTGCCTCCGCCCCGGCACCCCCACAGCCCGACGACGCCCCGGCGTCTCTGATGGCGGCACCCGAACGGCCGCCGGTCGCGCCCATGGCCCCACCGCCCGCCGCTGCCTCGCCTGCCGCCGCGCAAGCCGCCGCCGCCGCCGCCGCGCACGACAACGGCCCGAAGGGCCCGGATGCCCTGGGCCTCGGCCGGCTGCAGCACGCGTGTGGATGGCTCGAGAGCGCCATCGGCGAGTACGAGGCGAGCCGCAGCGAGGGCTTCGTGCCCACCGCGCCCTCCGAGACGGAGAGCCGCGCCACCGACACGCAGCCCGGCCTGGCGCGCCCCCCGGCGGCGGTGGCCGCCTTTGGCAGCAGCGCCAAGCCGACGCGCCCGAGAAAGGCGGCGGCTGGCGTCGGCGCCAGCCAGCTGCTCGGCGGCAGCGGCGGCCGCGCGGCCAACAGCAGCTTCGGCGCGTGCAACGAGCGGCTGGTCGAGATGGTGAGTCGGCTCGTCGGCCACCTCAGGACGTCGCAGGCCGAGCTGGCCGAGCAGGCGCGGCTGCGCGAGGAGGCGGACGCGCAGCTGGGCGAGTGCCGCGCGATGCTCGGCGCGCACAAGGCGAGCGCCGAGGCGGCGATCGCGCAGCTGCGCGAGCAGGTGGGCGAGCTGCGCGAGGCGCACGAGCGCACGGGCGCGCAGACGCAGAAGCGGCTCGCGGCGCTCGAGGCGTCGCGCGCCTCGGCGTATGCGCGCAACCTGATGGGGAGCATGCAGCTGCCGGTGGCCGGCGCCGACACCGACGAGCAGGGCCGCCACGCCGCCGCCGCCGCACTCGCCGAGGACGCGAAGCGTGGCGGCCCCATCGCCGCCGACGGCAAGGGCGCGCCGCCCTCCGACTTCGACCTCTCGCTGCCGAGCATGGCGTCCGCGGCCGCGAGGCCGCCGCCTGCCGCGCCCGCGCCCGCGCCCGCGCTCTTCTCGCCGATGCGCGCCCCGGCCCGCGACGAGCTGGCGTGCTCTCCCGAGTCGGCTGAGGAGGTCGACTCGCCGCCGCGGCCGCTGCCGCCGCCCCCTGCGCGCCTTCCGACGGGCGTGCCGGCGGCGGCGGGCGACGCGGCCGCTGCCGCTGCCGTTGCCGCCACCGCCGTGGCGGCGGCGCCACCACGCGTCGCGTGGAGCATGTGGGGCGCGCGCGCCGAGGGCGAGATGCCAACGGAGGCGGCGCCGCGCCGGCATGCCGGTGCCGCCGGTGCCGCCGGTGCGGCGGGCGCCGTGCCAGCCGCCACCACCAACCTGGGCGGGCGCCCGCTGCGCGTCTGCAAGTTCTCGGCGCCACACGCCGCCGCCGCCGCCGCCGCTCCCGCGCCCGCTGCCGCCACCGCCGCCGCCTCGTCGCGGGTCGTGCGCCTCGCCACCACGGTGCCGGCCGCCGCCGCCGCCGACCGCGAGCATGACGACGCCGACATCGCGATGGCCGACGCCATCCTCGCTGCGGCCACCGCCCTGGAGGCGCCGCCGCGCGCGCGTGACCGCCGCAGCAACGAATACGACGTGGTGTCAGAGGCGGCGTCCTTCGCTGGCGGGCGGGCCGCGCCGGGCCGCAAGGGTGGCGGTGGTGGTGGCCGGGAGCTGCGCAGCAGCGCCGCCGTGCTGCAGGCGTACTACGACGAGATCCAGCGGCAGCAGGAGAAGCGGGGCGCGACGGTGCTCGCGTGAGAAGCCGCCTCCGGGCGAGTTGGCATGGGCGCGGGCGGTCGAGTGCGGGGTGTGTGGTGCGAGCAGCGCCCGAGGGACGGGTCGCCTGCTCGCCTTTGCTGCGGGCGGTCATGCTGCTGAGAGCGTGGGGATAGCTCTCGGCTCGCCAGGTGCGAAATGGTCTGGCGGTGCGCGTTGATTCGCGGGGCACAGCCACGCCAAGCGGCAAACTGGACGTGGGTGGTCACGAGACATGCTGAGCGTGGGACAGGACCGGGTGTGCTGTCAGCTGTCTTCCGGGTCGAGTGAAGGGGGCGGGCTCGAGAGTGCAGCATGGACCATGGTTTCCTCTGCCTTATGGGTTTTGACTCCACCAAACGACCAGCCTCTTCCCCTCTCCAGCACACACTGACACATGCTATATTCCCCTTTGTTATCGCCCTCTCTGCGGAGGCAGCGTCACCTTTGCTCACTGCGGAGCCCCTTCGCCGCGGTTGACGAGGGCCTCGAGCAGCGGCCTCGCGATGCCGTCCTGCTCGAGCTTGCCCTCCTCGAGGCGCTGCGCCAGCACGGCGCGCCCCGCGCCATGCGGCAGCAGCTCGGCCAGCTGGCTGCTGCCCGCGGGCGTCTGCTGCTGCCGCTGGCCGTAGGGGTTGCCGCGCGAGAGGCGGATGGTCGAGCTGCCGGCCGCCGCGCCGCCGGCGTCGTCGCACGGCTGTGCGCAGTCGAGGCCCTGCCAGCCCTCGAAGCACGCGCACGCGCCCGACGGCAGGCAGGCGCCGTGCATCGAGCACCGGTTGGGGCACGAGCGCAGCGAGCAGTCCTTGCCCTCCCAGCCGGGCGGGCAGTAGCAGCAGCCGTCGACGCACATGCCGCGCCCCTGGCAGTCGTTCATGCACGCCTTGCTCGAGCAGTCGTCGCCCACCCACCCCTCCTCGCACTCGCAGATCTGCAGCTCCTCGCGGCAGACGCCGTGGCCCATGCACACGCCGCGCCCCGGGCAGAGCCGGCGCGAGCAGTCGACGCCCGCGTAGCCCGCCTCGCACGCGCACGTGCCGTTGACGCAGCGGCCGTGCGAGACGCCGCGCTCGTCCTTGCACTCGTTGGGGCACGGCCGCACCTCGCACGCGGCGCCCTCGTACCCGGCCTCGCAGTAGCACTTGCCGTCGACGCACGCGCCGTGGCCGGAGCAGTCCGACGGGCAGCGCGGCTCGTCGCACGCGTCGCCGCCCGAGCCGTCCTCGCACAGGCACGTGTACATGCGGTCGGGGTAGACGTCGGCGTTGGGGTCGATCAGGCAGGCGCCCTTGTTGGAGCAGAGCTCGCCCGCCGCGTTGCGCGGGCAGCTCGGCTCGGAGCAGTCGACGCCCGCCCAGCCCGACGGGCACACGCACGCGCCGTCCGAGCACGCGCCGCGCCCCGAGCACGCGCCGGGGCAGAGCTTGGTCTCGCACGTCTCGCCCGTCCAGCCGAGCGGGCACACGCACCGCTCGTCCTTGCAGCTGCCGCCGTTGCCGCACACGAGCAGCGCGCACGCCCTCTGGTTGCAGTCGGCGCCCGTGAAGCCGTCGCGGCAGAGGCACGCGCCGCTCTCGACGTCGCACAGCCCGTTGCCCGCGCACAGCCGCGGCACGCCGTCGGCGCACCGCGCGCCGGGGCACACCATCCCGCTGCAGTCGGCGCCCGTCCAGCCGGGGAAGCAGTGGCACGAGCCGTTGACGCACATGCCGTGCGGCCCCTCGCCCTGCGCGGCGAGGCTGCCGTTGAGCGTCGAGCGCGCGCCCTGCGGGTGCGGCAGCCCCGAGCAGTCGAACGGGCAGCGCTTCTCCGAGCAGTCGAAGCGCGTGTACCCGTCGTAGCACTGGCACGTGCCGTCGGCGGTGCAGCGCCCCCTGCCCGAGCAGCTGTTCGGGCAGAGCAGCTTCGCGCAGTCGTCGCCGTAGCGGCCGAGCTCGCAGTAGCACTTGCCCTCGGCGCACAGACCGTGCCCGCCGCAGTCGTCGGGGCAGCGCATCTGCTCGCACTTGGGCCCCGTCCAGCCGTCGATGCACGCGCACGTCAGGTTGGCGAGGCACTGCCCGTTGCCCGAGCAGCCGCCCGGGCACGTGCGCACCGAGCAGTCGTCCGACCCCCAGCCGTCCATGCAGACGCAGCTGCCCTCGACGCACGCGCCGTGCGCCGAGCACTCGTTGGGGCAGAGCGCCTTCTCGCACGCCGCCCCCTTGAAGCCGTCGGCGCAGATGCACGTGCCGTTGACGCACGCGCCCCGCTCGGAGCAGTCGCCCGGGCAAGCGAGCGTCGAGCACGTCGGCCCGACCCACGGCGCCTCGCACGCGCACGTGCCGTTGTTGCACGCGCCGTGGCCGGAGCAGCCGCCCATGCACGTCAGCGTCGCGCAGTCCGCGCCCGCGAAGCCGTGGTGGCAGCTGCACTTGCCGCTCACGATGTCGCAGTAGCCGCGGCCCGAGCAGCCGGCGGGGCACGCCGCAAACGAGCAGTCGGCGCCGGTGTGCTGCGCGTCGCACTCGCACTGGCCCGAGGGCAGGCAGACACCGCGGCCCGAGCACTCGTTCGGGCACGCCACCTGGCTGCAGTTGGTGCCGGCGAAGCCCGGGTAGCACGCGCACGCCTTGCGGCCGCCAGCGCACGTCGTGCAGGTGCCGTGCAGCGAGCACTCGTCGTCCTTGCCGCAGCCGCTCGGCGCCAGCACGGAGCAGGCGTCGCCCGTCCAGCCGGGGAAGCACACGCACCGCCCCCCGGTGCACGAGCCGTGGCCCGAGCACATGGCCGGGCAGTCGCCCTGGTAGCCGGGCGGCGAGGGCGGCACCGCAAACAGCGGCATGCTCGTGAGCGTGCCCTGCGGCGTCGCGGCGGCGCGCCACGGCAGCAGCGCCACGCCGAGCAGGAGCGTGGGACGCCTGACGATCATGGTGAAGGTGGGCAGCCGGCGCGAGGGCCAAGAGGAGCGTGGAAGCTACACTCCGCTGGCGGCGCACTTCCTAAAAAAGCCACGAATGGCGCGGTTGACAGAATGGGGTTACACCACATAGCAGCCTAGAACACAAATGTTAAGTACAACGGTCTGTAGATCAGGCGAGACTACTCCGCAACCCCGCCAACGTTGGTGGTGTTCTCCACAAGCGCCGTCCTGGCATAGGTTCCGTGGCAAGCGTGGAACTTCACTTTGGCGATTTTTCCGGATCTTTAGGAATTCCCCATTGGGATTGGGTGCCGCTCAAGCGCAGGACTCACGTGGTTCAGCCCTCGCGCCGCGTGCAACGATGGCAACTCAATTGCAGGCCACTCACTCGCCGGCGGCGTCGACGCCGCCGCCGCCGCCACCCGACGTGCGCCTAGTTAGCCTCGGCCCCGACTGCGGCCTCAAGTACGCCATCGAGGGCTATCTCCATGGCGGGAGGCACATTCAATCCGAGCTGTTCGACTGGGTGCAGGTCGGGCTGCTTGGGATGGCGCTCGTGCTCGAGCACCTCGCCGACGAGCTGCCCTACTTTGGAGTGAGCACGTGGAGGCACATGGCCGCGCACTCGACCGCCTCGCACCACGTCTACGAGCACGAGCCGACCGGGATGCGCTCCGTGCACGACGCTCCAGCATCCAAGTACGCGAGCTGGCAGGAGGGCAGGGACGCCGTGTCGAGCAGGTACGAGACGCGTCGGCGGCGCCTGTGCGACATCCTCTCTGGAGGAAGCAGCGCCGCCACCACGACCCTGCGCGGCTGCGAGCGCGTGTGTTGCATGCACATCGTGGACACGGACAACGTCGACAACCCGCAGCCGCTGCCCGACCGCGAGGCGGTCGCTCGGGTCGTGGCGGCGCTGCTCCAGCTCGGGGCGGCGGAGCTCGTCATCCTCGCCGACGGCGCCGCGTGCACGACCGAGGAGCTGTCGATGCGGGGCGTGACCTTCATGGACCTGCGCGGCTTTCTGCGCGACGGAGCGGGCGACGTCAGCAAGTCGTGGCGGCGCGAGCAGTACGAGTGGAAGCGCATATTCGCGCAGGTGGCGGAGAAGATGAGCGGCGCTCGGTAGATAGCTATCTATTTTCAAACCATGTTATGCCATATAATATCGTCGTGCGTCTCTCAACCTTCCACCAGCGTTGCCCCCCTGCGCCCGCGCTTCGAAGGCTCCGCGTCGGAGCAGCCGGCGCTCACGCTCTTGCACTGCCCCTCCGGCACGGAGCCGTCCCTCACCGTGACCGTCAGGTCGTCGAATCCCGCCTCGCTGCAGCCGTTGCAGCACGACTTGCACTGCCCGCATTTGGGTCGCGCGAGGGGCGTGGTCGGCGCGGCCGAGGCAAAGTACCCGATCCCGCGGAGCGACAGCGTCGCGTTGAGTGGCATGCAGTCGTTCGCAAAGGCCTTGTTGATGTGCATCGCCGTCCAGTGGGTGCGCGGCGGGCAGCCGGCCGTGGTCGGAAAGGGGTCGAAGCACTCGAGGCCGTCGACGGCGAGCGACCGGAAGGCGTACGTGCCCATGCACGAGCCCCAGTTGCCCTGCGCGCCCGCCGTCACCGCGCAGTCTTTCGCCACCGTCCCGCGGATGGTCATGTTCTCGATGCCACCGCTCCACACGCCGATGCAGTCGTCGCCCGAGTTCTGGATGTGGCTGTGCTGCAGGGTGAAGCCGCGGACGGCACCGTGCACGTTGAGCCCGTCGGCCCGCGAGTTCATGCTCACGAGGTTGTCGACGAGCACGTTCTCGTGGCTGCCGCGCTCGGCGCTCGGCAGCTTGGAGACCCACACGCTGACCTGGTGGGCGCGGACATGGTTGCCGTCCGCATCCAGGGCCTCGCCATCCGCGCAGTCGCCCTTCATCTGGGACGGGTCCGCTCGCTTGGCCGCGTCGGAGAGCCGCACGTTTTGGACGACGACGTTGCGCACCACGCCGCTGCCGGTGGTCTGGCCGGCTCCCCAGCTCGAGCACTCGACGCCGCTCACGCATCCAGGCAGCTCGATCGCGCCGGGGCCACACAGCACGCCCTCGCTTCCGGAGCGACCGAGGTCGGCGCCTTGGAAGTTGACGTCCTTGAGCATCGAGTTCGACGACATCAGGAAGCCCTGCCGATGCGTCGTCGGGTCGCCCGAGCACGCCGTCGGGCCCTTGGCGGGCGCGTCCTTGCACAGCGGGTCGTCGCCGCAGAGCGCGTCGCGCCTGGGCACCACAAACCATGTGTGCGCAGAGACGTCGGTCTGCTGGCGCGTCTTGTCGGCCGGGTCGTTTGGGTTGGCCGCGCCGACGATGGCCGTGCCTGGCGGGATGGTGAACTGCTCGGCGACAGGGAACACGCCGCCCGCCGGGAAGTGAAACTGCATCTGCTTGTTCGGCGCGAGGGCGCATGTGATCCGGCAGCGCCGGCACGTCGACTCCGGCGCATTGCAGTCGAGCGCCGTCGAGTTGACGCAGGACGTCCACTCGCGAAACGTGCACGCGTACCCACTCCACCCGTCGTCCTCGAAGTCGCCGAGACGGCCCTTGGTCATCAGGTCGACGGTGCCGGTGCCGGTGGTGGAGGCGGAGGAGGAGTCCTTCTCGCGTGGGCGCGCGGAGGGCGCGAACGCCCACCCCTTGAGCGCGTCGGAGAAGAAGGCGCCGCTGTTGTTGTGGCCGCCCGCGAAGGTGGCCGTGACGACGTCGGCGTCGGGGTCGATGTCGTTCAGGTAGGCCACGAAGTTGAGGCCGCGCTGCAGCCGGTTGGAGCCCTGCAGCAACGCGCCGCACTTGACGTCGACGGCGTTGTCCGTCGCCGAGTCGGGGTAGGTGTCGCAGCAGCTGTGCCCGGCGACCGAGCCGCCGTCGGCGTTGGGCGCGCAGCCGTCGCCCGCCGCGGGGTAGCAGTAGGCGTGGCTGTTGGCGAAGCCGTCGGTGTTGCAGTTGCAGACGTCCTGCGTGCCAAAGAGGAAGCGCACGTCGCGGCGCGGGAAGGCGGCGACCGCCTGCGCGAGACGCGACGCGTTGAGCGACGACAGGTACAGGTTGGCGCCCACGTTCAACACGTCGGCCAACCCGTACTTGTAGTCATCGTAGGTCTCGCAGCCGGCGGCGTCGGGTGGTGCCGCGAAGGAGACGCACGAGTGGGCGGCGCCCGTGTCGCGCAGCGGGCTGCACGCGTCCGCCGGCCTGCGCGCGTCGAGGTAGATGTAGCTCGAAGGGTCGGAGACGACGCTCGTGACGCTCGCTGCCGCCAGCGAGAAGAGGGCCCACCGCGAGACCAGCTGCGCTCCGGCCGAGAAGCCGACGAAGCTCGACCGCTCGACCGTGCTGTACGAGTCCGTGATCCACTGCACCGTCGCGTCGAGCACGTCGAACGCCGTCGTGAAGCGCGAGGGCGAGGGCGAGTTGTCGCCGCCGCTGAGCCAGCGCGACGTCGACCAGTACGCCGAGAGCGACGCGTTGGTGCCATGCCGCTGGCGCCACTCGTCGGCTGCAGACCCGAGCCACGACTCCAGCGTCAGCTGCTCGTCGCCAAACCACGGCGCCACCGACAGCGTCGACCCCGACGCGCCCGCTTGCTGCGTCGCCGCGACTCCGCTGCAGTAGTACGTATTGGCGTCGCCGCTCAGCCCGTGCATCCACACGACGGCGTGTGTCGGATTGTCCGCCAGCGCACCGCTCACGAAGACCGGCATGAAGACCGACTCTGAGGTGCTGCTTGAGTAGGGGCTCGACAGCGGGATCGCGTCGCGCGCCGCGAGCAGCGACGTGTCGCTCAGGCCATACCCGACGCATGTCGAGTTGTCGGAGAGCTGGGAGGGCAGGCTCATGCTGCCCAACATAATATACACGGGGTGCGGTACTATCGGCGTCGCCGGTGCAGCAAAAGCGCGCCGTAATGGCAGAGATGTGTTTGCTTGCTTGATATCTTCATTGAGCAAGACCGCAGCCCAAAACGCTTGAAACACCTCCGAAGATCTCCGCGGAGAATAATCAATCAGCTAAATCATTGAATAGAACCGTGCGCTGGTTGCGCTCCTCGGTTGCATGCGGCCACTGCATATTCACAACTCCGTGGCGACCACCCGAACAACACTAACTCGCAACCCACATCATCATGGCGACTGGCGGCGACTGTCCCAACGGAATGTGCTCGCGCAAGCAAGTGGGCAAGCAGGCGCCCACGTACGGGCAGGCGCCCTCCTCCGGCAAGGTCGAGACCGCAGTCTTCGCGCAGGG